>JAEEGI010025161.1_pt1 | contig 11559 bp, 13 predicted proteins | sample 8958751 | NCBI WGS metagenome assembly JAEEGI01 (sample SAMN16246545, study PRJNA631951) | gut metagenome | biome: gut microbiome; feature: rumen; material: KS-attached | host: Bos | place: Iran: Karaj | collected 2018-10 | reverse complement strand
ACGACAACATGAGTGGCGTCTCCGTAGGAGAGTACTGCAAGGATATCATCTTCGACCACTGCACCTTCGAGGACAATCATGGCCAGCTCTTCCGCTGCTGGAGTGAGATCCGCGTGAAGAACAGCTCCATAGAGCATCATAATGGAGACGACGCAGACAATGTCCGCTTCTCCAACTGTGATGTCAACATGGACTACCGTGATTCCGATAACTACGCTGATGTAGAGGAGGACTATGAGGAGTAGCCTCAGCGAACCTCACCATTCAACCAACCAAACAGGCAAGGCCCCCACGCTCGGAGACCTTGCCCGTTTTTATATGCCAAAATAAAACTGTCATCTGTCATCTGTCACTTTTGACAGACCTATGCCTTCTTGAAAGTATCGTTGGAGAGGCGGATGATGTAGCCGCGATGCACCCACTGACTGAGCATGTTGGCAGCATGTTCGGCATCCTTTCCAATCTGCATGCGCACGTTGACGGCATCCTGATACTTGAAAGTTTGAGGAAGCAGGTCGAGGAGGTTGCTAGGTCCACGGTGAGATGTGTGTATCTGACTGCCAGCATTGCGTATGAGGTCGCCGAAGAAGTGGAGCTTGAGCCAGAGGTCGTAGTGCAGGCTCCAGCGGCAGAATCCCTCAATAGCCTTTTCCCACTTGTTTCCGTTGGCTGAGTACAGCAGACAGGCCTTGCGGAATGCATGCACTAGTGCGCGGTGCGAGAGGTTGTCGAACACCTCATCCTGTGTCTGCTGGGCAAACTGGTCGCACTCTGCCTTGAGTTGTGTTGTCAGCTTCCATGCCTGTTTGCAGTAGATTTCACCTGTTGTTGCCTTCAGACAGTCGATGAACTTTTTGAGTGACTCGTCGTAGCGCTGGTCATATCGTCCATAGACAGGTATGGGTGCTCCGAGTCCCATGTAGGGCGTTGTGGCCAGGCAGAGTCGACTGATGGGTCCGTCGATGAGCACATGGCGGAACATGTACTGCGCCTTGGTGGGTGTGGTCGATGCATTCCAGTTCAGTCCCAGCGGACCGCGATAGTTGACGCTCTGCGCTCCAGCACGCTCTTGTCCGAAGGGGTTGTCCTCGTCATCGGCCAGTTTGAGGTTCTTGAAGGTGCAGCTTATTCCCCTGACACCCTCGATGCCGTACCACTGCTCAAACTCATGCAGATGTGTGTAGAGAAATGCTCCCTGCGAGTCGGCCATGCATTGCGACAGTCGTGCGCTGGTGATGTCGGGGCTGACATGCTGTATGATGAGGTCGACGGGGCGCTTGGGCTTGTCGGCATTGGCTGACTTCGAGTTGTACTGCTCGTTGAATTCCTGCAGGCGCTTGCGGTTGATGTTGTCGCGATCGACCATAGGCTTGGTGATGTGCTTCAGGGGCTGCTTCATGCTGGTGTCCTTACCGCTGCCCGTCTCGGCAATGACGAGGCAGTTCATGCGCAGCTCACGGTACTGATTGTCGATGAAGAGGTACTTCGCTCCATTCGGATAGACACCTAGCGCGGGGAACATGCTTTGTGCCACGGTGGCCTTCATCTCGTCGGGAGTGAGCGCTGTGACGGCCTTGGGCAAGCGAGGCAGCACCTCAGGCAGCATGGGAGGCTCGGGCGATGAATAGATGTCGGAGAGTGAGGCCTTGTCACCATAGACGACCTTGTGCTGCTGCTCGTCGATGACTATCGCTGCTGCTTTCTCGGCGGTTGAAGTCTCACGATGGCTGTCCAGGCGAAGACTCTCGGCGAAGACGCGGCGCTGGAACTGGGTCATCTTTTGGCTGGTGTCGGTGTACTTCTGATAGAAATCGGCTATGAGCTGCAGTATGTTGGGGTCGTCCCAGTACTGAGGCATCAGTTCGCGCAGCACGCCCAGCAGCTCACCTTGTCCAAGCAGTTGAGTGGCACCTACGGAGAGCATGCTCTTCACGGCGTTGTGAATGCCTCCTATCGTATTGAGATGACACACCTGCAGTCCTGCCTCCTTCAGGCATTCGGCCACAATGTAGCGGGTGCGGTCGTCGGCCGGCTGAGGCTGTTCCAGACAAGGTTTCTGAGAGTCCTGGGCAGCGGCAGTTATGGTTTGTGCCTGAGCCTTGCTGCCCGACTCCAGCTTACGGCCGTCCATGTCGAGTCCACGGGCGAGGAAGGCTTCGCGGCGCTCCTCTATCTCCTTGTTGGAGAGGGGCTTGAGCCAGTTGTCGGAACGATAGACCTCGTCACCGGTCATGTAGATGTAGCGCTCGGGAGTGACGCAGCTTTCATCGTAGGGCACTCCTATCTCTTCACAGAAGGCTCGCTGAGTCTCCTCGATGGTCATTCCCTTAGGCATGAGCACCCAGATGTGGAGCTTCTTACGGGGAGAATAGTCGATGTAAAGTACTGCATGCTCCCATTCGGAATATTCGTCGGCATTCACCTCCAGGGCCTTCTCCTTGGCCTGCTCCACCAATAGAGGCTCGTCGATGTCGATGCAGGTCTTGTAGGTGAACGCCTTGGGCACGATGTCGGCTTGGGCGCGGTGGTTGCGGCGGAACATCGAGTAGTGGGGGCACACCGAGGGCAGCTGATCCTTCAGTTCCACCTGGCCGTTGCGGATGGCTGTCACCGTCTGGCTAACGTCCTCGCGGCTGATCATCTCCAGCACAGTCTCGGCCGTGGCAGGCTCGGCATAGCCGCGATGGTACTTGCCCATGATCTTTCCCGTCTTACTGTCCTTCGGGCGGGGGTTGACTGCGAAAATGGCTGTTGTATTCATATTTGCAATGTTTTGAAATTTCACATTGCAAAGGTACAACTATTATTTCAGCCCTCAATGGAATGGCGCATAAAGCGGCGCATGGCTCTTGGCATCAGCCCCTTTGTCCTCCGGTGACGGCACTCTCGCCATCCTTCTTAATGACCTCCCAGACCTCATACATCATCTCTAAGAACTTGCCTACGATGCGGTTGCGGCGCAGGGCCTCATCGCGGCGGTCGGTGCAGTCCTTATACGTCCAGGGCAGCTTGGTGCCTTCAGCCTGATTGTAATACTTGGCCAGCGTCTTCGCACCCGCCACATTCTTGAAGCCCAGCTGCTCCATATACCTCTTGAACTGCGGGAACGAATAATTCCTGATCTTTTCAGCGCCGGGAAACAATCTCTTGTCGATGGCACGCTTCACCCAGGCATAGTCGTAGCCGTACATGATGTTGCAGCGGGGAGCTACGGCTTCGGGCGAGTTAAGGTAGGTGATGGCCGCCTGGAGCGAATTCTCCTTACCCAGTTGCGCAGAGTCAAGCCAGGTCACGTCGATGTTGTTCTCTTCGAAAAAGACAGTCATCTTTTCAATTTCGGCTTGGCTGTGCAGCGATGAGTCGATGGAGATGGCGTTGGGGCGGGGCCTTCGGGGAGCAGCATTCTTCAGCCGGTAGAGGTCCAGTAAAGTGGATATATCGCGCGGCGACTTCATCTGACGGCTCTTCCTGGGCTTGGCATGCATCAATCTGACTAGCTCGTACCCTCCAGGTCTGATGCCCAGAAGATCGGCAAGGTCTCGCTTTCCCGACTTCTCCAACAGCTTTTCGATCGTCTCCTTCATCCCGTCCTTGCCAGGAGGAAACACTATATAATACTTAGCAGCCGTTCCCCTGATGCCGCCTCTCCCCCTGCGGTAACTCCACTTGGCGGGCTTGAACAGTTGAGAACCAGTCACATACGGCGTCCCTGATCCCAATATAACCTGCTCGTGCAACTGCTGCAGCTCCTCGAGACTGAGAACTCGCCCATCGCCAGTCAATAGTCGGCTCTTGCCGCCTTTCTTTATTATTCTGCTCATGTATTCAAATTACTTTCTGCAAAGTTAACTATAAAAATCGAAACCACCAAGAATGAATGCCCATTTTTCACCTCCTCGATGACAGATGACAGATGACAGTTTTATTTGGGCCTGCCATACCATTCTCACAACACTGATCTAGTATATCATAGTTTATTAAACATATTATATAATATAATAATGTATATATTATGATAAATAAATAATAAGAAAGATAATATGAAAAAGACCAAGAATAGGAGAGAGGACCCCTTTAAAATAAAACTGTCATCTGTCATCTGTCATGAATGGACATACAAACATAGTTCAACCCCAAGCCCCACAGACATCATCAAGAGCACCACCCCGCATCAACAAACAAGCCGCAGAAGAACAGCAAGAAGGCCGCCGGAGCACTACAAAGAGGCTGCGGAGGAAGGGGGAAAATGTTAAAAAGATATTAAAACGAATACTTTTTAAAGTTTATATTTGTATGTTGGTATTATTTTTATTACCTTTGCATGCGATAAAGGAGAAATCAGATGAAAGCTTATAAGACTAGAGAAGTCATCAAGCTACTTGAGGCTGACGGATGGTTCCTGTATGCAACTCGAGGTGATCATCGTCAGTTTAAACACCCAGTCAAAAAGGGTAAGGTGACAGTAAGCGGTCAGCTAAACAAAGAGATAGATCAGAGGAACCTTAACAGCATCTGGCATCAGGCTGGGTGGAAATGAGCTATCCTTACCACGCGAAAGAAGTAAAAAGAAACATAAGCTATGGAGAAGATCAGAGTAGACGTATCTTGGTGTGAGAACAATTTCTCGGCATCACTGGGAGAGAATGTGCCTGGAGCAGTGGCATTTACAGCCGACACGTTTGTAGAGCTGCAGAAAGAGGCCAGGGAGAGCCTTGAATTCCATGTGGAGGGCATGGTTGAGGATGGCGACGAGGTGCCGGAGTGGCTTGTTAGCAAGGAATATGAGTTTGAATACAAATTTCTGGATGCCACCTCATTGCTGAAAGCCTATGGCCCCTATCTGTCGCTGGCAGCCATCAGCCGCGCCTCTGGCATCAATCAGCATCAGTTGTCACACTATGCTAACGGACTTAAGAAGGCCCGGTCTCATCAGAGGGAGCGTATAGTGGATGGTATTCACAAGATAGGCAAAGAGCTGATGGCCGTCGTGCCATAGTCACCAGGCAGAATAAAGGCATCCTCGAGAAGGGTGCTTTTTTTATTAAAAAAAGTTGCCAAAAAGTTTGGTGATTTCAGATTTTTTTTGTACCTTTGTATCGTAGAAAAGCATTAGAGAATGCCAGTTTCGGAGCTGTTATTCCGGTAAATAATCCTTAGTTATTAATCTTAATAAAAGTTTACAACTATGTCACAAAAGGTTCAAAAGTACAAAAACACGAATGAGTTGTCGAAGATGTTTGGCAAGTACTATGTCAGAGCCGTCTACGACAAGAAGTTCATCACCACCGACGAGCTGGCCGACTACATCCAGATGCAGGCCTCAGTGAAGCGCTCTGACTGTAAAGCAGTGCTCGACGAGCTTGGAATGGCCATGAAACACTACTTCGAGCTTGGTCAGAAGGTGAAGATCGAGGGCATCGGCATCTTCAAGGTGGGCATCACCAGCTCTCCCTCTGACACGGAGGAAGGCTGCACTGCCGCCAATGTGAAGAAGAGCCGCGTGCTCTTTGCCCCTGAGACCACTTCCACTCCCACTGGTGAGACTGCCACTGTGCAGCGTCCTGTCCTGGTGAATGGTGTGCCCACGGTGGTGGACTATGAGGTGAGCACCTACAGCCATCCTGCCACCATGCTGAAGGATGTGCGCTTCGAGCTTGCCCAGAATGCCACTGGCAGCGGTATCACTCCGAGTGGTGATGACTCGGGTGGTGGTGATGGTGGTGATGATGAGCCCAGACCTTAACATCCACTCCCTGCCCATCCCAAGGGGAGGGGAGTTTAAAAAGCCTCTTCCGTGCTTTTTTGGTGCGGGAGGGCTTTTAATTTTGAGCGTAGCGACCTATGACTAAATACAGGGCTATAGGGATTTCCCCTCAAAGTATAGAGTATTCCACCCTCCACTTTAGGAATAATCCCTTGCGGAGCACGCAAAAATGGCCTACCTTTGCAGCGAGAAAAGTTAATAAGTCGAACCATTTAAAGAATAGGAGAAACATATTATGAAGAAGATGATGATCCTGGCCATGATGATGACGATAGCCATCGCAGCCAACGCAGCTATGCCTCCCCGCTCAGCCATGAGCTATGAGAACGCAAGGAGAGAGGCCTTGTTCCTGAGCGACAAGATGGCCTATGAGCTGGGCCTGACGGATGCTCAATATGATGCAGTCTACGAGATCAACCTCGACTACCTGATGAGTGTCACTGGCAGGGATGATCTGTATGGATCGTGGTGGGCCCGCCGAAATGCTGACCTGCGCTATGTCCTCACTGCCCTGCAGTATGACCGCTACCTCACCCTGGGCTACTTCTATCGTCCCTTGGCTTGGGATGCCGGGGTATGGCGCCTGCACATCTACAGACACTATACTGACAGGGGTAGACTATTCAGGGCTCGTCCCTCAGTGTATGTGAGCTATCGTGGTGGCCACAACCGCCTGGCTGCTCACTTCTACGCAGACAGAAGGCCCCTGGTGCACGGCACAACCTGGCGTGACACTGGCCGTGGACACATGGCTCCTCCTCCTGCTCATGGCAGAGGTCATGTAGCTCCTCCTCCTGCAGCTCCTGGCCGTGGTCATGCAGCTCCTGGCCCAGGCCGTGGAAGAGCCCACAACACCCATCATGGCCGCCGCTAAATGTGATAGTTCCATAGATTTTATATATGCCTTGAAAAAGGACTCAGGGGGGAATCTCAGCGATGGGGTTCCCCTCTCTCTGTATAATGCCATGCTTACCAAAAGAAAAAGCACCTACAAAAATCCTTGTAAGTGCCTGATCATCTGATGTGGACCAGCCAGGGCTTGAACCTGGGACCTCCAGATTATGAGCCGCAAATAACGATTTTTATGATACTCCATGATATGTAACTATATTGATATTCAACGACTTAGATTTTTATGATTTTCACAGAATCTTACAAAACACCCCTAACTGAAATAAAAAGTTTACGCATTGTTTACGCAGACGTACATTTTTAATAAATTTCCTCATTTTATAAAACCCACAGACTACTTAATGGGGCAATCATATGCAAGAATACTTATCACATGTTTAATGCTTTTATATTCTGTTTACGCATTGTTTACGCAAGCCTTTTCTCGTATATGGATGAATATCATCAAGTTAAAACAACTTACAACCTTAAAAAAGGTAACATTTCTCACAAATTGTGTTTTCCCTATAGAAAGCCCCAGACTATTCGTGATAAATGCCCGCTAAATAAATTTGTTTACGCAAAAACTCCAAATCATATCAAATGGTATTGTGTGCTTCATTTTATATCAAACCACTAATTATCATTATAATTAAGTCATAGACTTATTTAACTTTTATATCAATTTAAAAATACTTACAGAAGGACTTTGACAATCAACAACCTTTTTTCTTCTTTTCTTTTTGGTCTTTTGAGGCTTGCTTTTACAAGGAATCGCCATGTCGTTAGTAATGAAATAATGGGAACGACAAGGAATGTCCCAATTGCCAATGGATGGGAATAAACTGATGCCTTTGCCATCATATGAGAATTTCCATTCGTCAGGATCAATTGGTGTATCTATTCGATGACCACAGCCACAGGCACAGAGATGAGAAACGATGTTATGTTTGGGGCACACATAAATGACTCTATCCTGCAATGTAGCAGGAATAGAGTCAACGAAAAGGTGTTTAAGTTTCTTTTTCCTCATAATGATCAATGTCATTGCTGTTGATGGTGTAAACAGAGTAAGCCTCATGTCTGATGTCAGCATAGAAACCAAGCGTCTTCTTCCATTGGATAATCGAAAGATTAGCAGCTAAGGCATTCAATTCTGTGATTTGAATGTCTGAGGTATATTCATCATTCTCTGCCCTTTCGCTTCCCATAACCTGCGATAGGTGCTGATAGCGTTCTGAGGTGCCGATAGCAACATGCAACATCCCTGAAAGTCTTCCATCTGGATTCTTATCGATGCCCATGCCAGAGTCGATAAAAGGTATGTGCTTGTCAATCAAATAACCAGCGATTTGTTTCTTGGCAGAAACAGAATCGAGCGAGAGAAACACAAAGTCGAGAGTGTCGAGAATTGAAAAGTTGTCGGAGGTGACCATCACTGCATGTGGCTTTATACCTTTGTGCATATTCGAATATATCTGGGCATAATAGTCCACCTTCTTAGGAGCTTTTGAAAGGTCGGCCTCTGACATAGCACCTGGTGCTCTAAATGCGTTGTGAGTATTGATTACATCAGCATCGAAGAGATGGATTTCTGCTACTGTGGTCTTGGCTATAAGGTCAAGCAGATAGGAACCAGTACCTCCCAACCCAATGATACCAATCTTAAGCTCTTTGAACTTATAGCTCAAACTAGTAATCTTGGCACGACTTGCATTGGTGTCCATATAGCGAAGTGGACTGTCTTCGGTAACAGCATGTAGAGGTTTGTTGATGAGGTTCCAAACTTCTGGATCTAGACAAAAGGCAGGAGCGGCGATAGTATCAAAATAGTGCTTCACCTTCTCGTAATAGTCAGGATAATCACCATTTGGCGGAAATTCCTCTTTCTCGGCATGGCATGAGAAAAAGAAATTGCTACGAAGTCCCTTTACCGAAACTTGTTGTCCAGATGTATTAACTAAGGATGGAAGTGGCTTACCTTTAATATCACAAGGTTGCTCACCCACCCAGTTAGCCGTATGATTATTTGGACGAATCGTATGGTCTCCAGAAATACAGAGAGGCATCAAGAGAGTACCGTCCTTCATTTCCCGGGCTGCATTGACGTAAGGAATGTGATGGATGATAAGCCATCCATCACAAACCTCCATCACAAAGCCCTCTGCCTGCAGACGTCGCAGGTCAGAACTATGACTGATGAGTGCTGCGTACATTGAAATCCATTTTATTACAAACGTAAACTTCGGTTCCGGGCGACATCAATCCTGAAGGATTCTGGTGAGGGCCATTGCTATACTTCACAATATAACCAGCAGCGGCCTGAGCAGGCACATGGGCAAGTTCTACAATCTTCTCGTATGACACTTTCTCCTTTTTGTAATCATGTGGAGTGCCATTGACAAAGATGACTATCTTTTTGCGAAGAGTGATGAACTTTTCAGTACCAGGCTTGCCTAAATCAACCTGGTCATCACAACTAACGAAGTGATCCTGCCAGCCATGCGGCACGTCAACATAGAGTTCTGTGTCAGCAGTAAGTCCTGCTAACTGACGGAGTTCCAGACCAGTAATAATCTGGTTCATACTTTCAAACTGGTGGCCATCGACTTTGAAACGATAGGTCTTTGGTCCATGAGGACCGGGAGCTTTTAATACTTCCATAATATTTTTAAATAAAATTAAATTATTAAAATAAACTCCCGATTTAAGAACCTCAATTTGCTAATATGGAATTTTCGTCCTAACTTTGCAAAACCTTGCGGGTTCTTCCTGCGTTTCGGGGGTAACTCGGAATGCCAATCGGGAAGCAAACCTCTCCGTCCTGCGCTACTGCCAATAGTGCGGGACTTTTCGTTACCTTGCTCTGTTATATCTTCGTATGCATATGCATGCCCTCCATATTTACAGACTACCTCGCCACTTCTTGATGAGAGCATCAAGTTGAGTCTTTGGAAGTCGTTGGTTATTATTTTTTAGTGTCTCAAGTATCTCTGCTCCTTGGAGCTCGGATAGTATGTGATGCTCTACCATTTGGGTGATGACATAAATAGAACCATGTACCTCAACTCCTTCTGACAATGCTACCTTACGAAGATTTCCATCGCCAGTGAGAAGGACGTAGCCATTATTTTTTGAATATGTCAGCACACTATAGTCGGCAGGACTGAGATTGTATCTACGGTGCTCTGCCTGAAAAAAGGGTAGCATTTCTTCCGGTGTATGAGTCTTGACCTTCAAACAGCCTTTATCAATAAGATCCGTCATAATCTCGCTTTGCCCTTCCCTCTTTACTTCGAAGACAACCATGTCTGTGGTATGGACCTCCATGGGCAGAAGGAAGAACTGTTCTTGCAGACCTACTGAAATCAGATCTATGAAGACATTTGTATCGCTGACTACTATGATGTCCATTAGAGTGTGGTTGCGTTTTTACGGATATTATTAATACTAACTCCCAGGAGAGTGGCTGCCTTGGAAGTAGAAATGAGTTGCTGCGCCAAAGCACTATAGACCATAGCCTGGAAACGGGTCGTAGTCTCTTCTTTATATCGCGATTCTTCGATATACTTCTTGAAATCTGGTCTGGTACTCTTCTGAATACAGAACCCACGGTAACGCTTCTCACCTATTATCCCAAGATCTTTCAACTTATAAACTATAGCATCAACGGAGATGCCAAAGTTTATGCTCAGGGAGATAAGTTCTGCAATAGCTATTTTATTTTTCCCACTGAATAGACCAATAAGGGTTTCACCAGGAAGTAGCATCTCATTAGCAAACGAATTGCACAGATTTTCTTTCTCATGGGCAGTAAGATCTTCTGCGAAGAACTTATTATATAACAGATGACAAAGCTCATGGAATGCAGTAAGTCTGCGATGCTCAATATGAGGATCATTACTATTTAGTACGATGACAGGGGTCTTGTCGTTGACCATACCACTGACTCCCCAGAAATTGTCGGGGGCAGCAGTCAATAGCACTTTAATTCCGCGGGCTTCAAGTAACTCTTGAGCATTAGCTATGGGAGCTTTGCCGAGTCCCCATGCCTTGCGCACGTTTTTGGCACACTCTATCATGTCGTTTCGGGTAGCCAAAGGATGCGCAGGTACTAATTCCTCGGTAAGATTGTCGTCATGTTTAACGTCTAAGATTTCCTCAATCTCGAGATAACGCTCAACTTCGTCTTGGATTTGAACCTCGAGCGCCTTTTGATCACCAACAGTCGTGTCGGACTTCTTGCGAAAGGACACCTTGAACTGGTCGAGGTCGAAAGTGAATGGGCGGAAGAAATAATCGAGATCGACATTGAGTGCTTCGGCCATGGCAATAAGGATGGTGCTGTTTGGCATCATCTTTGCCTTCTCATACTTTGAGATGGACTGTTTGGTCACAATTCCGTTCATCTTCTCGCTTAGCTTCTCCATAGAGAACTTAGCCTTTAGGCGAGCCTGTTGAAGGCGCTTTGCGAAGGTGTGTAAGCTGTTGTTCATAACTATAATAATTATATAATCCGAATTTGTTGACAAAGGTACAAAAAAATCTGATACGTCAACAAAACAAATAGTTAAATAAACATAATTTCGCAAATATTTTGCCTTTCCCTGTATAGTATTGACTCTTCTGGAGCGGTTGTTTAACAGTCATAACGCAATAAACGTAAAATAACTCTTACGTGTTTGAAAAGATTCTTATGACTATAAACTATTATATTTAGTTAAAGTTTGCCCATACAACATACAACTCTGTACGGTTAGGGCGTCTAACGCTTGGGAATATTCCCAAAACCTACAAAATTGTATGAAATGAAGACAAAAACATTGTTTGCATCGGCCCTGGCAGTGCTGGGGCTGACTGCGTGTGAGAAAGGACTCGTGGACGAAGCGGCTGTTTCTACGACG
>JAEEGI010025160.1_pt1 | contig 11559 bp, 10 predicted proteins | sample 8958751 | NCBI WGS metagenome assembly JAEEGI01 (sample SAMN16246545, study PRJNA631951) | gut metagenome | biome: gut microbiome; feature: rumen; material: KS-attached | host: Bos | place: Iran: Karaj | collected 2018-10 | reverse complement strand
GTATCTTTTTTTCGGGAACAGCGCGCGCAGAAGCGTAGATTTGCCGGTCTGACGAGCCCCGGTCAGAAGCACGCCTTTGAAGCTGCCGTCGGCTTTTTCGATAACGTCAGATATGTGACGGCGTATAAAATCCATATGTCCTCCTTTTCGACTAATCCGGTATTTAATTCAGTATTCGTCGCAATTATATCATGTTTCGGGCGAATTGTCAAGGAGAACAAGGAACAATTTCGGATGGTGGGATAACTCCGCTGCGCTCCGTGATTCGCTTCGGCTCCCTCCCGGGAACGAGCTCCCGCGCCGGTCGCCGGCGAATGCGAACCCGGTCGCTGCGCGACCGGATCCAAACCTGGCACCGGCCCCACCACAGCAAAAGGCGCCTTTCGGCGCCTTTTGCTGTGGTGGAGATGGTGGGATTCGAACCCATGACCCTGGGGTGGTTTTATGGATTCAATCGTTCTGTTCAGAGATAATTGACATCGAGCTATTATGGTTTTTCTTGTTCTATTTGAGTTCGAGTTGAATAAAAAGCCAATAATTCAGGCAAGCCGGTAAAGCTTGCAAAGGGTAACGCTATGATTCCTATAGAGTTATTAACTGCATAAGTGATTTTTACCACTAAGCATCTGCTGGGCCTTACGGTGAGCCGCGGATCCTGCAATACCGCTTTTATCGAAATGACGCTATCCCACGATAATTCCCGTTTCTTTCTAAAGGGTTCATATATTGTTATCCCATAATCGCTATATATTAGTTTCTCACTGAAAAAAGAGAAAATCACATATGTAATAAAAAAGCCAGATACAACCAGGATAAATGAATCAATAGTTCGAGTTATAAGGATGATTAAAACGTCGATTGTAACAACTGAAATTACAGCTATAGCCGGTTCTCTTTTTTTTCGCTTAACTATATGTGTATTGTTTTGAGTAGCCATTCAGTTGCCTCCCCAAAATATGCTTTTTTTCGATTTTGGGGAATTGTCGCTCAGCCATTCGGCGGCGTCGATGATTTCTATTCCCTCGTGCTGATAACGCGGCTGATACGTTCTTGCTATCAAAATCTTCGGGTAAGCGTCCCTGATCTGCAGCATCGGAGACACTTCGCGTTCGAAGGTCGCCGGGTCGGAAATATCGTTCGCTACCTGTATATACAGCTTTTCCCCTTGCTTTAGAGCCACGAAATCAATTTCTTTTTTGTACAAAACTCCGACGTAAACCTCATAACCTCTGCGCAGCAGTTCAATAGCGACGACGTTTTCCAGGACACGTCCGTAATCCAGATTTTTAGTTCCGAGTCTTGCATACTTGAAGCTTTGATCGGAAAGATAATACTTGTCCTCGGATTTAAGATATTTCTTTCCCTTTACGTCGTATCTTCTGATTCGGTAAAACGCAAACGCTCGGCACAACAGATCGATATATTTACTGACGGTCTTATGGTCCGCGTTCGTGTGATTCGCGGCTATCGTATCCGTGATTCTTCTTATCGACGTGATGTTCCCGATATTATCCATGAGATAATCAATCAGCGCGTGCAGAAGAGGCTCGTTGTGCAAATGATTCTTGTTCATTATATCACGCACGATCAGGGCGTTCAGAACTTCGTTGTTGATATATCTGAACTTCTGCGTTTCGTTTTTGTACAAATAAGAACCCGCCATACCGCCTTCTCTGATATAACGAGTCAATAGTGAATACGGGTTTTCCTCTGAGTAGTATAACGCAAACTCTTTGAACGAAAACGGAAACAGTCTGACTTCATAGGTCCTGCCGACAAACAGTGTGGCGAGGTCGCTGCTCTGTAAAAATGCGTTTGAACCCGTGACGTAGATATCGAATTTTTCTTTTGCCTGAAGACTGTTTATCGCTTTTTCAAAAGAAGGGCACATCTGAACTTCATCAATTAGCAAATAGTTGTTTGCTCCGCTTACGTATTTGCTTTCCGCGTAGTTTTCCAACGCGTGATATTCGAGGAGCCCTTCAAACTCCGTGAGATTGAAATTTACGTGTATAATATTCGCGTTTTTGTCAGATTCCGCAAGACGCGAAGCGAACGCGTCCATCAGCTTCGATTTGCCGCATCTGCGCACACCGGTGATGACTTTAATATCCGGTGTTCCCGACAGTTCGAAGAGCTCATTCAGATAATCCTGACGTTCTATAAGTTTCATTTCAGTCCTCATTTTGATTTGATCTGAAATAATTATAGCACGCAAATTCCCCAAAATCAACATTTTTTTGTTTTTGGGGAATTTTATGCTTTCGGATGGAGGAGATGGACGGGTTCTTCAAGCGCTCATTTGCATGCGATATGAAAAGAGGAGCCGGCGGCTCCTCTTTTCATATCGGTGGAGATGGTGGGATTTGAACCCATGACCTATCGTAACAAAAATGCAGCAGTCGGCAAATTCAACCGCGCCTGCTCCGTATCACAAATACCAGGCGGGAACCGCGATGACGTTTTCCCGCAGAACTCCGGGCTGCGGGCACATACACACGACAGCGCCCGTTCCGCGCTTTTTATCGGCGATTTTGTCGAGGACGGTGAAAGCGCCCGTCATATCTGCAGATACTTTTGACGCCTGTTTGATCTCGATCGGGTAAAGGACTCCGTTTTCCTCAATAATGAAATCGATTTCACTCTCTACGGCAATTTCACCGCCGCCGGTTTTGATTTTCTTTTTATCCTTCCCGCGATAGTAGGAAACGAAATAGCGGTAGTCGAGTCCGCGGTTGGAATATGATTTGATAATTTCCGTGATCACGTACGTTTCGAACATCTGTCCGCTCATCGCGCCGTAAGCAAGCGCTTCCGGGGTCAGCCATCTTGTCAGATATGACGCAAGTCCGGTGTCTCTGAAATACACCTTCGGCGTTTTTACGGCACGCTTCAGGACGGAGGATGAAAACGGTTCGAGAATAAATATGATTCCGGTCGCTTCAAGTATCGACGTCCAGCGCTTGACCGTCGCAGCGTCCCTTCCGATTTCGTCGGCGATATTGGAGTAATTCAGCATCTGTCCGGTTCTCGCCGCGACCGCAGCCATGAATCTGCGGAAATCGTTCAGATCCTGAACCGCAGCAAGGCATCTGACGTCGCGTTCAAGATAGGTCTTGACGTAGCCGGAAAAAAACAGTGACCAGTCTACACCGGGGTCCTGCAATTCCGGGAACCCGCCTCTGTGAATATGCGTCCAGATGTTTTCAACAGGCAAAACCGTCCCGGCTCTTTTGGAAACATACTCCAGCGTCGGAACGAACGGATCTGTAAACCTGCATTTCTGTATCTCGCGAAGAGACAGTCCGTTCAGTTCCAGTACGCATACTCTTCCCGACAGCGACTCGGACGCGTTTTTCATCAGTTCGAGCGGCTGAGAGCCGGACAGGCAGAACAGACCCCGATCCTCGCTTTCATCGCATTTGATTTTGATAAACCGGAAGAGTCCCGGCGCTCTCTGCACTTCGTCATATATCACAGGCGGCGGATTGAGCATCATGAACTCGTTCGGGTTCCCGTTTGCCTGCTCTTCAATGAACGGGTCGTCGACGGCGACGTATCTTTTTTTCGGGAACAGCGCGCGCAGAAGCGTCGATTTGCCGGTCTGACGAGCCCCGGTCAGAAGCACGCCTTTGAAGCTGCCGTCGGCTTTTTCGATAACGTCAGATATGTGACGGCGTATAAAATCCATATGTCCTCCTTTTCGACTAATCCGGTATTTGATTCAGTATTCGTCGCAATTATATCATGTTTCGGGCGAATTGTCAAGGAGAACAAGGAACAATTTCGGATGGTGGGATAACTCCGCTGCGCTCCGTGATTCGCTCGCCCTCCGCCTGGCAAGCGAGCTTGCCGATCTCCGGGCGGCGAATGCGAACCCAGTCGCTGCGCGAGAGATGGTGAGATTCGAACCCAGAGATGGTGGGATTCGAACCCATGACCTAGGGTTGTTTTTAAGGATTCAAATATGTATTGGTTTGATGCTTATTGATTAAGAACGCTATTCTCCTCGCCACGTACAAATAGCTTCCCCAGAATAACCGTCTAGCGCTATGCTATAGCCAGCTCCTGGAATCAAAGGCACTTCCCCATAATTGACTATCCAGACATAATCTTCTGTATCCAAAAAAACTGAAATCAAAACATATGATTGAAAAAATCCTTTTTGTTTTTCAGCCTCAAATATTATTTCCGCAATATCAATCGCTTTATCCGCATCGTTTATTGCCATAGCCCCGGTTGGAACATTCTTCCTAACTACCTGCAAACTACTTTCGTCCCAATTTTTTACGATCAAAATGCCCTTCGTAAATGAATACTTACCTGTATTATCTAGAGAAGATGTATTGATCATCTTATCAGTAGTTATTTCGCTAGTTATTATTTCACCAGTAGGTTGATTAGGCATACTGTTGTTGGGAGAACATCCACAAAAGACTGTGAAACTAAAAAAGACAATAAAGAGTAAGATTTTTATTTTCATATCACTCACCTTATTCGTTGGGCCATATCATGTGTTCACATCCGAATCCGTCTGGACAAGCGCCATCACCAAAATGATCATACCAAGATGAACTGTAATTAGTTTGCAACATTAGTTTATCTGAATTGGATAAAGAGGACGGACTGACCATTCCAACAGTAATTGGATATGTCCCTGAACGACATTTTATTCACCTCGTTAACAGTATACTTCATTTCTCCTCAAATTTCAAGTTTCAACGACTTTTGGAGTAGAGCCTTATTTTTTCACATATATCACAAACTGTTTTATTTGTACAAAGCCGTCATCAATGATTTTGACATAATATGAAACAGCGGGTGCGCAATGATAATATGTCAGCACCTCTGATTGGATCTCATACTCAATGTTCTTTAATGAATCATATCCCAAATAATCGCATATTTCTTTTTCCAATAAGCGGTTTTTCTCATTTTCATCGACCGGAGAGTCTGCTAATTCTTCCGGGCAGGCGTCTGTCTTACAAAAACTTGAAATATCTCCTCTATCAGAAACGTATGCTACAGCTCCTACATTGCACAACATCTTTCTTTTTACTTCCCAAACAAGGCAGTACTCCGGATGAACCCCGTTCAACCTCTTTACTGAAAAGGTATTGTATCCGGAAAAATCATCCAACCCATGTAAAATCGATTCTGCGGCATTTTTTATTTCCGCGTCATTGAGGGTATCTATGTCGCTTATTTCCGGGAATGCGTCAACATTCCAGAACCCGACCAACTCTCCAGTTTCCGCGTCAGTTCTAACCCGCCCTTTTAACAACTCGGACGATTCTCCCGCCACATCATAATCATACAATATTTTGTCCGTGTAACAGCTCTTTTTGCAACTGATAAATGCCAATTGGAATTTATTACTGTTTATTTCTATTTCTGTTTTTAAAGAATCAGGGCCGTTGCTCCAAGCATCCTCTATTTCGCTTTCTATTATTTCACAGGCATACGTGCGAGTTGTACATCCAACGTGCGAGAAAACAATAATAGCGCTGAGCAATATTAAAACAAAATGTCTTATAGCTTTAAACATAATTAATATTATTGATTTATCACAAGTATTAATTTGGGATCTTCATTTAATTCTTTATGAGTGATGGTTGCTTGCAAAACGATCTCTTCTTGTTTAACATACCGCCGGATGCAAGGTAGATCAGTGCACCTGATACTGATATCGCTATAAGGCAAATTACCGCGGGAAGGAGAAGGCCTTTTCCGTTCTTCAGGATACTTTGCGGGTGCGTGACGCTGAATATGCTGAGACTCTCCGGGATCAAAGACGTCCGTACGGCAAGTATCTCTGGTATTGCCAGGATCATTCCGCCGGCACAGACGGAAAACAGGTATTTCCGGCACAAAAGCGAAACGAGGGTCAACGTCACTCCGATCAGGAATCCTCCGAGAGCAGAAATGATCAGATCCGCGGCATAATAATCCGAAAAGGTGAAGGACGTACCGCAGGACGCGAAAAGTTCAATCGAGCATGCGGGGGCGCCAGGATCCGGGAAAGTGAATCTGCTTCCGGCTATTAAAAGCCGCGACGCCCTGGATATCAGTGAAAATAACGCGCCAAGTCCGCCGAAACACAGTATTTTGTAAAAAGCAACGGACCGGCGGCCTTTCGGCGTGGAACAGAGAATGGAAAACCACCCGGAAGGGGCAAATTCGACGTAATATCCGCGCGAACAGACAAGGATCAGCGCGCACATAAGAAACAGATCGGTTTTCCCGCTGAGAAAAAGCAAGATCCCGGTGTCATATACAGGCGGGATATCGACTCCTTTTTTTGCCGATATCCTTACGGAGTACCGGATCCGCTCCTCGACTTTCGCGAAAACGGCGTCCGCAGTCTTTGCCTGATAAAACTCATCCATGTAAGCAAGGTATTCTTCGCGGGTCATCTCGCCGCCGGAGAACGCGGCGCGCTTCGTTTCGCGCTCTGACAGGATACCGTCGATTCTCCCTCTCTCTTCCTCCGCAAAAGCAAAGATCTCTTCGGAAGTTTTGCCGTGAAGGCTTTCAATGTATGAACGGTATAGCGCCTCGTCGTATCCTGACGCCGATCCGGACGTTGCATATATAAAAACCGACGATCCCGCAAGGCAGCAGATAAATACGGCAATAATCAAAGCAGGCCGGTTTTTTCTCATCTCGGATGATAAAAGTCCGGGAATGCGTTTTACCTGGAGCGGCGCATTCTTTCCGCGGTTTATTCCGCGGAGACGGGAGTGCAGTGCTTTTTGAGCCGCGTCACCGATCGTTGCTCTGAGCCGTTCCGACGCAAGGACTGTTGTGCAAAAGAAGACCGACGCATTCAGTAACTGCAGTATCACACTGCAGGCAACGGTGTTTACCGGTATTCCGAACAGGTTTTCGGTTCTGAAAAACGACAGGAGTCTGTTCGATTCGGCGGTCGCGGCGAAGCAAAGAAATCGAAAAGGCAGATGCTTTCCGTAAGCCGAATAGCCGAACAGCAGGAATGAGACGGCGCAGAAGGCGGAACCGGCTAAAACAGATATAATATAGGAACCGGACAGCTCACAAACGAGGCAGAGAAAGGAGGATAAGACAGCGCTTGCAAGACATCTGAGGAGAAGCTGAATAAAAGCGTATCCGGCGACAGAGCATTCAAACGGTACGAAAGCGTATTTCGGATAGCACTGAACTGGAAGAGCCAGTCCGCCCGTTCCGTTCATAACGCAGACCGCGAGCAGAGACGACGCTGAAACGAGAAAGCAACCGGCGGACGAGATCAGAATACAGGCAAGGCATTTTGCTGCCGAATCGGTTTTTCTTCCCAGAGTCGCGGCACGGCGAATCTTGTCAAAGCCGCGCTTTCTGTCTTCAAGGCAGATAAAGAGGGAAGACAGGGTGACGAAAAGAAAAATTAGTATGAGGTTCGGAAGGTTTTCGAAATACGAATCAAAACCGAGGGCCAACTCCGATCCTTCGTTCACGGCATTTGCGAGCGTACGCATACGGTCGGCAAGCATCCGCTGACTGCGGACCTGATATCTGTCTTCCGAAAGACCGAGAGAGAGGTAGTTTTCCGCTCTTGTTTCCGCCTGTCTGACCGCGACGTCGATCGATTCCGAATACTCGCTAAGGTAACTTACGCGCTCGAAAAATGCGTTCAGAACAGTCAGATCGTCAAGTTCTGCCCGGTCGGACCAGGTGCGTGGGAAAGAATCGGTGTCATCGTCTTTGTGTTCCCGGAAAAAAGTCTGCAGTTCTTCGTAATAATCGGAAACCGAATAAGGATCCTCCTTCCACTGCCGGTACACCTTTTCTTCGGCAAGCATGATTGCGGACGGGGCGGACATGAAGCAGGACAAAACAAAAACGCAAGCAAGGACCCCCGCAAAAAACAGCAGGAATCCTTTGCTTGCGAACGCTTTTTTCAGTTCGGAATGAAGAATCCGTCCAAACATTTTTCCCTGATCATCCGGCGGACAGCGTTAGTCAGCCCTGCCATTCATATTTGTTTACGAATTCGCGAAATGTCTCAGCGTCGACGAGTATCGCAGGGCGCACGCCGTCGTTACACGATCCGCTGCCGCCGACTTTTGCTTCTGTGCCGATGGCGATCAGAACTCCGGGGCCGACATTCGGATCCCGTGTCCACCACCCGATATAAGATGTGTTGACCGGACGCCAGTGATCCAGAGCAACGGCGGTGGGATCGATCTGTTTAAGCGGAAACGCTACCACCGTCTTGCAGTCGGTTTCCGACGGTGCAAAGACGTAATCAGAAATGCCCGAAGATAATTCTTTTTTCCGCATGATCCCGCGCTCTTCTTCCGAAAACGCGGTCTCGAAAAAGGTTCCGTTAAGCCAACGGCGTAGATCCGACTGTTCATAACACTGGCCGGAGCCCGGATTCGGATCGTCGTAAAGCTGCATGCAGTCGAGTATTCGGGCGCTGATGAGAAGATAGGTCTGCTCCGTCCAGTCAAGTATGAACCAGGATATCGGTTCGGGGCCGTTTGCAAGGTCGTTGTCTTGTTCGTATCTGCCGAATGAAAAGGTTTTTTCGGGGTCGCAGGGAAACCAGAGCGCAGTCAGAGTGAGGTCACCATCGGGATACCAGACGTCGCTTTCGTATTTTTTTCCGTAGCTCAGACTGCCCCTGACCTTTTCTCCACGATACCATCCAAGAAAAACCATATCGCTTTTCGGATGTCGCGGAACGGGAAGAGGATGGTTGTCCCCCGGAAAAACAACGAATTCTGTCTCGCCGCAGAAACCGCCGTTGGGGTCAAGAGTAATATTATACGGCACGACCGGATCGGTTAATCGGTCGGTATCCTCACCGGACACCACCATTGGAGGTTCGGGATCCTGACGAAATGAGTCGGCACATGACGGCAGGAGAAAACAGAAAAACAGGAGAATTACGACCGCCGCGGCTATACGTGAAAAAATGTTCCGAACGCCGGGATACCTGCTTGGTGTGATCTCTGAGTCAGTTTTTCCTTTGAGGTATCTCATGATCGGTAGATCCTTCCGCTTTCGCGATTTTTCCGGTCTTCAGGTCCTGAAAACCGAAAAAGGGTTTGTTCCATCCCTGTTCTTCCGCGTTCCACTGAATGATAAAACCGTACAGGACGCCTTCCGAGACGGTAAATCCGGACAGAAGCGTCCGGGAATTGGTAACGACTGCTTCGTCATGCTCTCCATTCAGATCGCAGAATCGCAGTTCCTGTTTTTCCACAAGAACCGACGGATACACGTCCGGATCGTTACTTGTCTTGATGATCTGCGGGCTGTCAGGAGTGAGAAGATAATAGATCCCGGAACCGGTCAGCGCGAATTCCTCTACCGGGGCTTCGACAAGTTTTTTCACTTCCTTCTTTTGTACGTCAAGTCGCAGAAGATATGAAGCTCCCGTCCCTTCTCCTGAGCAGGACGCGCAAAAGTACAGCATTCCGTCGAGATATTGCGGAGTCGTATGCCAACCGACGTACCCTTCCGCCGAAAGGTCGGAAATCAGTTCCGTTTCACGGGAGGACGTATCGATGAGGTATATACTCAACTCATCGCTCATCACGATTCCGTAAGGAGTAGCGACGCGAAGGCACATGCTGTCCGATTGGAAAATCCTTTCTTCCGCCCCGCCGGTCTTCGGCATGCGGCACAGCCAGGTTTCATAGTCCTTCGTGTTATTTTTGTTGCCGCCATCTTTAAGAAGTTTGGCCTGATACCAGACGTATTCGCCGTCGGAAGACAGAATATACGAACCGAATGGGTCTTCTGCCTGAGAAAGATCACGCAACACTTTAACTTCACCGGTAAGTATATTCATATATGCGTGAAGAATGTGAAGGTTGTAATCGATCGCTGTGAAGTACAGATTGTTTTCATCGATAAAGTGCGGAAAATCGACGAAGGCATCCAAAGGGCAGTTGCCGTTGCATTCCGGATCGGGGCAAAGTCTTGTTACGGTGTTTGTCAGCCGGTTGTACTGAAAAAGGATGCGGTATGGAAAGAACAGATTCGGTCCGTAGTCCAGTATGTCTTCACGAACGACACCCGAGGTGCGGATTTCGGGTGTTTCGGATTCGCCGCATGAAAAAAACAAAAGAGTTGTGAGCGTCAGCGTCAGGAAAACAAAAATAGCTTTTGGTGATTTCATACTCAGCAGGGCAAATTGGTTTTATGCGTCCCAACCGTAATAGGCATTTCTCCAATAGCCATAATAGATATAATGCCATGAATCATTGGAACTATAATCCGGTTCATTATTGTTATCCAAAGGATAACAACCGAACTCACCGAATCCGGTAGTGTTGTTGGAGATTTGGTTGGATGGGATTTGCAAATGCTCAGGAACAATCCTCGAATTTTGTAGCTGAGAATCATTATAGCGCAGTCCGCCTCCGCTATTAAGTATTCTCAAATAAACGCAAGTAAAGAAATCATCTTTGGGTCCGCCTTTAGCTTCTGCATGAATAATCGCATTATTATTGCTGTTCCCATCACTGTAATAATTTCCAGCAAAATTGCATTCACTGTATCCCGTATATCCTGAGATGGGTGTGGTTCTGGGATCAAAATGATAAGCTGAATGTTGAACTCCAGCCGCATTTATGTTCAAAGCAAATGACGATATAACAAGGGCACAAATCATAAGCAGCGATGTTAAGCGACATGTAGTATTCTTCATATTATAAGCACCTTTCATTATTGGCATAAAAATCAGAATCGATGTGTAAAAAGAGTTGATGTCGTAGCGTTTTTTGCGCATGCCCGAACTCTGCATATCAGACATGCGCACTGTGAAATGAAGATGAGATAACATCTCCCGTTGGGAAATGAGTTCTCATTAGAAATAGACATAATACTGACAGGGTATACCTGTTGGGGCTTTATCATCACATGAGCACTCCTTCCCAGTTTTTTGGAACATTTTCATAAATGTTCAATAGCATTATATCATAACATCCCTGTGTTGTCAAGCAGATTGTTCGGTTATCAGCTCATTTCACAGATTACTGCCGGACAGTTTTTCAATCTCTTTAAAACAGAGATAACTTCCGCCGCTGCCATTCATTCTACCTTTCCCGCAAACCTTTAGAGTATGACCACGCGCTGAAAGACTTCACCTTAAACTGTTAATTATTTTGTTGCATATTATGGGAATAATATGCTATAATAGAAAAGCAGGAAAAACTCGCGCTTAATAGCTTATTCTGTTCAGGTCGGTAACACATATGTTTGCAGCGTTACCATCATATAAATTTGCAACCGATCCGGTCTTCCCGGCAGGTCCTCTTTGATCAAATAACGCCCGGAACGGAGAAACGGAGATAAATAATGAAGCTGATAATCAAAGACGTATCAAGAGCGTACGGATCGAACAAGGCTCTTCAGCATTTTTCCGCCGAGCTGTCCCCCGGGATATACGCGCTGCTTGGACCGAACGGGTCGGGGAAATCCACCCTGATAAACATCATCACCGACAACCTCAAGGCAGACTCGGGCGAGATCCTCTTTCAGGAGGGGGAAAATGAGCCCGAAAACATCCTTAAGATGGGGGTCAGA
>JAEEGI010025159.1_pt1 | contig 11560 bp, 12 predicted proteins | sample 8958751 | NCBI WGS metagenome assembly JAEEGI01 (sample SAMN16246545, study PRJNA631951) | gut metagenome | biome: gut microbiome; feature: rumen; material: KS-attached | host: Bos | place: Iran: Karaj | collected 2018-10 | reverse complement strand
CTTCATACATACTCCATAAAATACGTCTATGAACAGGTTTTAGACCATCTCTTAAATCCGGAATAGCACGTGATGTGATTACAGACATTGAATAATCGATAAATGAATCAGATATTTCAGTTACGATATCGTTAACACGATGACTATCTTTTTCATGGAATTCTCCACTATAGTCAACTTCAGGTTCTGTATTTAATTTATTTTCTTCATTTTCCATACCTTACCCCTCCTAAATATCCAAATTCTTAACATAACGTGCATTTTCTTCAATAAATTCTCTTCTTGGTTCTACTTCTTCACCCATAAGGCGCTCAAACATTGCATCAGCTGCAACACAGTCTGATACAGTTATCTTTCTTAATACACGTTTATTAATATCCATAGTTGTTTCATTTAATTCTTCAGCATCCATTTCACCAAGACCTTTCATACGAGCAATCTCAGCACGATTACGTACATTTTCATCTAGTGAATTTAAATATGCTTCTTTTTCAGGTTCATCAAGAACATATTTTCTTGTTTTACCATGCATTATTCTAAATAATGGTGGTTGAGCAGCATATACATGTCCAGCTTCAACAATTGGTCTAAAGAACCTATAGAATAATGTTAATAACAATACACGAATGTGTGATCCATCAACATCGGCATCGGTCATGATTATAATCTTGTCATAACGTAGTTTTGATAAATCAAATTCTTCACCAATTCCAGTTCCGAATGCTGTTATAATTGTTCTTATTTCTTCGTTTCCTAAAGCTTTATCTAATCTTGCTTTTTCAACATTTAAGATTTTTCCACGTAATGGTAAGATTGCTTGTGTCATAGAATCTCTTCCTTTTTTAGCACTACCACCCGCAGAATCTCCCTCGACAATAAAGATTTCAGATTCTTTTGGATCTTTACTCTTACAATCAGATAGTTTACCAAAGACATTAGATAGTCCCATTTCGCTCTTTCTTGTTATTTCACGAGCTTTTCTTGCAGCATTTCTAGCACGACAAGCTAACATTGCTTTATTAATGATATTTCTTGCTTCTTCAGGATTTTCCATTAAGAATCTTTCAAATCCATCTGAGAATACTTTATCAGCAAGTTTTCTAACCTCAGAATTACCTAATCTACCTTTAGTTTGACCTTCAAATTGAGGATTTGGATGTTTACAAGAAATAATCATTGTTAATCCTTCTTTAACATCGTCTCCCGTTAAAGGTTCATCTTTATCTTTAATAATTCCTGCTTTTTTAGCATAATTATTAATAACTCTTGTTAACGCTCTTCTTACACCTTCTTCATGTGTTCCACCATCATGGGTATTAATATTATTAACAAATGAGTAAATATTCTCATTATATGCATCTGTATATTGCATAGCTACTTCAAAGAATACACCTTCATCTTCACCTTCAAAGTGAATAATATCTTCATGAATAGGATTTTTACCTTTATTTATGAACTTAACATATTCTTTAATACCACCTTCATAGCAAAAAGTATCTCCTTGAGTATCCTCTTCATCTCGATCATCTCTTAAAGTAATAGTTAATCCTTTATTTAAGAAAGCTAACTCTCTTACTCTTGTTTTTAAAGTAGGATAATCATAGATAATAGTATCAAAGATATCAGGATCTGGTTTAAACGTTACCATTGTTCCTGTTCTATTCTTTTCGCAAGAATCTACTACTTTTAGTGGTTCTACAGCATGACCTCCATTTTCAAAACGAATAAAGTATACTTTTCCATCTTTAAATACTTTAACTTCTACCCATTTTGATAAGGCATTAACTACTGATGCACCAACACCATGTAATCCACCAGATACTTTGTATCCGCCGCCTCCAAATTTACCACCAGCATGTAATACTGTATAAACGGTTTCTACCGTTGATTTACCTGTTTTTGGGTGAATATCTACTGGTATACCACGACCATCATCACGTACTGTTACTGAATTATCTTTATTAACTATAACTTCAATATGTGTACAATATCCTGCTAAAGCTTCGTCTATACTATTATCAACAATCTCCCAAACAAGATGATGAAGTCCTTTAACATCAGTTGTTCCAATATACATACCAGGTCTTTTACGTACTGCCTCTAATCCTTCTAGGACTTGAATGGCAGACGAATCATAATTTTCTGTTACTTTCTCTTCTTCCATCTTTAACCTTTCCCTTCTTTGTAATTTTCTTATTGCTTATATTATATATAACGGCATTATCTAACAATTTCTTAGAAATATCGTTTATATCTGTAGTTGTAATTATAGTTTGTATATCCTTCTTTAAAAAATTAATAATTTTATTACGTTTCTTGATATCAATTTCACTAAATATATCATCTAATAATAATACTGGGTAACTACCTATAATCTTTTTATAATAAGATAATTCACTTATTTTAAACGCAATTATAGCCATTCTTTGTTGTCCTTGTGATGAATATACTTTCATATCTACATTATCTAAATAGAAAGTAAAATCATCTCGATGAGGCCCAATTAAAGAAATACCTTGCATCATTTCTTGATTTAGATGTTTCTTTAACTTTTTTAAATATGTTTCTTTAATTTTTTCCTTATCATAACTATCTAATCCCAAGGTATTATCATATTTAATAGTTAATCCATCTAAACCTGTTATCTTTTTATAAATATCAGCTATATTCTTATTTATTTCTTCAATAAATTTAAAGCGATATTCATAAATCTTGTCAGCCTTCTCAATCATTTTTTCATTAATTACATCAAGATATCTAAAATCACTATTATTATTAATATATAGTTTCTTTAAATAATCATTTCTTATCTTAATAATCTTATTGTATTCATTAAGATATGTAATGTAATTATTATATAATTGGCTAATATCAATATTTAGTAAATTACGTCTTACACTTGGTGAACCTTTAATTATATCTAAATCTGTAGGAACAAAAGATATTACACAAAAGTTTGAGATATAATCTTTTATTTTATGAATTTCTTTATTATTAATAAAAACCCTTTTCTTATTAGGAGTAATATCTACTCTTAATTTTTTAATAAGATCATTATCAATAATCTTTCCTTCAAGAGATAAACTTTCTTTCTCAAACTTAATCATATCTGAGTCATAACCATCTCTATTGGATTTAGATAATGATAAAACATATATACTTTCTAATATATTTGTCTTTCCTTGTCCATTGTTTCCCACAATTATGTTGATATTAGGATTAAAATCTAATTCTAACTCATCATAATTTCTAAAATTAGTTAGTTTTATATGCTCTATTTTCAAAATTCACCTCAAAAAACCTCTAAATTTTGATTTTTAACAAATTAGGTATACCTATACCTACTAATACATTATATCACTAATAAAGCATTTTTTAAACTAAATTTAACAATTATTAACAAAAAAGGAAGTGTTAGAAGTTGATTCTTCTTCTAATTAAACTTCCTAATCTGTTAGCTCTTAAAATTTGGTTCTCAAAAGATGATAAAGACATCTTAACAATTAACTCTTTTCCAGATACAAAAGTTACCTTGGTAAAACCTTCACATCTTTCATATTTCTCTACATTATTTAAGGAAAACCATACACAATTTGGTGAAGATGGTGATTCAGTAGGAAAGAAAATAATATCATTACTTTCTTCAACTACAATAGGTAGTTTATAATTACTTCCCATAATATTCTTTGATCCTTTCATCCTTCCTTCACAAGAACTTCCATAGTACTGACAACTATCTTCCATTACTTCATAACAATTCTTATCAACATAATATTCATCTTCACCTTCAATGATTTTTGTTACATTATCGTTTACTCCTATAACTGCGCAAGTATCTTTATTAATTTCATAAGATTCCATAATAACCTCCCTTCTATCCAATTATCTCTGGACAAAGGGGTATAATACTTATTATCTTTTTCAAATTTTTTCCTTTTTTCGGAAAATATCTAAAAAAAATAAAAAATGTTACTTTTGGTAACACTTTTTTCACTTTTTAATATGTTCTTATAGGTAAAACTAATTGAGTTAGTCTTTCATCATCTTTATCTTTAATAATTATTGGACTTATCTCTCCAACAAAGCTAATTGTTGCTTCTAATCCATTTAAAGATCTTAAAGCTTCCATCATGTATTTTGCACTGAAGGAAATCTTAATTTCTTCATTGTTTTCTTTCTTAATTGGCATTTTTTCTTCAATTCGTCCTATTTCTACATTACTAGATCTCATAATTAAAGTATCATTTTCTGTTTCTAAAGTAACAATATTCTTTTCTTTATCACTTGTTAAAGTACTAACACGATCTATTACATTATATAAATCGTTAATATTTGCTGTTATCTTTAACATACTTTCGTTTGGTAATAAATTTGCAGTATTAGGATAACTACCATTAATTAATCTACTTTGGAATAATAGATTCTTAGTCTTAAATAATACTTTGTTATTAAAGATATGTAGTTCTACTTCATCTTCAACTATTATTTTAGAGAATTCTACTATATTCTTACCTGGAATAATAATGTTATAAGACTCATCAGCCGGTTCATTAATTTTTAATACTTTTCTTGCTAAACGATAAGAATCTGTAGCATTACATTCTAGTTCATCTACTGTTATCTTTATATTAATACCTGTTAATTGTGGTCTTGATTCATCACTTGATACAGCAAATGCCGTTTGTGAAATCATTTCTTTAAAATCTTTTCCATCTATTTTAATAGGATTCTTACTTTCTTCTAAAGATATATTAGGATATTCTTTCTTATTAATACCATTTAAATTATATTCACTTGTTTCTGTTGATATTGTAAGTTTACTATCATCAAATACTTCTAAGTTAATTTTTTCGTTAGGTATCTTTCTTATTATATCTAATATATATTTACCTTGAATAATGATACTACCTTCTTCATCTATTTCCATATTATCTTTATCTTTTGGAATAAAGTTTTCTATTGTAATATCATTATCACTTGCAGTTAATGTTAATCCTTTCTTATTAAGATCAAATTTAATACCTGCTAAAGCAGGAACTAAGTTCTTAGCTGATAAAGCTTTACTAACTTTATTTAATCCTTCTAATAATATTTCTTTTTTAATTATTATTTTCATTTGTTTTACCTTCTTTCTTTTATTTATTTTTATATAATATTATTAATAATGATGTTGATAAGTGTGGATAACTTATTGCTTTATTATTATTACTCTATTTAAGAGTATTTTTTTAGTGTTGATAATCTGTTATTAACTTTTTAGTTATCAACATTATATTAAAGATTCTCTTATTTTATCAATCTCATTCTTTAATTCTTGCTTTGTTTCTAAATCTTCAGTTATCTTTTCACAAGCGTGAATTACTGTTGTATGATCTCTACCACCAAACTCTAATCCTATACGTGCTAACGGTTCATTTAACATATCTCTTGCTAAATACATCGCAATCTGTCTTGCATAAGCAATAATAGCACTTCTTTTTTTACTTTTTAAGTCATCGACAGATATTTGATAGTTATCAGCAACAACTTTTTGAATTCTTAAGATATTTGTTTGTTCACTAGTTCCTTTATTAATTAAATCTTTAAGGGCTTCAACAGCATCTTTAAGAGTAATATCATTTATCCCCCACATTGTTGAATAAGCCATTAATCTATTTAATGAGTTTTCAAGGATTCTTACATCACCACTTGCAATATTTGTTGCAATATAATCAATAACTTCTTCAGGGATATCTTTAAGTGATTGAAACTTATTGTTTATCTTTTTCTTTAAGATATTCTTTCTTAATTCAAGTTCTGGTGGATGAATATCAGCAGTTAATCCCCAATTAAATCTTGTTTTTAATCTTTCCTCCATTTGTTTCATATCATTTGGAGAACGATCACTTGATAACACTATTTGTTTATTATTATCATGTAAATCATTAAAAGTGTGGAAGAATTCCATTTGCGTTTTTTGACCTGATGAAATACATTGAATATCATCTATTATTAATACATCTATATTATGATACTTATTTTTGAAGAACTCTGCATATTCATAATTTGATTCTTCATCTTTTTGTTTACCTAACTTAGAGAATTCATCCATAAATTGTTGACTAGTAACATATAATACTCTTTTATCACTATTATCTTCTATATAATTACCAATAGCATGCATTAAATGAGTTTTACCTAATCCACTAGGTCCATATATAAATAAAGGATTATATGTTTTACCAGGATCTTCAGCAACAGCTAAAGCAGCGTGCTGAGCAAGTCTATTACTATTTCCAACAACAAAGGAATCAAAAGTTAATTCTTTATTTAGATTTGATTTATGTTTATAAGTAGGTTTGTCTTCTTTTATAACTTCAGCAATAGGAAGATTTGTTTGAACAACATTATCATCCTCTTTAATATCATCTTCATTTTTGAAGATTAAATCATAATTCATATTAGTAATAGTTTGCAAGTTTGATTGAATGAAATCATAATACTTATCTCTTAAATGATTCTTTTGTATTTCATTCTTTACTAATATAATAGCTTGACCGTTTTCTAACTTATGTAATTTTGTTGTTTGAAACCAAGTAGTATACATTATAGAATTAACCGAAGTTTTAATATTGTTGAGAAGCTTTTCCCATACAAGATCGTTGTTCAACATTATCACCTCCCTATAGTTACTTTTGTTACTTTCATTTTAACTTTTTTTAAATAAAAATGAAATAGTTTTTTGTAAAGTTATATTATTATTTTTTCTAATAATAGCAACAAATAATTAATGTTTGAAATGTGGAAAACTAGGTTAATAAGTTAACCTTAAAATTTAGTGTTTTAAGTTGTTAACAAGTTATCCACATAGTTATCAACATATAATTTATTGATATATATGGAAAATCTTAAGTTATTAACATATTCACAATTCACTAATAAACATTGTGATTTAAGTTATCAACACTATTGTGGAAATGTGGATAACTCATCAATTAATGATTTATATTATTACTCAAAAAAATTAAAAAATAAATAATGATTGACAAAAATAAATAAACTTTATTATAATAATGTAGATTTCAATTTTTGGAGGTGAAAGGAATGAAAAGAACATATCAACCAAATAACAGAAATAGAGCTAAAAAACATGGTTTCTTTGCTCGTATGAAAAGTTCAGTTATTAATAAAAGAAGAAAAAAAGGACGTAAGGAATTAATAAGAAAATAAACACTTTTTTGTAGTGTTTTTTTTATTTTAAAAAATATATAATATAAATATAGGAAAGGAGTTTTTATGAAAAAGATTAATATTGTTAAAAAGAATTTAGACTTTAAAAAGATAATTGATATGAATAATTGTGTTAAAAATAGAGTTTTTCTTATTCATTATGGATCTAATAATTTAGAATATTATCGTTTTGGTATATCAGTTAGTAAAAAGATTGGTAAAGCAGTAACTAGAAACTATTATAAAAGAGTTATTAGAAATATTGTCGATAATCATAAAAAACTCTATTCAAAAGGAAAAGATTATATTATAATATTGAGGAAAGCGTGCTTAGAGATGAATTATAGTGAACTAGAAGAATCTTTTTTGCAGCTAATAAATATAATAGAAAAGGAAAGTGAAAATGAGAAATAGTATTAAAAAAACAGTTCTATTAGGTTTAGTATTATTTGCTTTAACAGGATGTACTACTTATTTAAAAGATTCTGATAATAAGAGTGTTATTAATCCTAAGACAGGACAAAGTTTAACTGAGAATATTCTTTGTAGACCTACTGATGAAGAAACAATTAAGTTATACTTAGAAAATGGTATTGATTTATCTACATTACCTTACTGTGTATGTGATGATGAATATGTAACTAATGATAGTAAGTATAAATTACCTGAAAAGATAGAAGAAAACAAAGAAGAAGTAAAAGAAGATACTAAGAAAGAGGAAAAAAAGGAAGAAGTAAAATTTCCTACTCCATCTGAAACTAGTGAAGAAACTAAAGAAGAAGAAAAGACTCAATGTAAGGCCTTCAAAGTAACAAGTGGTGGTTATGAAGGATTATGGACTTCTATATTTGTAAAACCACTTGCATGGTTAATATTATTCTTTGGTAAGTACTTATCTAACTTTGGTTTAGGTTTAATTGCTGTAACTTTATTAATTAGATTAGTTTTATATCCATTAACTAGAAAAACAGCAATGCAATCAGAAGTAATGAAGAAGATTCAACCAGAACTAGATAGACTAGAAAAGAAATACGAAAAGAAAGATCAAAATGATAGACAAGTAATGATGGCTAAGAGTCAAGAGATGATGGCTATTTATAAAAAGAATAACTTTAATCCAATGACTGGATGCTTAACTTCATTAATTCAATTACCTATCTTTATTGCTTTCTTAGAGGCAATCAATAGAATTCCTGCTTTATTTGAAGAGAAATTCTTAGGATTACATTTAGGAACTAGTCCAAGTGTAGGTATTGGTAATGGTAATTGGTTATATGTAATTGTAATCATAGTAGTTGGTGTAACAACATTCTTCTCATTCAAGAATACAGCTTCTGCTGGTAATGAAGCTACACAAAAACAAACTAAAACAATGATGAATGTATTCTTAGTAATGATTGTTGTAATGTCAGTATTTATGACAACAGCATTAGGATTATATTGGTCAGTATCTAACCTATTTACTATGGGTCAAAATTATTTAGTTAAAAGGAGAACACAAGATGTTAAATAAGAAAACATATACTGCTAAAACTTATGATGAAGCAGTTAATCAAGCTTTAGCAGATTTAATGGATGTACAAGAAAATTTATTTATTAAAGAAGTAGAAAGTACTAAAGGATTATTCAGTAAGAAAAGTGTTATTGAAGTAGTTAGAAAAGATGATGTACTAGAATATATCAAAGAAATGATTAAAGATATATGTAATTACATGGGTCTAACTGTTCAAATGGAAATTAAGAAACGTGAAGAAAGCGTTAATATTTCTATTTATTCTGAAAATAACTCAATTCTTATTGGTAAGAATGCAAGAACATTAAATGCATTAACAACTATTATTAAACAAGCTGTTCATAATGCTGTTGGTGAAAATTATAAGTTTGTTATTGATGTATCAGACTATAAAGAAAAACAACATTATTTCTTAGAAAAAGCTGCTAAGAAAGCAGCTAAAGAAGTTCAAAAGACTAAGATACCTGTTAAATTAGACCCAATGAACTCTTATGAAAGAAGATTAGTTCATAATGCATTATCAGGATTTAGAGGTATTTATACTGAATCTGAAGGTGAAGAACCACATAGATGTGTAGTAATTAAATATCAAGAACCTGAAAAGAAAGAAGAAGTTAAAGAAGAAATCGAAGAAACTACAGAAGAATAATCTGTAGTTTTTCTTTATTTTATGAGATAATTATGTTATAATACGTTGGACTGAAAGAGGGATTATTATGAGTGATACAATTTGTGCGATTAGTACATCACTTGGTGTTGGTGCAGTATCAATGATAAGAGTTAGTGGTAACGATGCTATCTCTATCGTTAGTAAGTTATTTGATGGTGATGATTTAAATAATGTTAATACACATACTATTCACTATGGTTTTATTGTTGATAATAATGAAAAAATAGATGAAGTTTTAGTAACGGTTATGAAAGCTCCTAAAACTTTTACTCGTGAAGATGTTGTTGAGATTAATTGTCATGGTGGTATTGCAACCACTAATAAAGTTCTGGAGTTATTACTTTTAAATGGTTGTAGACAAGCAGAACCTGGTGAATTTACTAAAAGAGCTTTCTTAAACGGAAGAATTGACTTAATGGAAGCTGAAGCAGTAGCTGACTTAATTAATGGTAAAACAGAAGAAGCTAGACGTGTGGCAATTTCCCAAATGCAAGGTTCAGGCTCTAAATTAATCTCTAAGTTACGTGAAGATTTAGTTGGTTTAATTAGTAATATTGAAGTTAATATTGATTATCCAGAATATCAAGATATATATGAAGTTACTGTTAAAGATATTAAAGATAAAATTAATTATTTTCATGACAGTTTAACTAATATTATTAATAATTATGAGAATGGAAGAATACTAACAGATGGTATTAAAACTGTTATAGTTGGTAGACCAAATGTTGGTAAAAGTAGTATTTTAAATAAACTTCTTGATTACAATAAAGCAATTGTTACTGATATCCCTGGTACAACAAGAGATATTGTAGAAGGTAGTATATCTTTTAATGGAATATTGTTAAATATTATTGATACCGCAGGTATTCGTGATACTGATGATGTAGTTGAAAAGATTGGTGTTGAAATTAGTTTATCTAAGATTAATGAAGCAGATTTAGTATTAGTTATTCTAAATAATAATGAAGAATTAAATGATGTTGATTTAGATATTCTTGATAAAACTAAAGATAAGACAAGTATTATTGTTATTAATAAGAATGATTTAGATAGTAAGATTGATTTAACTAAGTTAGAAGGAAGAAATATTGTATATACTAATACTGTTACTTTAGAAGGCATTGATGCCCTAAAAGATAAGATCACAGAATTATTTAAATTAGAAGAAATTAAAAAACAAGATTATAACTATATAACAAATGTAAGACAAATCTCTAAGATTAAAGAATGTTTAAAAAGAATTGATGATATCAAGGAATCACTTAATAATGAAGTACCTCTTGATATGATAGAGATAGATCTTCGTGATATATGGGATATCTTAGGTGAAATAATTGGTGAAAGTTATACTGAAGAGTTATTAGACGAATTATTTAGTAAATTTTGTGTTGGTAAATAATTAATTAATGTATAATGATAATAAGAGGAATCTATGAAAAAAGAATATGTAGATGAATTAAATAATTTATCTGAGGAATTAAAGCTTCCAAAACAATTATTTAGAGTTATAGTAGCTGATTCTATGGTATTAACTGAATCTTATAAGGATCCTACAAAAGATGATGATGCCTTTGATGTATCATTAAAAGCATTAAAGAAAGCTAATCCTAATGCGTTTGTTAGATGTGGTAAATTAGATTATGATGTATTTGCATATGGTAAACAGTTAGTACAAGAAGTAATTAAAGAAAAAGAAAATCAAGCTCATAGATAATAAGGAGTAATAATAATGAAAGAAGAATATGTAAGAGAATTAAATGCAATGAGGAAGGAACAAGGAGTACCTGTTATTCTATATAAGAATATATGTGCATATGCAGTAACATTTACTCAAAACTTTATTGATAGAGAATTAGCTCATGAATATGTATTTCAAATAGTAAAGGCAGCAATCCCTAAAGTAGAAAAGAAATTTTTAAATATTTCTGAAACACATGATTATAACTACAGAAAATATGCTAAAGAATTAGTACAACAAACAATGATAGAATTAAATATTCAAGAACCTAGAAAGATATTATAAGAGAACTAGAGTTCTCTTTTTTATTTACAATAAAAACCATTTATTGTATAATCTCTAGTGATTAACGGATGTGATGTATATGAATTACGATGTTATAGTTGTTGATGGTGGTCATGCAGGTTGTGAAGCTGCTTTAGCTTCT
>JAEEGI010025156.1_pt1 | contig 11561 bp, 5 predicted proteins | sample 8958751 | NCBI WGS metagenome assembly JAEEGI01 (sample SAMN16246545, study PRJNA631951) | gut metagenome | biome: gut microbiome; feature: rumen; material: KS-attached | host: Bos | place: Iran: Karaj | collected 2018-10 | reverse complement strand
GGAGGATTCTATACCAAGCGCGACAAGAACTACTTCATGGACTACTCCAACTTCCGCGACGAGAACCTGCCCGAAGGATGGAACGACGACTGGAGCGGCAATTTCCAGTTGCTCAGCTCGCGACTCTTCAACCAGAGCAAGTACTACCTGCGTGGCAACATCTCGTTCGAGTCGCCCCTGATGGCAGTCTCATTCATACCCTTCGTGGGCCGCTATGTGGAGAGCGAGCGGGCCTACATCAGCACCCTCTCCATCGCCCACACCCGTCTCTACAGCGAGCTGGGCTACGGATTCACATGCCGTTATTTCTCCGTCGGATTTTTCGCCAGCTTCTACAACGCCAGCTTCATCGAGAGCGGTGCCAAGTTCACCTTCGAATTGTTCCGACGATGGTAAAACCCACCCCCGACCCCTCCAGACGGGAGGGGAGTTTATATAGACCCACTATTCAGAATGCAATGGAAAAAACGATAACAGACAATAGGCTTATCATGCAGAACGCAATGGATAATAAGGCAGCAGAAGTAACTCAGCTCCCCTCCCCCTCGGGAGGGGCTGGGGTTCCCCTCACCGTCTACAAAGCCAGCGCGGGCAGCGGAAAGACGTTCACACTGGCCTCAGAGTTTATCAAGCTCTTGGTGCGCAATCCGCAGAACTACAGGCAGATTCTGGCCGTGACGTTTACCAACAAGGCGACGGAGGAGATGAAGATGCGCATACTGAGCCAGCTCTATGGCATCTGGCGTGGTCTGGACGATTCCAAGTCGTACGCCCAAAAGGTTCACACAGCACTGGGCGGCGAGCTGTCGGAACAGCAGATTGCCCAGCGTGCCGGTGAGGCCCTGCACCTGTTGCTCCACAACTACAGCCATTTCCGCGTGGAGACCATCGACTCTTTCTTCCAGAGCGTGATGCGCAACCTGGCCCGCGAGCTGAACCTCACGGCCAACTTGCGCGTAGGGCTGAACGATGTACAGGTGGAGGAGCTTGCCGTTGACCAGCTCGTCGACTCGCTCTCGGCATCCGACCAAATGCTGCAATGGCTGATGAAGTACATCATGGACAACATCAACGACGACCGCTCATGGAACGTCATCGGGCAAATCAAAACCTTTGGACGCACCATCTTCCGCGACTATTATAAAAGCCACAGCGAGCAGCTCAACACCGTGATGCACCAGAAAGGCTTCTTCGAGGGCTATCAGCAGCGGATGCGCCAACTGCGCCAACAGTCCCGCCAGCGGATGGAACAGATTGGCAACGACTTCTTCGAGACACTTGAAAGCGAGGGCCTCGACATCAACGACCTGAGCCATGGTGTCAAAGGAGTGGCTGGCCTGTTCCTGAAGCTGCAACGTGGCGAGTTCGACGAGTCAGTGTTGGGCAAGCGCGCCTCCGACTGCTTGGGGCAGCCCGACAAGTGGTGCAGGAAGAACCATCCCCGCTGCGACCTCATACACCATCTGGCCGACACGTCGCTGGGCAACTTGTTGCGCCAAGCCTTCGACGAGCAGCCCCGCCAGTGGAAACTCTACAAGAGTGCCGACCTGACGCTGCGCCACCTGAGTCAGCTGCGATTGCTGGCCAGCATCGAGCAGAAGGTGCACCAGCTCAACGAGGAGCAGAACCGATTCCTCCTTTCCAACACCCAGCAGTTGCTTCATCAGCTCATCGATGGCAGCGACTCGCCCTTCATCTTCGAGAAGATTGGCACGCAGCTGGAGCATATCATGATCGACGAGTTTCAGGACACCAGCACCGTGCAATGGCAAAACTTCAAGGTGCTGCTGCAAGAGACGATGAGCCACAAAGGCTCCGAAAACCTCATCGTGGGCGACGTGAAGCAGAGCATCTACCGCTGGCGCAGTGGCGACTGGCGCCTGCTGGCTGGCATCAAAGCGCAGTTCAGCAACGCCCATGAGATGGTGGATGTGAAGCCCCTCGGCGTGAATTGGCGCTCGGCCCGCCGCATCATCAACTTCAACAACGCCTTCTTCACCGAGGCTGCCAGGCAGGAGGAAGTGACGGCCTACGACGATGTGGAGCAGCTGGTGCCCGACAACCGCCCCGACGAAGGGCAGGTGGAAGTGAGGCTGCTGCCATCCGCCGACTATGACAGCATGACGCTGCAGCTGCTGGCCGGCCAAGTGCAAACGCTCCTCGACGAGGGGGTGTCGCCATCCGACATCGCTATCCTGGTGCGTGCCAACAGAAACATACCCATTATTGCCCAACACCTCAACGCCATGATTCCACAGCTGAAGGTGGTGAGCGACGAAGCCTTCCGTCTCGATGCTTCGACAGCCGTGGTCACCATCGTTCAGGCCCTGCGCTATCTCACTCATCCCGACGACCACATCGCACTGGCCTTCCTGCAACAGCAGTGTCAGGGGAAGCTTCCACCAGCCTTCACCCCCACCCTGCTGCAGATGCCCCTGCATGAGATGGCAGAACGCATCTACGCCCTCTTCCAACTTGACCAGCAGGAGCAGCAGAGCGCCTACCTGTGTGCCTTCTACGACCAGATGACCGACTTTGTGGCCGACAACGGCTCAGATGTGGAGGCCTTCTTGCGGCTGTGGGACGAGGAGCTGTTCAAGAAAACCATTCAAAGCCCCATGATGGATGGGCTGCGCCTCCTCTCCATCCACAAGTCGAAGGGTCTGGAGTTCCCTTGTGTGCTCGTGCCTTTCTGCGACTGGCCCCTCGAGTTGCCCGACGTGCTGTGGTGCTCGCCCAGCGAGGCACCCTTCAACCTGCTGCCCATCGTGCCTGTAGACTTCAGCCAGAAAGGCATGAAGGGAACCATCTTTGAGCACGACTACAACGAGGAGCACCAGCAGAACTTGGTAGACAACATGAACCTGCTCTATGTGGCCTTCACGCGCGCTGCAGAGCGTTTGTTCGTCTATGGCAAGCGGAAGAGCGGACAGCAGTCGCGCTCGGCACTCATCGAGCAGGTGCTGCCGCAGATAGAGCCACAACTGCCTGGAGCAACACTCTCCGGCAATGACGACGAGAGCCATTCCATCGTCTTCAGCTACGGTAGCCCTGTCGCAAGCAAAGCCGCGAAGCGCCCGCAGAAGCACAAGCAAGCGAACCCCTTCCTGCAGGAGAGCCTCCCCATCAAGGTGGACATCGGCGTGTTCACCTCGAAGGTCGACTTCAGGCAGAGCAACAAGAGCCGACAGTTCTGTCTGCCCGATGCCGACGACGCCAACGACGAGAGCCAGCGGCGCACCACCTACATACAGACGGGCAGTCTGCTGCACAACGTACTCTCGCACATCGACAGTACCGACGACGTAGACGACGTGTTGCGGCAGATGGAGCAAGACGGCATGCTGAGCAACAGCAACGAAGCCAACGAAGATTCCACCTCGCTGCCCTCGCGCCACGAGCTGCTGCAACTGCTGCGCCAGCGACTGGCCAGTCGCCGCGTGGCCGAATGGTTCCAGCCAGGGCGATGGCAGCTCTTCAACGAGTGCACCATCCTTGCCCTCGACCCCGAAACGGGCCGCGCCACCGAGCGGCGCCCCGACCGCGTGATGACCGACGGCCACGAAACCATTGTCGTAGATTTCAAGTTCGGACGCGAGCAAGCCGAGTATCACGAGCAGGTGCGCCAATACATGCAACTGCTCAACCAAATGGGACACCACAACGTGAAAGGCTTCCTATGGCTGGTGTACGACAACAAAGTCATCAGCGTTGATTCTGAGGGATAAAAAACGACATGACGTTATAACGACATAACGACATAAGGAGACAACGAAAAAACAACGAAACAACGACGCAATAACCCCCACCCCCATGAACACTTTTCTTGAGCACGTAGCCATCGACATACTGGAAAAACATGGAACCAACCTGGCGCACACCGCCGTGGTGTTCCCCAACAAGCGCGCCTCGCTGTTCCTCAACGACCACCTGGCGCGCCTGGCAGGCAAGCCCATCTGGAGCCCCGCCTACACCACCATCAGCGACCTCTTCCGCAGCCATTCCCAGCGTATGCTCGCCGACCCCATCAAACTGGTGTGCGAACTGCACCGCTCGTTCACCGCACAGACGGGCATCGACGAAACCCTCGACCACTTCTATGGATGGGGACAGCTGCTGCTGGCCGACTTCGACGACATCGACAAGCAGCTGGCACCCGCCGACCGCGTCTTTGCCAACCTGAGCGACCTGCACGAGATGGACGACGACAGCTTCCTCACTCCCGAGCAGCGCGATGTGCTGAAACGCTTCTTCAGCAACTTCAGCGACGAGCACAACAGCGAACTCAAACAGCGGTTCCTACGCCTGTGGAGCCGCATGGGCAGCATCTACGACGACTTCAACCAGCGACTGGAAAGCCAGAACCTGGCCTACGAGGGCGCATTATATAAAGAGGTGGCACTCAGCAGCGAGCATCTCAACTTCCGCTACGACCGTTATCTCTTCGTAGGCTTCAACGCCTTGTTGCAGGTGGAGCAGCAGCTCTTCACCGCTCTGCGCCGACAGGGTAAGGCCCATTTCTACTGGGACTTCGACCGCTATTACATGCAGCACAACGAGGCTGGCCACTTCATAGGTCAATACATGGAGATGTTTCCCAACGAACTCGACAGCCTCGACGCCGACATCTACGACAACTTCAGGCGGCCCAAGCAGATGCGCTTCGTGTCGGCTTCTACCGAGGACATCCAGGCGCGCTACACCAGCCAGTGGCTATTGCAACAGAATCGCATCGGCGATGGCAGCAAGACGGCCGTCGTACTGTGCAACGAAGGGCTGTTGCCCACCGTCATCCACTGCTTGCCCGACGAGGTGACGAGCGTCAACGTCACCACCGGCTACCCATTGGCACAGGCTCCCGTGGCCTCGCTCATCACCCTGCTCATCACCCTGCGCCGCGAGGGCTATGACCACCAGCGCAAGCACTTCCGACTGCGCCAGGTGGCAGCCCTGCTGCGACATCCCTACCTAATGGCAGCCTCGCCACAAGTGGCAGCCCTGCACCAGCAGCTGAAGAACGACAAGAACTATTTCCCCACTCACCAGCAACTGGCCATCGACGACCTCACACAACTGCTGTTCCGTTCCTTCGATGCCCAGCATCAAAACGCTGAACTGCTGTCGTGGCTATGCGATGTGGTGCAGTTCATCGCCAAGCTGCCCCCAGCCAACAACGTTGAAGGTGCACCCACCAACACGCTGCGTCTGTCGCCGCTTCGCGAGGAGAGCCTCTTCTACGCCTTCACCCTGCTGCAGCGTCTGCTCAACCTCTCCACCAGCGGCGACCTGCAAACCGACATCATCACCCTGGGACGACTGATTGGCCAGCTGATGCACGACACCACCATCCCCTTTCATGGCGAGCCAGTGGAAGGGGTGCAGGTGATGGGACTATTAGAGACGCGCAACCTGGACTTCACCCACCTACTGGTGCTCTCAGCCAGCGAGGGGAACTTGCCACGCGGAACCACCGACACCTCGTTCATACCCTACGCCCTGCGCCGCGCCTACAGCCTCACCACCCCCGAACACAAGGTGGCCATCTACAGCTACTATTTCCACCGGCTGCTGCAGCGTGCAACCGATGTCACGGTGGTCTACAACAACAGCACTGCCGACGGCCAGAAGGGCGAGATGAGCCGCTTCCTGCTGCAGCTGATGGTGGAGGCTCCCCACGCCATTGGCACCTGCTCGCTGCAAGGAAGCCAAGGCACCGAGCGGCGCCGCCCACAGCCCAAGACCAACACGGCCACACTGCCCCGACTGCTCACGCCATCGGCCATCAACCGCTATCTGCGCTGCCCCTTGCAGTTCCACTATTATTATAATGAGGGACTGATGGAACCCGACGACACCGACGACGACACCATCGACAACCGCATCTTTGGAAACATCTTCCACGAGGCATCGCGCATCATCTATTCGCGCCTGACGCAGCACGACCATCGGGTGCAACGCAGCGACATCGACCTGCTGCTGAAGCAGGGGGCCGACATCGAGCGTGCCGTCGACGAAGCCTTCCGCACCGAGCTGTTCCAGATACGCACCGAGCGGCCCAACTTCCATCCCCGCCTCAGCGGTCTGCAAATCATCAACCGACAAGTCATCATCCACTATCTGCGACAGCTGCTCACCATCGACCGCCAGCTGGCCCCCTTCATCATCCTCGACCTCGAAGGCGAGGTGAGCATGCAGCTCGCCGTACCCGACCTCAACGGTGGCACCAACGTCAACATCGGGGGCCGCATAGACCGCCTCGACATGATTGCCGACGGCAACGGGCAACAGCTGATACGCGTCATCGACTACAAGACGGGGGCACACCGACTGAAACCGCTCAACGACGTAGACGCCATCTTCGAACAGGCAAATCTGAAGAACCACTCCGACTATTACCTGCAGACCATGCTCTACTCCATCATCGTGGCGCAGCAGCATCCTGACACGGCCGTGGCACCAGCCCTGCTGTTCATACAGCATGCCCAGGGCGACAACTACAACCCCGTGCTGTTCTTTGGCAAAGACCCCATCAGCAATGTGGCGCTTCATGCCGAGCCTTTCGCCAGCCAGCTGAAGCAGGTCATCGCTCGCATGTTCGACCACAGCCAACCCCTGGAACCCACCACCGACGTGGAGCGCTGCCGCAAATGCCCCTACCGCCAGCTGTGCTATTAGTGGCCTTCGGCCGCCTGCCAGCCCATCATCAGCAGCATCGTCAGCCTGCCGGAAGAAAACGTATCGCTTGGCCGCGGAAACACCGTCGTTTATTTGCTTAAACAGCGTCGTTTCCACGCCATCTTGTTTTCCGCCCGCATCGACACAGCATCAATAAGAATGCGAGAGGGCCATGTCTTACAGTTCTGACAGCTGACAGTTTACTATAATCATCCGCAATCAGGCTACTAAGACGTCCTCAGCCTCAGTGGCACTACTTCAGATAGCAAAGATTGCAAAATTGCAAATTGCATTTACTTTCAGACGGAACAGGAAAAGGAAAAAATAGTATATTTTATATATAACTTATTGATTATTAATTATATATATTAAATTTTATACATATTTTAACTCTTTTCTTCTCTCTTAGAAAAAAAATGAATGCAATTTGCAATTTTGCAATTTTTCAATTATTCTCTTTACCCTTTGGCACCTCATTTCCAAATTGTCAGCTGTAAGACTGTAAGAATGGTCCAAATTTTCAGGTCACTTCGGCAAAAAAGACAAAATCGCTGCATATCTGAAAAAAAATTGTCGAAAAATTTGGGCGTTTCGTTTTTTTTCAATACTTTTGCACCCAACAAACCATTAATAACTCATTTTTAAAACTTTTATTGCCTATACGAAAAAATTTACTTCATAACAAATACATTTAATGATATGAAGAAATTTGAAGGGATGACCGACGAAGCGTTGGCCATACTATACGTTAAAGGCAACAATAGTGCTTTCGACGAGCTTCTTGAGCGCACTCAAACAAAGTTGTTCACCTACATCATGTTCGTGGTGCACGACCACGATGTGGCCGACGACATCTTCCAAGAAACCTTTGTGAAGGTCATTACGCGGCTGCAGAGCGGGCAATACACCGATTCGGGCAAGTTCATCTTCTGGCTCACACGCATCGCCCACAACTGCATCATGGACTGGTATCGCCAGCAAGAGGGGCGCCACATCGTGGAGCCCAACGCCAACAACGACCTGCAGAACCTGAGCACGGCATCGGTGATGGACACCTTCCGCGAGTCGGAATTGGTCAACGAGCAGGTGCTGTGCGATGTAAGGCGAATCATGGAAGCCCTGCCCGCACCACAGCGCGAAGTTGTATATATGCGCTACTATCAGCAGCTGTCGTTCAAGGAGATCTCCGAAATCACAGGCGTCAGCATCAACACGTCGCTCGGACGCATGCGCTACGCACTCATCAACATGCGACGCATGGCCAAGCAGCACAACATCGAGCTGGCCCTGCAGGATTGAGTTATTAGTCGTTTGGTCGTTTAGGAGATTGGTCGTTTAGGAGATTAGGGAATTAGTCGTTTAGGAGATTAGGGAATTAGTCGTTTAGGAAAGTAACAAACGGCGGCGGTAACATCCCCAAACGACCAAACCACCAACCACCCAAACCACCAAACGACCAAACCACCAACCATCCAAACGACCAAATAAATTGATTTTTGTCATCGAAACGACCGTCAAGCTGAAAGAAGAGCCTGAAAAACTTGTCGGGTAAGCATAGAAGCCATACCTTTGCACCCGATTTAAGTTATTCAGGATAAATTATTAACTATTTAAAAAAATTAGAAAACATGAAAAAGATTCTGATGACTATGGCCGCCATGCTGGTGACCATGACTATGAGCGCACAAGTGTATGTGGGTGGCGAAGTTGGCTTCAACTCGGTTTCTCACGACGGTAACAGCACAACAGCTTTCACCCTGAAGCCTGAGGTAGGCTATGTCCTCGACGACAACTGGGCCCTGGGCTTGGCATTTGGCTACAGTGAGAGTGGCAAGGACGCCACCAAGGTGAAGACCCTCTCGGTGAATCCCTATGCTCGTTTCACCTTCGCCAAGTTCGACCATGTGAACCTCTTCCTCGATGGTGGTTTCGACTTCACCAACGTCGACTCCAAGTCAGCCGGCCATAAGACCAACACTTTCGGCATTGGCGTGAAGCCCGGCGTGGCCGTGAACCTCAACGAGAAGATCAGCTTCGTGGCACACTGCGGATTCCTGGGCTACAAGACCTCTAAGCCCGACTACGATGGAGCAAAATCCACCGACACCGTAGGATTCGATTTCGATGCTAACAACATCACCTTCGGACTCTACTTCAACTTCTAATCACCATTAGAGTATTCAACTTAAATCTCATGAGGCGTATCCCTGCGGTGCGCCTCTTTTTTTGACGATTTGCTATCCAGCCGAGAAGGTCATCCGCAAAGAAGTGCGACCGACGCTTTTTCAGCGTCCTTGTCACCTGATTGCAGATAACCAATTCGCCCAAAAACACAAGAATAATGGATGCCATAGGCATCCCTTGATGGTGGAAGGTGGTAAAAGCTGAAAGACAGAAATCACTAAAAATGATTATCCACAATCAGGTGACAAGGGACGCTGAATGACGATTTTTCCACTTTAGGATGCTGCAGAAGCCACGGAGGGCTTATACATTCATTATAATCGTCCTAAATTATTCACTTATATGCGGATAATCATTTCACTAAAAAAACCGCATTGACTAAAAAACGTAGTCAATGCGGCCATCGATGGAATATTTAAGAAGAGGATTATTTCAAGATGTTGTAGAGCAGCGAGGTGAGCGAGATGAGGATGGAGGTAGCCGAGAACCAGAGGGTGGTCATGCTACCCACGCTGCTGTTCTGAGCCTTCACCTTGTTGGGCGTCACGTTGATCACGTCGTTCTGCTGCATGTAGTAGTAGGGCGAGTTCACCAGGTTGGCGTCGGTGAGGTCGAGGATGTGAATCGACTTGCGACCCGTGGCATCCTCGCGGATGAGCTGCACGTTCTTGCGCTGGCCATAGATGGTGAGGTCGCCAGCTTGTGCCAGTGCTTCGAGCACGGTGATCTTCTCGCGGCTCACAGTGAAGGTGCCCGGACGAGCCACTTCGCCGATGACCGAAATCTGATAGCCAGGGATGCGCACGGTGACGATGGGCTTCTCCGACTCGTTGATGTAGGGCTGAATCTTGCCGGCAATCATGTGCTCGGCCTCGGCCTTCGTCAGACCGCCCACCTTCAACTCGCCCACGATGGGGAAGTTAATCATGCCGTTGTTGTCAACCAGATACGACTGCAGCATGGGCTGCGAGTAGGTGCTGCGCGTGTTCACGCTATAGGGTGTGGGCACGGTCATGTTGAACGGTGCGGCAGCCTCGTCGTTGATGGTGCTCACGGTGATGGTGAGCTGGTCCTTCGGCATGATGCGGGCATCGTAGAGGAACGACGACTTCGACAGGTCAACGGTCTCGGCATTCTGGAAATAAGGCACGTCCTTGGTGCTTCCGCAGCTGCCCAGCATCAAGGCCACGGCAGCGGCAACTATCAGTTTGTGGAATTTCATCTTGAATTTTGGTGTTTGTTTTTATTTGGGTTGCAAAATTACGGATATTTTTTCAAACTGGCAAGAAAAACGCTGGAAAAATGAATAACTGCTGGGCTGCGCACATAATAAAACACTCGTTTGAGCGTTATTTTCATTGATGAGATATTTTTTAAAGCAGACATTGCTGACGCTCGCCATGATTGTGGCGGGCATCTCCTCTATACATGGTCAAGCCACGTTCACGCTGAAAGGACTGGTGACCGACGATGAAGGCAACGCCTTGGAGCTGGCCACCGTGAGCTGTGTGGAGCAGGGCAAGGTGACGATGACCAACCTGAAGGGTGAATATCGCATGCAGCTGCAGTCGAAAGACTCGGTGGTGATACGCTTCACCATGGTGGGCTACAAGGCGCGCACGCGCACACTCTACAAGCCATCGGGCACGCAGACGCTGCGCGTGCTGATGCGCGCCGAGCAGCAGCTGCAGGAGGTGGTGGTGAGCGAGAAGCGGCGACAGACCGACCAGATGGAACAGCTCGACCTGACCGACCTGCGCACCAGCGCGGCCAGCGTGACGGGCAACGCGGTGGAAGAGCTGATACAGCAGCAGGCCGGCGTGTCGACCCACAACGAGCTGTCGTCGCAATACAACGTCAGGGGCGGCAGCTTCGACGAGAACTCCGTATATATAAATAATGTGGAGGTGTATCGCCCCCTGCTCATCCGCTCAGGGCAGCAGGAGGGACTCTCAATCATCAACCCCGACATGGTGGAGCGCGTGGCCTTCAGCACCGGCGGCTTCTCGGCCCGCTATGGCGACAAGATGTCGTCGGCACTCGACATCACCTATCGCAAGCCACAACGCACCGAGGCCACGGCCAGCGCCAGTCTGCTGGGAGGCAGCGTGTATGTGGGCACGGGCAACGCCAGCAAGGCGAAGCCCTTCAGCATGAGCCACGGACTGCGCTACAAGACCAACCGCTATCTGCTGGGATCGCTCGAGACCAACGGCGAATATCGGCCCAACCAGCTCGACTATCAGACGTTTGTCACCTATCAGCCCAACCGCCGATGGACATTGGAGCTGCTGGGCAACATCTCGGAGAACCACTACAACTTCAAGCCCACCGACCGCGAGACCAGCTTCGGCACGATGGAGGACGTGAAGTCGTTCAAGGTGTACTTCGACGGACAGGAGAAGGACATCTTCCGCACCCTCTTCGGCACCGCCGCCATCACCCGCCATCTGGGCGACAGCACCCAGCTGAAGCTGCTGTGGAGCGCCTTCCACACCAAGGAGCAGGAGCGCTACGACATACAGGGACAATACTGGCTGAGCGACACACAGAGCGCCGAGCAGCTGGGCGTGGGCACCTATGCCGAGCATGCACGCAACTACCTGACGGCCAATGTGCAGAGCCTAAAGCTGATGCTCAACAGGCAGCTGCGCCGCCACGACCTGGAGGCCGGTCTCGTATACAAATGGGAACGCATTAAG
>JAEEGI010025153.1_pt1 | contig 11562 bp, 8 predicted proteins | sample 8958751 | NCBI WGS metagenome assembly JAEEGI01 (sample SAMN16246545, study PRJNA631951) | gut metagenome | biome: gut microbiome; feature: rumen; material: KS-attached | host: Bos | place: Iran: Karaj | collected 2018-10 | reverse complement strand
ACATGGGGATGGCGGTATACTTTCCGGTGAGCACGCGGTCGATCCGCTCGCTGCGCAGGTGCTCACGGCTTACGTGGGGCTTGATGACGCATTCGTCGCAGACCTTGCCGATGTAGTCAAAGCGCATCTCAGCCATGGCCGCGCTGTGATCCAGCCCGCGTTCGCGCTCCATCTGCAGGATGATGTGACCGAGCATTTCCGATTCGTTCTGATCCAGCTGCAGCTGCTTTTCGACCAGCGCGTCTCCCTCCAGCAGCTTGCTGGCGGCAAAGCGCAGGGGAAGGCCGCAGCGCACTGCGTGATCCTCGATCAGATGGCTCACCGCGTGCAGCGCGCGGTGGACGGCGCCGCCGTGATCTTCCGCGCTGCAGAAATCCTGCCGCAGCGGCCGCTCCTGATATTTGGCGATGTGGATGGCGTGGCGCACCAGCTCGTCCACACCCTCGTTCTTGAACGCGGAGATCGGCACCACCGGGACGCCGAGCATGGCCTCCATCGCGTTTACGTCTACGGTGCCGCCGTTGCCGCGCAGCTCGTCCATCATGTTCAGCGCCACCACCATGGGGATGTTCATCTCCAGCAGCTGCATCGTCAGATACAGGTTGCGCTCGATGTTGGTGGCATCCACGATATTGATGATGGCCTTCGGCTTCTGACCCAGCACAAAGTCGCGCGAGACCAGTTCCTCACTGGAATAGGGCGACATGGAGTAGATGCCGGGCAGGTCCGTGATCAGTGTGTCGTCGTGCCCGCGGATGACGCCGTCCTTACGGTCCACCGTCACGCCGGGAAAGTTGCCCACGTGCTGGTTGGAGCCGGTCAGCTGGTTAAAAAGCGTCGTTTTGCCGCTGTTCTGGTTGCCCACCAGGGCAAAGGTCAGCGTCGTGCCGTCCGGCAGGGGATTGCCGCTGCCCTTGGGATGGAACTTGCCCTCCTCGCCGAGACCGGGATGGTCCACGCGCTTTTTGCCGGCGTTGGCCGGAGTGAAAGAGGACGGCGCCTCCACCGGTGTAACATCCACCTTTTCCGCGTCTGCCAGGCGGAGCGTCAGCTCATAGCCGCGGATGCGCAGTTCCATCGGGTCGCCCATGGGCGCCAGTTTGATCATGCTGACCTCGGTGCCGGGGATCACGCCCATGTCCAGAAAATGCTGACGCAGCGCGCCCTCGCCGCCGACGCGGCTGACCCTGGCCGATTGGCCCGGCTTTAATTCGTTGAGTTTCATATCTCTCTCCTCAAGGCTGCCGCGGCGGCGGAAGCGATGGCTTTCGCGCGAAGTCTTCCAAGTTTGGCAGTCTTAACAACCCATTATACCCGTCTTTGCGAAAAAGTCCATAGCCTTTTTCTGAAATCCGACTGCTTCCGGAACGCCGCGCCGCGGGATTGCAAAGAACCGGGACATATGATAAAATAATCTCTAACATTTGGCAGAGCTGCCGGAAAGAAGGAAACGGGATGAGCTATTATCTTCTGGAGGAGAGCATGAGAGCGTGCTCCGCCGAGGAGCTGCACCGGCAGACCGAGCGCCAGTATGTTGCGGTGCTGACGACGCAGGAGTGGCAGGCGGAGCGGGACCGGTTCGACATGGGCATCGAGCTCGAGCCGGACGTGGCCAACATCCACAGCACCAAGGCGGAGGTCAACTATGATTCCCTGACCGGCACATTTCGCCTGCCCGACCGCCAGTGCCTGACGGAGCGGGACTTTCGCTTTGCCTTTGCGCTGGATGAAAAGGGGATCGTCTTCATCGACGACAGCGGCAAGGCCGGAGAGATGATCGAGACGATCCGCCGGGCAAAGCGCTGGAGAGAGCCGAATCTGGAGCGCTTTCTGTACGATTTTCTCGAGCAGATCGTCTCCGAGGATCTGTCGCTGATGGAGCGTTACGAATCGGAGCTGGACGGGATCGAGGACGTGATCCTGGCCTCGGAGGGCGAGGGCGATCTGGTCCGCGTCAACGAGATCCGCAGCGATATCCGCGAGCTGCTGGCGCACTATGAGCAGGTGATCGACATGACGCAGGAGCTGGAGGAGAACGAGAACGGCTTCTTCAATGAAGAAAACCTGCGCTACATGCATCTTTTCATGAACCGCATGGCGCGGCTGCACGATTCCGCCGCATCGCTGCGCGATCACACCATGCAGGTGAGAGACCTTTACAACTCACAGCTGGACGTGCGCCAAAACAGGACCATGACGCTGCTTACCGTCGTTACGACGATATTTATGCCTCTGACCCTCATAGCGGGCTGGTACGGCATGAACTTCGTACATATGCCTGAGCTGGCCTGGAAGTGGGGTTATCCTGTGGTCATCGCGGTGAGTGTCGCCGTAGAAATTTTCAGCCTGATACTATTCAAAAAGAAAAAATGGCTCTAGCGAATAAAAATCTTCGGCCGTGAACCTTGGATGCAACCAATTATAACAAAAAATTGAGAAATTTGTTGTCTATGGTTGGTAGAAGGATACGCAACCAGCGGTTACAATATTCATATAAATCAAACAAATCGAATTAATCATATTTGGAGGTTTTTATGAGTATTGTTGAAGTACGGAATCTTGTAAAGAAGTATCCGTCTTTCGAACTAAAGAACGTGTCCTTTAATGTCAGTGAAGGCAGGATCACGGGCTTTATCGGAAGAAACGGCGCGGGCAAGACCACTACCATCAAAGCTATGCTTAATCTGATCCATCCGGATGGAGGTGAGGTTGACTATTTCGGCAAATCTCTTCTTGGAAACGAGATGGATATAAAGAAACATATAGGTTATTCTACAGGAGCTGTAAACTGGTATCCCAGAAAGAAGATCAAAGATATCGCGGCTATCGTCAGCCATTTCTATGATACCTGGGATGTAGATGCATACAATAAATATCTCAGAATGTTCAACCTGGACGAGACCAAGACTCCTCTGGAACTATCCGAGGGCATGAAGGTAAAGTTCAACCTTCTCATGGCTCTTTCCCACAAGGCGGAAGTGCTGATCCTGGACGAGCCAACCAGCGGCCTGGATCCTTTCTCAAGGAATGAACTTCTGGACGTTTTCGAAGAATTGAAGAGGCATGGAGTTGCTGTATTCTTTTCGACTCATATCATTTCAGACATTGAGAAATGCGCAGATGATATCGTGTATATCTCAAAGGGCAGTATTGTAGCCGCCATGACAAAGGCGGACTTTACAGCAAAATATTCCGGAGAGGGAGAGACTCTGGAAGATACCATGCTCAGGATGGAAAGGGGTGAGTTCGATGAGTAATATCATGCTTAAGGAATTAAAACTCAGCGCATCGCCGCTGGCCTTCATATTCATAGCTTTTGGGCTCATGTTTTTATTGCCCGGCTATCCGATTCTTTGCAGTGCGTTCTTTGTGACCTTAGGTCTGTTCCAAAGCTTTCAGACAGCAAGGGAAGCCAATGACATAGTGTTCTCGGCTCTGCTTCCCATCGCAAAAAAAGATGTGGTGAAGGGTAAATTTATCTTTGTATGCTTTATCGAAGCATGCGCCTTTGTTCTCATGGTAATATGTGCAATAGTGCGTATGACGGCTTTAAAGGAATCACCGGTATATCTTCATAATGCACTCATGAACGCGAATCTTTTTGCTCTTGGGGCGGCGCTGGTTATTTACGGGTTCTTCAATGTGATCTTTGTCGGAGGCTTCTTCAAGACAGCTTACAAGCTGGGCAAGCCCTTTGTGACTTACATAATCGTTGGCTTCATTATGATCGGTGTGTTTGAAGCGCTGCATCATATTCCGGGTCTGGGTCAGCTGAACGCTTTTGGCAGTGACAGCATGGGGCTTCAGGTTGTGACTCTGATTGCCGGAGCACTGATATTTGCGGTCATGACGCTTATTTCATACAAAGCGTCCTGCAGTAATTTTGAAAAAATAGATCTCTAAAGGATGGTGTTAAAATGCTTAGTGAAAACTTAATGATGCTTAGAAACCTTCATGGATACTCTCAGGAAGAGATCGCCGAAAAGATCGGCATTTCCCGCCAGGCCTATGCCAAGTGGGAGAGAGGTATCACCGTACCGGACGTGGAGAAATGCGCTATTTTGGCTGAGGTCTACGGCACTACCATCGATGGCCTTTTAAAGACGGAAACTTTAGATGGCATGGGAACTATCCCGCCTGCTCCTAAGGGAAAATACTTTTGGGGTATGGTCACCTTAGGTGAGAGAGGACAGATAGTGATTCCTAAAGCTGCCAGGGATAAATTCGACCTGAAGGGCGGTGAAAGGCTGATCGTAGCCAGCGATGAGGTAGGTATCGCACTTCTTCCCGCGGAAGTCTTCGAGGCGAAGATGAAGATGGCTATTGAAATGCTTACGAAGGGCTGATTTAAAGATCAAAGCTTACAAAAAGGAAGTGTATTTGCGCTTCCTTTTTTTGCATATTTATATTATTATATAGGTACAAAAATAAGAACATGGAGGGTAGGCTCATGAGGTTCAAAAAAATATTAGTGCCGGTTTTAATCATGACCTTGGTGATGACATTTTCGTTCACCATGCCGAGCATGGCGTTTGCAGATGAGGCACAGGATGGCGTGCGTTTCGGAACTGTCGAGGAATATTCCACCTTTGAACCCGGAACGATCCTTGGGGATGCTTTTTATTATGATGACAACTGGTTCTCACAGCCTGCGTCTGAGAGAAACGATGCTCTGGCATTGGTATCCATGCAGCTAGTGGCTTCCGCCATCGAAAACGACAAAACTGAGCGTTGTGTGGATTTCCTTAAGAAATTGGGTTTCGAAAACTTTATCTCCACAAGCCTTAGCGAGGGCAATGATGCTTTGGGCTATACTGTGGGCATGAAAAAGGTAGGAGATGATACGCTGGCTTGTATGGTAGTTCACAGTTATGCCTTTGACCAGAGTGTAAAGGAGACCGCCTGGGTACAAAACTTCACCATTAACAGCGAGGATGTTACCTCTGGCGAGCAGTATGCATACCAGAAGGCAGTGGCTCAATTTGATGCAGCAGCTCTGAAAGCTAAAGTAGAAGAATATGCTGTGGGAAGCAGCGGTAAGGTGAAGTTCTGGGTCACTGGACAGAGCAGAGGAGGCGCTCTGGCTGATCTGGCTGCAGTAAAACTCAAAGAATCCGCAGGCGCAGATGAAGTGTTTGCTTATACATTTGAGGCTCCTAATGTGGTGGATGCTGATGCTATTGACACAACCAAAGATTACAGCTACATCCATAACTATATCACGGAGGATGATATCGTAACCTTGGTACCTCCCTGGGGAATGGTACATTATGGTTCAGATTATGGCATTAAGGCCGCATTGAGCGAAAGAGAGATCACAAATGACGATATAAATACCATCCTTGAGATGATTGGCAGCAAGGCTAAACTCGAGGATGTTGATGGGCTGGAAATACTGAATCCGAATAATATTATCAAAGTCCTTGAGGAACGCACTGGTTCAAGAGCGGGTTATTCAGAGAAACGGACCGATACATTCAAACCTCTGGATGGCGGCGAAGATGTGACTTTGGAATACGATTATCAGACGGAATTCCAGAATTTCATTAGAGTTCTTTTCGGAAAAGATGGTCTTAAGACTGATGGTATAGCTGATCGTTTAAACGAATTCTTAATGAGCTTTGAGTCAGTGATTCGAGGATATATGATAGAGGCCGGTGAGATCCCGGAAACAGGATTCGCACCGGAGGCTTACTATTGGGATTCCGCAGTGAAGGCTTATGAGATCCTTGATTCCCTGGATTCTGAAATGGGCAATCTACCACTTACGAAGATGGACGTATATACTTTGCTTAAGCTGGTGGCGCCTATAGCTATCGACAAAAGCCATATAAAAGATGAAGGTAATGAGATCACTGATGAACCCATGACGATCGAAATGATAGCCGGTTATCTGACCCCGGTGGTTATTCTGGTAGCGGCCGCCGACCAATTCACTATCCCGCATCATTTTGATGTTTTGATCGCTAGACTGAAGGCTCTGACTTCATATCCCGACACTGGAGACATCAGCCTGGAGATCCCTGAACCGACTGCAGGAGAATCATATACAAAGACTCCTAGGAATCTGGCTAATGCTTGCGAAGATATGGGTATTTCCTGGCTCAATGCTTCTGCTAAATGGGACACGGAAGATAGAACCATAAGGAAGAATAAGGTATATTATCTCGAAGCTGAGTTTGAAGTTGTAGGACATAACATCCCGAAGGATGTAAATGTGACCATAAATGGTATGAAGCCCATAGCTTCACCTAAAGTTACCTTTAGAGATGGCGTAGCGACGATCAAAGGAATCTGGAAATTCTCTGTAGGTTCTCCTCAGGAATATACTCTGACCTTTAAATCTTTCGATTATGCTACGCCCGATCCCATGACAGTTCCATACGGTGAAAAACTCAAATATGTGGATCCGCCTGTTATGGATGAACAAGAGGGTACAAGATTCGATGGATGGGAATACGAATTCCAATATCCATGGGAAAGCATAACCGTTACAGGAGATATGGTATTCTTTGATAAATGGGTCGAAGTGATAGATGAAATAGAAGTTAACTTCCCGATACCTGTAGTAGGCCAGACAGCATGGAAGATGCCATATACACCTGAATATTCTTCTTACTCCCTTGAGAAAATAGTGATTAGAGATAATGATTATAACGATGTTGATGTTATACCGACGGGAGAGCTCACTTTAGCTTTTGATGTCATACCTGGATATGGAACTGAATTTAAAGTCGAGGATGATGAATATGGCTTTAAGGAATACGCTGGCACCATCACTGTAAATGGAGAGGAAGTATACGCATACTACAACGAAGAAGATAATCGTCTTAGGGTAGAGTATTATTTCGAAGCTGACCCGGGACCTCAGAAAGGTAATGATGGAACAGCTATCGGTAAGGGAGCTTCCCTGTCAGTCGCCAACAGTTTCCTTACAGGTTGGCTTTCAAACAAGGATCCTAAGGGAGCTAAGTTCGCTCCTCTCAAATTGAGATCCGGAAAACAGACCAAGAATAGCATCACCTTGAACTGGAGCAAGTCAAGCAAGGCGGTACAGTACATCGTTTATGGAAACTTGAGCGGCTCCGAAAACAAACTTAAGAAGCTTAAGACTCTTAGCGGAAACACCTTTACAGCAAAAAAGATCAGCAAGGCTCTTAAATCAGGCAAGTACTACAAGTTTATGGTAGTAGCTCTGGATAAGAACCAGAAGGTAGTATCAACTTCCAAGATGATCCACGTTGCCACCAAGGGTACAAATAAGGCCACCAACTACAAGGCTCTTAAGATCCGGGTCAAGAAGGTCGACGGCAAGTATAAGACTGTTACTGCAGTGATTCTCAAGAAAGGCAAGACTGCCCAGATCAAGGCCACGCCGGTGAAGATATCTTCCAAGGCAAAGGTGAGATCGATACTGGGTATCCGCTATGAATCATCCAATCCCAAGGTTGCAAAGGTGACCGCTAAGGGCCAGATCAAAGCAGTCAAGAAGGGCACCTGCACCATATATATCTTTACTCAGAACGGTATCAAAAAGACCGTTAAGGTGACTGTAAAATAATATTAATAGCATCTAAAGGAGGACTGAATATGAAATTCTATATTGTTGATGCATTTACTGATGAGATCTTCGGCGGAAACCCAGCAGGTGTAGTCATCCTGTCTGAAGGGGCAGATTTCCCTACAGACGAGATCTGCGTGAAGACTGCTAAGGAACTCAGATATTCCGAAACAGCTTTTATCAAAAGATTGAATGACAGAGAATTCAACATCAGATATTTCACACCTGCAGCGGAGGTAGAACTCTGCGGACATGCCACCATCGGCTCCTTTGCGGCCTTGAGATATGGCGGATATATCGGTGATGGAGAGTTCATGAATCACACCATTTCAGGCGATCTCAACATCGGAGTAGATGGAGAAAGAGTGCTCATGGATATGGCAGTGCCTGTTAAGATCAACGAGATCTCCGAAGAGGATAAGCTCGTGGAACTCTATAAGATCATGGGCCTGGATTATCTGGATCAGAAGGCCAGAGGACTCAAGCTGATCCCTCAGATGATCTCCACCGGACTTCCGGACATAATGATGCCCGTCCTGACAGAAGCTGATCTTGATGCCATCGAGCCTGATTTCAAGGCATTGTCCGACCTGAGCGCAAGGTATGAGGTAGTAGGCGTACACGCTTTCACCTTAGACGGTGATGACGCGACCTGCCATGTGAGAAACTTTGCGCCTCTCTATGATATCGATGAAGAGGCTGCGACCGGCACATCCAACGGCGCCCTGACATACTACGGATATCTCAACGGTTTCGTTAAATCAGGAGATAACTGCAAATTCATCCAGGGCGAAAAGATGCAGAGACCTTCAGCCATCGAATCGCACATCGAAGCTGACGAGAATGGCTGCTTGATCAGAGTCGGCGGCCGTGGCATCATGGTAGCCGAAGGAGAGATCAATATTTAAACTGAAAGTGCAAAAAACCCGCCCCGGGGCTTGTTCAACACGGCCCTGGGGTAATTTTTTTGCCTCGTGAATTACGATTCACTTGACTAAACAGATAAAGGGACGTATAATATAAATATCTCGTGAATCGTAATTCACGAGATGCAGACAAACAAATCCATCAGTGATATTTTTTGGAGGTGCACCATGGCCTATAACGGATATGCCATTGACCGTTATCCAGACGCAGCAGAGATCTGCGAGAAACTAGATAAACTGATCAGGATGCCGATCTACGGCGTGAGACCTGAGGAACTTAAAAAGTATGAAGAGGAGTATTTTGATAATAAATGCGCCAGGTCCAAGGAGATGATAGGCGAGGCTAAGACCATCATCCCGGGAGGAGTACAGCACAACCTGGCTTTCAATTATCCTTTCCCCATCGTGATAACGAAAGCTGAGGGAGCTAAACTGTATGACGTGGACGGAAACGAGTACTATGATCTTTTGCAGGCCGGCGGTCCCACTGTGCTGGGAAGCAACCCGGAGTGCGTAAGGGAAAAGGTCATAGACCTTCTTAACACCTGCGGTCCTTCCACGGGTCTGTTCCATGAATATGAGTACAAGCTGGCTAAGAAGATATCCGACCTGGTACCTTCCGTTGAAATGTTCAGAATGCTGGGCTCCGGCACGGAAGCCTGCATGTGCGCTGCACGCGTGGCCAGACTTAAGACAGGCCATAAGAACATACTGAAGATGGGAGGAGCTTATCATGGCTGGTCCGATCTTTTGGCCTACGGCATAAGGATTCCCGGAACCAAGGGCCTTCAGTCCCCGGGCGTTCCGAGCTATGCCTTCGGACACACCGATGAATTCTTCCCGGGCGATCTGGATGATCTGGAGCGCAAACTTAAGAAGAACAAGCTGACCGGCGGCACAGCTGCAGTTTATGTGGAGCCTGTGGGACCGGAAAGCGGTACCTGGCCTGTGACCAGAGAATTCATCAGAGGAACGGAAGAACTGGCCCATAAATATGGCGCTCTCCTGATCTTTGACGAGGTAGTCACCGGATTTAGGATCAGTACCGGCGGAGCTCAGAGCTATTTCGGAGTAGACCCGGATCTCACCATCTTCGGCAAGGTAATAGCCGGAGGTTATCCGGGAGCAGGCGGAGTAGGCGGCCACAGAGACTGCATGCAGCACCTGGGAGCCGGTCTTGATTCATCCGGCAAGAAGGTAAAGAAGGCCATGTGCGGAGGAACCATGGCAGCAACGCCCATCTCCTGTGTAGCTGGTTACTATACCATTGAAGAGATCGAGAAGACAGGAGCCTGTGAGAAGGCCGGCCGCATGGCAGACCGTCTGGTGGCAGGCATCCAGGCTTCTGTAGACAAATATGATCTGCCCTTCGTAGTGTACAACCAGGGCTCCATTTGCCACGTAGACACGGTGGGAACCCTTCATTTCTCCATCGACTGGTCCAAGCCATGGCAGCTTCCTAAGGTCCTTAAGGAGACATCTTTAAGACAGAAGGAAATGGAGCACATGGGTGCAGCTTACATGGCAGAAGGCATCGTAACACTGGCAGGCAACAGGCTTTATACCAGCGCTGCCTACGATGAGGAAATGATTGATGACCTTATAGATAGATTCGACAGAGCCTTCTCAAAGTGCGGCAAACTGGGCTGAAGGAGGTAAGACATGGCATTCAATAGAAAAGAAGCGGGAGAATTGATACTTAAGGCTTGCAAACAGCTTGTATCGAGCGGACTCATCGCCAGGACCTGGGGTAACGTCAGTGCCAGATTGTCGGATGAAGAATTTCTGATCACCCCAAGCGGCAGGGCTTATGAGACCCTTACCCCTGAGGAGTTGGTCGTGGTAAAGATAAAAGACCATTCTTGGGAAGGTGATATCAAGCCGTCCAGCGAAAAGGGCATGCACGCTGAACTGTATAAGATCGACCCTGAGTGGAACTTCATCGTACATACGCATCAGACCAACGCCTCTGCCCTTAGCATTTTAGGCGAGGATCTGGATCTTGATGCTTTTCCCGATGACATAGCAACAGATGAAGAGAAGGCTATCCTGGGATCGGTTATCCCTTGCGCTAAATACGGCCTTTCATCCACCAAGACTCTGACCAATAACGTGGCTAAAGCCGCAAAGAACAATCCCGGATCATCGTCTGTTCTCATGAAGCACCACGGAGCTGTAGTCATGGGAAGGGATGATGAAGAGGCCTTCAAAGCAGCTTATGCCCTTGAAAAAGTATGCGGCAGGATATATGAAAAGAAATGCGGTGAGAAGATAGCTACCATGTCGGGCGAATCCGTAGCCTGGGAATCCATCTATGGAAACATGCTCCACGTGCGCACACCTTATGTCATGGAGATGTCGAGACGAGGCAGGACCGTTCCGTCATATCTGGACGATATGGCCATGATCAGCGGCCGCAGCACGGAGTGCGTAAAGGACACTACAGATGTGAAAGCTTTCAGGAAGGCCTTAGGCAGCCATAATGCAGTTATAATCAAGAACGACGGAGCCATCTGCGTGGCGGGCGATAAGGACGAAGCTGAAGCTGTAGCCCTGGTCCTTGAAAAAAACTGCCAGGCAGCCAATCTGGGCCTTAAAAAGGCACTTAAGCCTGTGGGTCATATAAGCTCAGCCATAGAAAGACGCATTTACGTCAATAAATATTCGAAACTCAAAAACGCCGGAGGTGAGACAGATGCTTAAGCCTCTGACAAAGGAACAGACCGACAGCATCTTAAGAGCTGCTGCTGAGGCGTTCGCAAACAAGGGCTACGCCCACACCAGCGTCAGAGATATAGCTAAGAGCGCCGGTGTAAGCGTAGGCGTCATATATAAATATTACAAGGACAAAGGAGATCTCTTTAACTCCTGTGTGATAAAGAGCCTGGATACTTTGGACCAGGTCTTCGAAGAGGTCCAAAGCAAGGGCCGGTCCATAATGGAGATGGCGGAGGAGCTGATCACAAGCACTCAAAGCTTTGCCAGAACTGATCCGGAGTACTTCAGACTGTATCATCAGATAACCGTGTCCGGCTATTTCCTCATGACCCCTGAGATCGCGGAACTCATAGTAGG
>JAEEGI010025152.1_pt1 | contig 11562 bp, 14 predicted proteins | sample 8958751 | NCBI WGS metagenome assembly JAEEGI01 (sample SAMN16246545, study PRJNA631951) | gut metagenome | biome: gut microbiome; feature: rumen; material: KS-attached | host: Bos | place: Iran: Karaj | collected 2018-10 | reverse complement strand
AGGGCGTAATATCTTTTGTGCTCTTCAAAAACCTTTTTTCCTTCTGGTTCGGCTGTACCCGCCGGTACACTTAAATGGATAAGCTGCGCAAGGCCGTTTCCGATGAATGTCCTGATTTCTTCACGGCTTCTTGTTGGAAATCCATATGTCTTTAGTGAATGGTTTACGCTATCCGCCAAGTCATCAATCGTATCAAGGATTGTTCCGTCCATATCGAAAATTACAGTTTTAAAATTTTTACAATTCATGGCTTGATAATAATATTGTTCGGGATATTTAGCAATCTACAGGGTAGGGGAGAGCCGTCGCTAAGCGTATGCTGACCAGTGCGCGATATGTGTATGCCTTTCAAAACAAATCAAGCATTGAATCTAGGTATATAGATTCCCGTACTTCAAGCTGATGTTCAGGCTTTGTAAGATAATAAAGCAAAAACTCCAGTACCATAGCGCTGCCAAGCCCCCTGCCTTCAATTTTGAAGTTAGAAAAGCCCATCGGTAAATAGGTAGCCTGGATGTCGTTAATCCCGATAAAAGCCTGGTTTTTCATCGCCAAAGAAAAACGGTAACCGCCGGCAGAATCCGGGGATGCGCACTTGTGGTCAGGAATATCGGCGCCAAGGTTTTTGCGGCTTACGTTTTCGTAGCATGTTTTCCGTGCCTTACAGTTAAAGTCGCAGCATTCGTTACACAAAAACTCAACTTTGTCTTTTTGCACGGCGGAAAGCTCGGCAAGTTTTTCAAACGCTTTGTTCAAGCGGAAATCAGGAACGACGTACTGAAACTCCGGGCGGTTAAGTTCAGCTTGGAAATCATTAAAATCCGTAAGAACTTTTGTCGTCGAAGAAACAAGATATAGATGCGGATAATTGATTTTTAGATATTCAGCAAGCAAATCAGAATGGACGATTACACCGTTTTGTGTTGGGCTGGTTTGCGTTTCGCTGAACAAAGCGCAAAGTGAATTGCATTTTTTGTCGGAAAGATGCTCTTTTTTTAGCAAAGAATTGCTGAACGTAAGCCGCGAAGAAATGCCGTATTCAGTCATAAGGGCAAGAACGTAGTGCGCATCTGCATCGCCAAAACCAGCCCTGCCACCTCCCCAAACGCAGTCTTGTGGCGCGCCGTAAATTGACGCAATGTCGCACCAGTCGTAAAACCAATCCCTTTGCTCGCGGAAAAGCGGAAGAAACATTTTATACAGTTCGTAAAACTCAAATAGTCCTGGCAGATGATAATACGCGACGCGCTTTTTATCAGCTTCTTTTTTTGTGGTCATGTGATTTTAGACTCCAGCAGATTTAGAATGAATTATATGAATAAGAATTTCAATATGCTTGCGTCGTAGACTGAGTTTTGCATAGCTCGGCGTAAAACTTGTAGCCCGTGCCTTCTGCATAGCTCGCGCCGTCGCACACCCGTTCCGTCACGAGCTCTTGTTACGTGCTCTTGTTACGTGCTCTTGTTACGTGCGCGCCAAAAAAAGTTGGGATAAATTGCGACATCATGATATACTTTTCTCTTAGGAGGAAAAGCTATGAAAACAGTTTTAATAACAGGTGCGGCCGGCGGTTTGGGAGTAAGTCTGGTGCGCGAATACCTTTCAAGAGGATACAAGGTTTTTGGTGCGGATATCGGGCGACGCGCGGACACAGAAAAGCTTCTTGGCGAGGCGAACGGCAATTATCTGTTTTTTGAAACTGATGTTTCAGACTCTGCTTCCGTAGGACAATTGGCAGCTAAGGTAAGCGCAGAAACAGAATCACTTGATATCATAATAAACGCCGCCGGTATTTTGCGTCCTGAAAGCGAGAACGTGCTTGAAGAGTTTGATATAGACGGCTCGCGGAAACTTTTTGATGTTAACGCGCTTGGTCCGCTTCGTGTCGTCAAGGCGTGTATTGGCCTTTTACGCAAAGGAAACGAAAAGCTTCTTATAAACATCAGTTCTGAAGCGGGAAGCATGACGACTCATGCCGATTACATAAACCGTTATGATTATTGTATGTCAAAGGCGGCGTTGAATATACAGTCCATTATCCTGCAACGCTATGTTAAACCGGAAGGCATCCGTGTGTTGTTGTTTAATCCGGGCTGGATGCACACATCGATGGGCGGACCTAACGCGCCTATAAATCCGGCTGATTCTGCGCGCGGAATAGCTGATGTTGCTGAAAACCTCCGCAACAAGCCGCGTAGCAGTGACAAAGCCGAAAGCGACATGTTCTGGAACTATGACGGAACAGAACGCCCGTGGTAAGCTTTTCGCACATGGATTGTAGAAATAAAGGAAAAAAAATGATACTTTGTTATCTATGATAGCAAAAAACGATTTTCCGATTTTAGAATTAGACTCAGACAAAGTTGCCAAGCTCAATCCTAGCCAGCTTGTAGACAAGAAATTTGACGCGAACAAAATGATAATCACGTTTTTCCCAGAAGCGCTGAACAAGCTTTTGGAAAATGGTGATATTGAACCGTATTACGAAATAGGCGGTGAAAATCCTTTTAAAATTTACCGCTTCGTCAATGACAAGGATGTGCTTATCGTTCTTGGTCAGATTGGATGTCCGGCTTGCGGCGGAAACCTCGATTTGTTCAATGGTTTCGGTATTAACAAAGTGATGTTTTGTGGCGGTGGTGGCGTTCTGGACAAGAACATAAAAGTAGGGCAGCTTTTGTTGGTTGACGGTGCGATCCGTGATGAAGGCTTTTCGTATCATTATGTCGAGCCGTCGCGCTATATTTATACAGACAAAAAAGTTACGGATAAGATTGCCGCTTATCTTGAAAAGTTCAGTATTCCGTATATGCGCGGGCTCTGCTGGACAACCGATGCAATTTTCCGCGAGACAGCCGAGAAAGTTGAGCTTAGGAAAAGCGAGGGCGCAAAAATCGTGGAGATGGAGCAAGCCGGCTGCATCGCTGTGGCGCAGTTCCGTGGATTTGATTACGGGGCAATAATTTACGGCGGTGACGACGTTGCATCTGAAGAGTGGAATCATCGTGGCTGGAACACGCGTGAAGGAATCCGCTACAACTTAGTCATGCTTTGCAAAGAGCTTGTAAAAGAGATGTAAGCAGAAACGCGCGTTGTGGGAGTAGTGCAGTGCGCTAATGTGTGTCATAAGCGGTGGCATGGAAGCCCTTCGCGGCGCACAGAGCAGCCGCGCGCCACAAAACACACTGCGGCGTACTAAGTTTTGTTCAGGTCGCGCGCGTTCCACCTAAAACTTGATCCGCAGGAACCTGATGAAGTTTATCACCGCGCGGATTGCCTCATCGCACAAAACCGCGATGAAAACCCCGATTATTCCGAGCTTGAACACAAAGACGAAAAGCGCGGCGAGGCCGACAACCATGCAAGTTCCGAAAATCTGCGTAAAAAGCATCCATTTCGTGTTGCCGTAGCCGCGTATTCCGTTTCCGACAATAATGTTCCCAGATTTTCCAAAAAGGTTCGCCGCGACAAGTATTATATAAATCACCGACATCTCGATGACGGCTTCGTCGGTGGTGAACAAACTTAGCGTAAGACGCGGGAAAATCGAAATGAAAATAAGCGCGAACGCGGCTACGAGGAACGACCACTTTATTGAAGTTTTAACGACGTTGCGGTAAAGCTTGAAGTCTTTCGCGCCTGTCGCCTCGCCTGTAAGCGTCAGTGTTCCGTTTCCAATAGATCCGATGATTACGACGAAAATAACTTCAACCGTGAAAACCATTGAGTAAATTCCCGCCGCAGTTTCGTCGATTGTGTTCAAAATCCTTATTATACAAAGATTTCCTGCATTTCAGAGCAAATCTTCGAGCGCAGTGTTAACGCCAAGCTTTATTGAACGCAAATACGGCATTATTTCAGCACGAAGAATCTGCTTCAAGCCAGGGCTTGTAAAAAACTTCTTCCGTTTTGCGATTGTCACATACATCAGATAAAACGCGCCTACGTATTCTGCAATCGTTGTTCCGAGCGCGGCTCCGGCAATTTCCATGCGCGGAAAGCCGAACTTTCCAAAAATCAGCAGATAATCGAGTATGATATTCAGAACAGACCTGATAATTCCATACGTTACAAGCGGTTTTGTGTAGTTCGATGTCTGGAATACAACGCTGTACGAAGCACCCAATCCAATAATCAGGAAAACAGGCGAATAGAGTCTTGTGTACGTCACGCACAAATCCATTACAGTTGGCGAAACGCCCATAAGCCGGAAAACGAGCGGGCTGCAGAACATCCAGAAAAGAAAAAGCAGAACAGGAATGACGTTGTGGAATTTCACCATAGAAGCCGCGTACTGCTTTGCTTTCTCTAAATCTTTCTCGCCAACAGCCTGACTTATCAGAATAGATGCTCCCATCGAAAGCGAATACACAAAAGACATCGTTGTCCATACAGGAGCAGTGGCGTTTCCGACCGCGCTCATGTACAGAATATCCATACGTCCCAAGAAGATTCGGTCGATGAACATCTGAATCTGAGAAATCAGATTGCTCAGCATAATCGGAACAAAAATTTTTACAAGCTTGTTTTTGTATTCAGTTTTAAAAAGCATTTAAATCTCCTAATTGACGCTTGCAAGCGTCTTAAGCGAAGCGTGCCCGCTAGTAGCTTCGCTGTGAATCAATCAGACGTATTTCTTCTACAAGGTTCCGTCCGTAAACTTCGCAACCAAGGCAGTTCGGGTGAAGCTTATCTAGGAAGTATTCCGAAAGATGCGGGACGAGTTTCATGCCGTCAATTATCTTTACGTTCTTGTATCTTCCGGCAATTTTCTTTACTTCCTCGCAAAAACTCATAAGAACAGGAATTCCTTCTACAGAATCACCGCGCCAAATTGGAGAAATGCAGATAACCGGAATATCGTTGCCGTAAAGCTCCATGAGCGTTTCGTAATACTCCTCAATGGGCTTCATGTTTGAGTCGCCATATTGGTTCGTTCCGAGCGCGACGATGATTTTATCAGGATTGTAGCCATCCATCCTCATAAGCGATTTTTTGTCGTAAACATAGCCGCCAATTCCCTGATTGATTATGTCGTAATTCAAAAGCCTGTTCGCGACGCTTACATAAGTGCATGAAGAACGGAGCGGGCCGTATCCTTGGGTGATGGAATCGCCTAGCCACAAAACTTTCTCGTTTTTAACGGCGGGCGTAACATCTGCGTCGGCAGAAAAATTGCGGATCAGAGCTGTCGCATCAGCTGGAAGATAAATCACAACTGATTTTTTGCCTTCTGGAAGTTCCCATTCAAGCTTGCCCTCATCATTGATGCTTTCAACGTAGGCGATATTTGTGACAAGCCCGTCTACCAAGAGCTCAAATGAGTCGAGCGAGCCTTTCCAGATTATTTTGTATTCAAAAGAAACCTTAGTCGCGGTTGTCGTGAACTCAAGAGTTTTTGCCGTAGAAGCGGTACAACGCTCATACCAAAAATCAGAAGCGCCCTTAAAATATTCAATTTGTTTTTTGGAGTACTGAAAAGCCTGAAGATATCCGTCTTCTACTTCTTCAAACTCATACGCGCCAAAATAAATCTTTTTCAGTTCTTCATTCGTTAAAGTCATTCTTCACCTCTCTTAATAAATATAAACTGTATAACTCTGGTTTAACTCAAAACCGAACTTAAACGCAATATCTCTTGAAAGCTCTGTCTGCGCATCCCAGTGAACTAAAAGCGCACGAGCTTCGCAATTCTTGAGCATTTCGCTTATGCAATGGTTCGCAAGACCTTTCCTGCGGTAATCTTCCAAAGTTGAAAAATCAAGTTCAACTTCATTTTCAAAACTGATGAAAGAAGAAGCCGATGAAACGATTTTTCCATTATGCCAGATAACCGCACCAGCTCCGTTTGCCGCAAAATCTTCCGCGTTTTTATAATTCTGTCCGTGAGCAAATGGCTTTTCTTCAAATTCTTTCTGACCGAACTTTCGCATCTCAAACCCAGTTGGAAGCTCGCCTAAATGCGGAAAAACAAAATGGTTCGCAGGTCTCATTTCATAGCGCACATAAGTTTCTGCATCTGGATTTTTCTGCCGGAGAAAGTTTTCCCACTGCTCTGAACGACAAACGAGATGGCGCCCGCATCCCGGTGTGCAAAGCTGATTGAAAAGAGCTTCGTTTGGCTCGCCCGAAAGATAAGTAAACAAAGCTTCTGCTATAGAGCCGTTTTCGTAAACGTGGTTTTTCCCGAAAAAGCCTGCCTCGCAGGAGCGCAGCAAAAGAGGCGTTGATTTTAATCTGTTATATGTGTTATACACTCTGAACCTACTTCTGATATTCTTTTAATTCCTCCAAAAATTCTTTGTAATCATCATCTGACCAATAAAAAGTAAGTTCTTCCTCAGAAAAGTCTTCAGGTTTCTCACGCATAAAGCAATTTCCTGTATCGTAGCCTAATTTCCGCAGCACAGCCTCGGCAAATTCTCTGAAAAACATGCCTATTCCGGTTATGACATTCCCGTCTTCTATAATGCCTTTGTGTATAAAATTTTCTTTTTCCACAAAATCAAACGTATCTGCCATCTGCATGAAATAACCGGAAGTAAACTTCTTTCCTTTAAGCACGCCTGCTTTTGACAGCAAAATTGGCGATGATGAAATTGAAGCAAATAAAACCTTTGAATCAATACCGCTCTTCAGGAAAGCAATTAAGCGGTCATCAAACAAAGGGGCAAGTGGATTTATCGTGCCAGGCAGAATCACACATTCATAATCTGTGATATTTACCTCTGACGTTGTTTTTGTGGGAAGGATTCGTAATCCCTCCTCGCTGAGGTATTCCTTGTTTTCACTCGCGATATAATCGATCGATTCTCCAAACCATATTGTCAGAGCTGACGTTAGGCATGTTACTTCCTGCAAAGAGAAATTCGGGTACAGCATCATAGCAATTTTTCGCATATTATAATCTCCTCCTTGATTAAGATACAAAATCATATCTCTTGATTTCACAGTTTTCGATTCCACAGGACGAAAACTCTTCGTTATCCATCTCCCGGAAATATGATTCCACCATTCGTGTTATCCCATTGTGGGCAACCAATATTACTTCTCTGTCACCAGCCTTAATATCATCAATAAGATTATATATTCTCTGAGCCAGATGAAGCATCGATTCCCCTGTTCCGAATCTGCTTGCCATATCTTTTTTTGCTTCATGGAATTCTTTCCCATCCCTAGGGGTAGACTCATATCGGCCAAAATTCTGCTCTATAAGCCTTGGCTCGACTTCCATAGGTATCCCTGTTATCTCCGATATATGTCTTGCGGTTTCCTCAGCCCTTACAAGCGGAGATGTCAAGATAACATCCGCAGTAATACCCTGTTCTAATATCTTCTTTCCTGTCTCTATTGCCTGCTCATGCCCTTTTTGCGTTAGTTTAATATCAGTTGCACCGCATATTTTATTTTCTACGTTCCAAACGGTTTCCCCATGCCTTATAAAATGCCATTATTCTCCAAAGGATTCTGTCAGCGTACTTTTCTTCTCAACAGAATAAGATACTCGGCGGTACCTTCTTCCAGTTTCTTCTCTCCGGTAGCGAAAAAGCCGTGTCTTTCATAGAAGCGTATTGCCTTTTCATTCTTTTGGAGAGCCCAGAGATGGTCTGCGTTGTGTTCCTTCACGGCAAAATCCAACAATTGCGAGCCGATAGAGCCGTTTTGAAGGACGGGTTCAACGAACAGCCTTGCTATATAAGTACCCTCAATCTTGATAAAGCCCTTGACTACACCATCATCATATACATACAAGCTGTCCAGCTGTGCCTCGTATTCCTTCATGAGAGAAGGAACTTGCAGTTCGCCAAAGTAATACGCATCCGACTGAAATATCGGATAAAAGTACAACCGATAGTTAAAGACTTGTATCTCTGCTATGCGCGATAAATCGTTAATGTTTGCTTTCCTTATCATGATAATCCTATATTTTTTTCTGCATTACAACAGCATCTTGATATCTTCTTCAGAGAGCGACCGTAGCTCTCTGTTCTCCACACGGTAGATGTTTCCGACAGTATCAATTTTTCCGCCTTTGCTAAAGAATGCGCTCATATCCTCCATGGCGTACACAATGCGGTCCTCGGACATCCTGAGTGTCTGTTCATATCGCCATGTATCCTTGGGGTCGTGGTGGCAGCTCACGGTGATGTTCGTAAATCCCAGGCCCGGAAACGGCTCCATGGACTCAAAGAAATCCACCGTGTCCTGCGCCATATTCATAGAACCCGCGCTCACACCAAAGATTGCAGCATGACAGTTAAGCAGGGCATCGTAGCAGTTTTTTTCGCGGATCAGGTCAAGCTGTTCCTTGCAGACGCCTCCGCCCATAAGGAAGATGCAGTCCGCATTCTCCACAAGTTCCTTCGCTGTTTCAGGTTTTGTGCGCTTGTCTATTACACAGTGATTCTCAAACGGCAATCCCTGCTCCGCGAACATCTGGTACATGCCATCGCAATCATCATCATTTTGTTCATAATCAAGCGGACATGCCGTAATAAACACAATGCTCTTGCGCACAGTCAGTTCTTGTCGAAGCCGCTCCGCAATCTCCCTAGAAAAATGATGTTCCGGAAATCCGCTGAATAAAGCTGTAAAATCTTTTCTCATATTTCTTATTCCTTACTGCACAGTCTACTTCAAATAATCAAATTCCAGTGCGCCATTTAATTTTCTTTTATAAAATGGCGTTCTCGTAAATAAAACATAAAACAATACATCCATTACAATTTCAACAAAAACGACAACTACGCTGTAAGTATCTGAAAACGGATAGATCATCGCGCCGGTCAGAATGATGTTTTTAAACAGGTGCAGAAAGAAAATGGGAAAAACCTTTCTTTTGGCAATCACATATATAGTCATATAAACAAGCGCTGCTGACATGCAGCTAACAATAAACAGTAATCCCAATAACGGATTGACCGTAAACCATTTATGCTGGATCTGTGCCGGATAAAAGTATAAAGGCAGGTGCCAGATTCCCCAAATAAATCCAATAAACAAGGATGCATGAAGCAATTTGTCTTTTCGATACAGGCGATCCGTCAGGAACCCTCTCCATCCAAATTCTTCAGAAAACGGTCCGGAAATGAGGCCCCAAAACAGAAAGTAAAAGAAATACAACGGGTTCCCGGCAATCAGTTTCAATCCCTCAAAGCCAAGTTTCTCCGCGCCAAGGCCTTCGGAAATCATCTGTGTCACAAATACTTCCGCACAAATCAATCCAAGCGAAATCAGAATTGCGGAAACACATTCCTTATTGGGAATAAAACATCTTTTCAGGAAATCCTTTATCCCATCCTTCGTATAAAAAACGAACACACATATAATGCCGATCAGTGTCGGTATTGCGCCTCCCGCTCCAAAGAACACGGAAGCTGAATCAAATGAGGATATTGATGTGTTTTCAATATCCAGTCCCATAATCATCGGCATAAACTGTAACAGCCAGGTTAATGCGATGGTTACAGCTAAATAGAGAATCGTTATTTTTCTGTTCTTAGCAGCTTTCTCCACAATTCTTCCCTTTCTGAATCCAATTAGTCTTATTCTGTTACCTTTATGGTATATCCGCAGGGAGGATCAATAAAGGAGAACTGATTAAAAGAAAATGATATTTTGTTAAAAAAGCGGACGCTGGAAACAGCGTCCGCTTCATTCGATAATGCAATATGATCAATAATCAACAGCGTTTATTTCTATGACATCTTCAGGATACATTTCTTCATAGGCTTATAATATCTTCTCAAAATAGAACAATATTCTATTTTTGTATTGACAAATTCTCAATGTGCTTTTACACTGTAATAGAACGATATTCTATTTTGGAGGCTGTTATGAAAGCACGTATTTATTTCTTTACCGGTACAGGGAACAGCATGCGGGCGGCAAGGGTCATCGCCGGGGCGCTGAAGGATACAGAGATCATTTCCATGAGGGTCAATCCGGAGGAGTATCCGGCAACGGACTGTGATGTGGTGGGGTTCGTTTATCCTGTGTATCACTGGACCATGCCGGCGCCCGCGGCAGCGTTTGTGGAAAAGCTGGAGATCAATCCGAAGGCCTATGTGTTTGTAGTCGCCATGCCCAGCTTTATCTGCGGGATTGCCTGCGAAAGGCTGGCGGAGATCCTGGCGAAAAAGGGAGCGCAGATCAGTTACGGCAACATTGTCCACAGCGTGGCGAACTACGTGATTGTTTACCCGCCGTTTCCTTCCGCAAAGCTCCGGGTTCCGGCGACGGAAAGAAAGCTGAAGCGGATTGCCGCGGATATCTGCCAGCAAAAGCAAAGAGCCTATCCCCGGGCCAGCGCCTTTATCCGGTGCAGAAGGGAAAGGATCATGACTCCCTACATCGAACTGCAGAAGTACGCGGACAATCCGTTTACGGTCAGCGATCAGTGTATTTCCTGCGGATTGTGCAGCCGGGTGTGCCCCTGCCATAACATTGTGCTGGAGAACGGCAGGCCGACGTTCCAGCATCACTGCGCGAACTGCATGGCCTGCGTGGTGAGCTGCCCGAAACGGGCCATCGGATACGAAATCAAGGGAGAAGACCGGAAGTTGCTGGAGGCAAGCAGCAGGAAAACTCCGCTTGTGCGGTTGATGGGACTCCCGGAAAAGCGTAAACTGTATATGAACCCGTATATCACCGCAAAGGACCTGACAAAGGAGAAGGAATAATGTCCAAAAGGGGAGAAACCAGGGAAGTCATCCTCGACGCCGCGGAGAAGGTGTTCTTTCAGAACGGCTTTGAGAAGACTTCCGTGAAAATGATTCTGGAACAGGCGCAGATCGTCACCGGCAGCTTCTATCACTTTTTTCCGTCAAAGGAAGCGCTTTTTGAGGCTGTGACAGAACGGTTCCTGGAAGCCTACGCGGAAAGAATCAGCGGCATCCTGGGAAATGAAGCACTGTCTATGAAGCAGATTGTGCGGATGATCCCGGAGGAGCTCGGAAAGAGTGCGGAAACCTTCTATAACGTGCTGCAGGGAGACAAACTCCACTGGACGGTCCGGAACGCGCTGCATGACAGGACGCTGGAAGCGATGGTCCATCCTCTGGCTGGAGCGCTTGCCCGGCTGAAAGCAAAGGGAGAAATAATCAGCCGCCTGGACGCGGATGACGTCACCCTGGCCCGGATCCTGATCAAAGGGGCAGAAGCTGTAGTCCACGGGGAAGGGTCAGGCAGTACGGAATGGTTCCGGTCCGAAACGCTTCGGGAAAAACTGGCAGCGTTCTGGGCATGCATTGTTCAGTGGGAGTGATCTCCACAGTATGAAGCCGGGACTTTTGAGGTTTCGGATCATAGCGGTCAAAAACCCGGATTCCCTTATTATCTGCGGGATCCGGGTTTTCATTTTATCTCGTAATCAACTCGGTTTCATGATTGCCTTTTCTTTTCGATCATATATGATTGGAGTCCCTTTGGGCATCCGTTCTTCTCATAGAATTGCTCAGCAGACGGCTGTGCCCCGAAATACAGCATCGTCGGGGTATTCTCCCTGGCCAGCTGAAGGAGCCTGCTGCCGATTCCCTGCCTTTGATAATCCGGAAGGACAAG
>JAEEGI010025148.1_pt1 | contig 11562 bp, 14 predicted proteins | sample 8958751 | NCBI WGS metagenome assembly JAEEGI01 (sample SAMN16246545, study PRJNA631951) | gut metagenome | biome: gut microbiome; feature: rumen; material: KS-attached | host: Bos | place: Iran: Karaj | collected 2018-10 | reverse complement strand
TCAGCTGCTGATTGCCCAGTTCGTAGCGGATAGAGCCTTCGTGCACGCCGTTCGACGCCAGTTCACTCATGTTCGGCGTACGGAAGCCACGTGCCAGGTTCAGGCGCAGGTTGAAGTGGTCGTTGATATTGCAGACAGCTCCGATGCTCCCCGTCAGACCGTTGAAGTGGCGCGAGAAATCCTGAAAACGCAGGTCGCCGTCCTCGATGAGTTCGTCGCCATGCAGTCGGCGGTGATCGTAGCGCACGCCACCGCTCAGTGTCCAGCGTTCCCCTAAGGCCTTCGAGGCTGTGGCATAGATGCCGAAGTCGAAGAGACGGTAGTCGGGAATCAGGTATTCCTCACCCTCGTTGCCCGATTTCTGATACATGCCGCCGATGCCCGTAGAGAGCTTCCATCCTTCCCATTCGTTAGTCACGTAGCGCAGGTCGTAGGTCAGTGTGTGGAGTTTGAAGTAGAGTTCGTATTCATCTGCCGACTCCTCAAACTCCTGACGGCGGTTCTGCTGATAGCCGATGATAGCCTTCAGATAACCCGTCGCGAGGTTCAGCGAGTTGTCCCATACCAGCTTGTAGTGCTTCACCTGCTGGAAGGGCAGCTGTTTGCCGTAGCTGTGGCCCGTGAATCCCTCTTCGTGTTCCAGCTCGCCCGTCTCCGGGTCGCGCTCACCCTCGATGATGCCAGGCGTCAGGTGATAGATCGTTCCCGTCAGCCTTGAGTGTCCCCATGCCTTGTTGAGTCCCAGCATCAGTCGGCCAGCCCGTTCGCGGAACTGTGAGCCAGGCACGTAGCCGTCGTATTTGTTCTTATAGGCGTGAGCCATCTTGTCGCTGTATCGGGCATTCCACACAAAGCCCTTCTGATTGCCCGCCATCGACAGGTTGTAGGCGAAGAGCCCGTTGTTGGTCTGATACTCTGTGCTCACGTTGGCAAGCATCTCCCCCTGCGGGAGTGTCGGCTGGGGATGCAGTATCACGACGCCCGCCATCGCGTCGGAGCCGTACATCAGCGAGGCCGGTCCCTTCAGGATCTCTACCGAGCCCACGCTGCTGCCGTCCACCTCTACACCGTGTTCGTCGCCCCACTGCTGTCCTTCCTGGCGCACCCCTTCGCTCATCACGACCACTCGGTTGTAGCCCAGTCCGCGGATGATGGGTTTCGAGATGCTTCCACCCGTTGTCAGCTGGCTGATGCCAGGCTGATGGGCGATGGCGTCGATGATGTTCGTCGAGGCCGTAGCCTTCAGTATCTGCGGTGTCACGATGCTGACGGGAGCTGTGGCGTGCTTCAGTTTCGTGTCGCCGGTAACGCCCGTTACTGTCACTTCGTTCAGGTTCAGGTGGCGGAAGAACACGTCCGTCGAGTCCTCCCCATGCTGATGAGCCTTGTTATGGTCTTGAGCTGCCACCGCTGTGCATAGCATCAGCAATGGCAGAATGATAAGTCTGTTCTTCATTCTGTGATATGATTAATGTATGTGTATATATAATGTGTAAGTTGGGCGAGTTATGCCGACGGCGGCCCTCGCGTAACGATGTTACCACAGCAGGCAGCGTGATGGCTGCACAAAGGCTGTAGGTAGCTTAGCTTACATACATGAATATATACTGTGACTGCAGCTGCAGCGGCCGTCAGCATGGTGAGCGTCAGGAATTGGCATAGCACGCAGTCGTGTGCCCATGTTGCAGTCTGAGTCAGGTGTGCGTGACAATTCTTGCTGGGCAAGCGTCCATCGGACGAGCGATGATGTATGCAGTCAGTACATTCCTTCTCTGCCTGAGAGACGGCTCCCTCGTGCACGTGGAGCGACGAAAAGACCAGCATTGGCAGAAAGACTGCCAATAGCAACCACGAGGCAAGATGTCGTTTCGTCGTTAAGTTCACGGCTGCAAAGGTAATCAGAATTTTCGAAAACGATGCATCAGATGTGAGATTCTCATGTTAAAAATCTCAAATTGCAAAAGGGGGTGGGATCCCGTAACGCATCGTTCCTGACACCGTGTGTTTTTCTATGGCCGATACCCAGGATTGAAGTCCCTTTTTTATGGCTGAAAAAACATGGGCTATCCATGCTATCTTTGCATTTCAAGCCCATGCAGGTTAAGGAGGATGGTGGTTAATTCGTGAGATGTCATCATAAGATGCAGTATGAAATCTTCCCATGCCTTACGGACAACGGGCATCCTCCAATATTTCATGTTTCGACTGCAAATATAAACAAAAATCGGCATATTATAATGCACTCAAACAAAAAATTTTGAAATATTTTCTTATTTTCTTTGGTGGTTTCAGAAAAACCCTTTATCTTTGCAACCAGTTAATTGACAAATCGAACACTAGGGAAAGCGACAACCCTTATTAAGTTCATTAAAAGATATAGCCAATATGGCATTGGTGTATTCGTACACCCCCTTGTCTAAGCTTTCATAGATATTGCCCACTGTGAAGTGTGCCCAAAATGTGTTTTTCATAATATTAGATTTAAGGTTAACAATGTTTTTTAGCCCCTAGCGAGGGGCATTTTGAAGAGACATCAGATTGATTACGATATATCGCCCATCGTGAGATGCGCCCCACACACAACATTGTGTCTTTCATAGCATTAGATTTAAGGTTAACAATTCGCCCCTCTGGTGTGAGGGGCTTTTTATTGTAATAATTGAGAATAGACCTGTTAAACTTAACCAGCCAACTCCCTTACTTAAATCTTATGATTTCGGTGTTCCTGCCATCATTGATACAAATACGCCTGAAATTTCAAAGAACCGTTCAGCACAAATGTATGTACGCTGTTCTTTCTTTCTACCTCAAATGCGTAGTTTGAGAATTGTATCGTGATGTACTTACCGTCATTTGCAGTTACCTTTGCAGAGCCTGAGACGTATTCACCATACCATCCTGAGAATTCTCCAGAAATAAACTCAATATCAGTAGCATCCTCATCAAAGTCACTGTATCCTACGGGGAAATGCGAAGGTTGAACGTTCTCACCATATTGGCTATATGGGAATATGATATGTATCTGACCTTTGCCCAGGGGATAGTTATCAAAACAGAAATAATTACCCTTTTTGCTGCCACCATTACCAAATATTGGATTAATCCATTCGGTTAGCTCAACATCAGTCTTTTTCCCGTCGTAAGTTATGGAAAAAGATGAACTGGGAGCACTCCCTCCATTAATTTCATCATCATCACTGCTACCACTACAGGTACTTGAACTAAATACCAGCATCATTGCCAGCATTGTAATCATTGAATAAATCTTCTTCATACCAATTTCTTATATAAACGGTTTAATAAAACGGTACCCATTCTCCTCCAGAGGATAGGTGATTATGGAACTGAGCTGTGCCAGTGACAACATTCTTCTGAGGATTTTCTGGATAATAATCATTGTCAAAGAAGGTCGATACCTTCAACACAAAAGTAAGGTCGTTAAAACGTAGCTTAACCTGTTTGTTATTTACTGACTCGACTGTTATACTGCCTGATAACATTCTGTATTCCTTTTCGTTTAAGTTAATGGTACTACCATGTCTGAATTCTTCTATTTTCAATTCATCAAAATCGAAGGTTTCGCCCACTTCCAAGTCAGAAATGACGAAAGGACGTCCAATGATGCGAATGCCGACTTCATATGATTGCCAATAATTTTTATCACTTATATAAGTTGCACTGATTTGGATTCCTTTCCGCTTTTGGTTAATGAAGCTATTCTTGTTGGGGTCGCATCTCTGACCATTAACAACCAGTGTGCCATCTCCAAATCCTCCACTACCACCAAATTCATCATCATCACTACTGCTACTGCTGCATGCAGTAAAACTCAATGCTGCAACCATCATTGCTAGCATTGTCATCATTGAACAAATATTCTTCATAATTTATATCTCGTTAATAGAATTTGAATGCAAAGGTAGGCATTATTTTTGAGAATAGCGAATCTTGCAAAGAAAAGTTTATGTTGGAGGTCATTTGAGTTTGATGATGTCGCTCCATCTTATTGTGGAATAGCAAGCGTAAAAACAAAACTAATTTGCGACACACCTCCACCCCTTCGCCGGCACTTTGTCGCAGATTGCTGCCCCTGTCGCCACAACCTCACTCGAAAGTCCCCCAAATATTTGCCCATCTCCCAAAACCGCCGTACCTTTGCATCGTCGATAAGACAAAACCTCGATTAAGCGAGTAAAGAGCCGAATGCAATTCGAGCTATTTCGAGCGAAAGAGGTTTCGAGCGAAGCTCAACAACGACATTAATTAATCAACAGTATAAACATTTAAAATTTAAAGATTATGAAACAGCAGAATGAAATGAGCGCACGCGCTCTCACAATGGAAGAGATGGAGAATGTAAACGGTGGGTTTTTACCAAGACCTTGGCGCAAAAAGCATCGTTCTTAAGAAATAGGATATTGATTTCATCAATCAACTCAAAGCGCTCTGGAATAAATCTCCAGAGCGCTTTTCTTTGTTTAGTACCCCTTTAGTTTTGCAGCCGGAAGCTAAGAGTGCTAATAATCTTAATAAAGATTAATAAAGAGGTGAACCAACTAGTACCGAAGAAAGAAAATATCTATGCATGGGTTTGGACCTTTAGTAGTACCCTTAGTTTCCGTTGTTGAATATTGCAAAACGTAGACATATGCAAAAAGAAGATTATGATTGTGTTGGTGTCGATGTTTCCAAGAGAACATTGGATGTAGCTCTTTACCGTGGTGAGGTGGACTGGAAAAATGGACACATTAAGGTCGAGAATAACAAAACTGGTTATAAAGACCTTAAGCGTTGGTTTCGTAGCAACGGTATAAAGAAACAAAAGCTACGTATATGTATGGAATATACAGGGCTGTATGCTCATAATTTCCGTATATGGTTGGAGAGTGAAGGTCTTGTGTATTACATGGTTGATCCGAATCGTATGCATTATTTTGAGCCTCCTTTGAGCATAAAAGGAATCCGCCAGACAAAAACAGACAAGGCAGATGCCTTTCGTATTGCGATTTACTGTTCGTTGTTTTATAAGAGTATGTCACCTTCGCATCTCCCTTCTTCGGCCTATTTCATATTAAAGCGTTTGCTTGCAGAACGTCTTCTGTATGTTAAGCAGGCCGCAAAATATAAACAACAACGGCGTGATGTATCATTATACGACACGGTAGATTCTCGTATACGAAAGGAAGAAGAACTGAAGAAACTCAATTCATACATTTGGCGGACAGAGAAGGATATCCGGTCTGTCATACAGTCAGATAGCTTAATTAAGCGGAATTATGATTTGTTGACAAGTATAGTTGGGATAGGTATGGTCATTGCAGTCACAACCATCGTGCTGACGGAGAATTTTACTGCATTTACCGATCCGAGGAAATATGCCAGTTATATTGCCATCGCACCATTCCCTCATGAATCAGGTACTAGTGTAAAGGGTGCGGTTAGAGTGTCGAAACAAGGATTCAAACAGGCAAAAGCCGACTTGTCAATATCAGTTCTTCCCGCAATCAGTTTAGACCCGGGAATCAGGTCTTATTGGCTTCGTAAGAAGGCGGAAGGGAAACATTCTGGTATCATTATGAATGCGATAAAGTTTAAACTCGTACTGCGAATGTTTGCCGTCGTAAAAAGAGGGAAGCCATATGTGATTATTGACAAATTTTGATACCTTTGCTCCCGATTTGTATTGTATGACAGAGGTGAAAGCCGGGAGGGGACAGTGAACCATTTTTTTGCTTAGATAAAGCTCTTTCCAGGATTTGGTCTGCCCCTCCTTCAGACGCTGGCATGGCAATTTAGAAATATAGGTCGCCCCGAGCGGTCGGAGTCCTTTTAAAGGATGTTGCCTTGAAACCAGTCATCTTCGGCTTATAACCTCGCTTAAACGCGTTGCAAAGTTATGAAAAAAGACTGGTATGTAGGCATTGATGTATCGAAAAAATGGCTCGACGTGGCAATTTTCGTTGAAAACAGTGAACTGAAGGGGTATTCCCATACTCAGGTGGGTAATAACAAGTCAGGCTACAAGGATCTGCTCAGGTGGCTCAGGGAGCACGATGTGGACGCTTCCACGTGTACGTACGGTATGGAGCACACGGGCTTCTACTCGGATGGTCTGCAGCACTTCCTTGATAAGAAAGGCTACAAATATACCATGTTGGAGCCTGCCGTCATCAAGCACTATCCCATCCAGCCCCGTGAGAAGAACGATCGTCTGGATGCAGCCAAGATTGCTGACTACCTTTTCCGTTTCAAGGAGACCATCAAGCTCAGTCGAGTACCTGACAAGACGATGGAGGAGCTGCGCAACCTGCACAGGGAACGCAAATTCTACGTCGAAGACAGGGTGGTCTATCTGAACCGCAAACAGGTGGTAGGTAAGGAAGAGGCCAAGCGTCTGGACAAGATAATCTCGCTGCTTGACAAACAGGTTGAATCCATCGAGGAGAAGATACGTGATATCATCCGGAATGACGAGTCGCTGATGGAGAGTTATCTCTATCTCACGTCTATCACAGGTATCGCCTTCGTTAACGCTGTCAATGCCATCGTGATTACTCAGAACTTTACTGTGTTTAAGACAGCAAGAGACTATGCCTCGTACATTGGTGTGTCCCCTCACACGAAGAAATCGGGCACAACTGTGAGGTGGAAGCCCAAACCGTACAAGCACTGTGACCTGACGGCGAAAGCCGACATATCGCAGGCAGCCAAAATTGCGATCGTACACGATGTCGAACTTAAACGATTCTTTGAAAGGAAATGCAATGGTAAGGAAGATGCGGACACCATCCGCAAGGCAATGAACGCTGTAAAGTTTAAGCTGGTACTGAGGATGTTTGCTGTGGTCAAGCAGAAACATGAATACAGACAGTTTACTACGAAATAACGCTTTTACATACTGTCGCCAGTGAACTATGACAGGCGCGTGCCGACCTGTCCTGATAGTCTGGAGGCGAGTATCTGCGGTTGCTCCAGGTAGAAATCTAGTTTTGGAACTAATAAAGGGGATAGGTGAACCGCGACCCAAAAGTAACGAAAACGAAGTCTTCCGTTACTGCATGATTAATGTGTTTTGTAAGCAAAGAAGAAAAAAGAATGCCCATTAAACTTAATTAACAGGCATTCTCTTTGTTTTATCTTAGAAATCCATGCACGAGGTCGTTCCCATCGCTGTCAGAATCGCCGTCGCAATAGATGCGATAATCTGCACAACCCACTTAAAAGTTTCTTTCTTCGTCATACGCTTAAGATTTTAATGTTTTTAGAATAGGGGAGAAGCTTTATTTCACCACAGAGGCACAGAGGACACCGAGTTTATCTGAATCTCTGCACAGAATTCTCTGTGTCTCTGAGTCTCTGTGGTTTTACGATCAGTCGCCCTCGCCCGGGATGGTCGAGCCACCGCCCTGATTGCCGCCAGTGTCAGTGCTGCCACCGCTCTGCGTGTTGTCGCCACCAGACTGGCTTCCGCTACCAGAGCCGCTGCCCTCTGAGGTGCCATCGCCCAGCTCAGCAGCCTTGGCTGCGGCAATCTGCTTGGCAGCAGCGTCAGTCCAGCCCAGCTTGGCCACCTTGTTCAGTTCCTCACGGGTGTACTCGCCAGTAGCCTGAGCAAGCAGCTTCAGCGATGCGACTGCAGGACCAGTCAGATCGTTCTGGTGCGTCTTCGGGTTGTAGAGTGATCCGAGCGAAGCCGAGATGGTCTTGTCGGAGTCCTTGTCATACAGCTTGGCACAGCCGTTACCGATGACGCTCACCTTGAAGATCGCCAGGTCGTCCACCTTGACGGTGTTACCCATCAGCGTCTGCTCACGCGTACACTTCACGAAGTCGCGGAGGATACCCTCGATGGTGCCTTCCGAGAAAGGCGTGTTGTGCTCGGCCATGTGTTTTGCCATCAGGTGAATGTCGAGCGTTTCCTTGTAGCTCACGCGAGGATAGTACTTGCCGTAGGCCTCGCTGGAGTGGTTGTTGTTTTTTGAAAGATACAGTTCAATCATCTTCTTTTGTTGTTTAAATTGGTTAAAGTTTAAGTTGTTAATTCACGTTGTCTCCGGTACTCCTCCAGCCTGCGCACTGCCTTTGTTTTCCTTTGACACTGCAAAGATAACAAATAATTATTTGGCATTATACGTTATGATACGTTATAAACTAATTTCATTCGTTATTCTCAAATATTTTTTGTAACTTTGCAGTGCGAAACTTAAAAACAATCAATATATGGAAAAAATGATCAGATCTTTCGGTCGTACCGAACTCGCCCAGCGTTATTTCCCTGGGCTCACACCAGACGGTGCTTGGCACAAGCTACGCGCATGGCTGCACCTCAATCCACGTCTCTCTCATTTCTATGAGCTCCGCCGTCGCACGTTCACGCCAGCAGAGGTACAGCTTATCTACAACGAGTTGGGAGAGCCGTAGAAATAGCCACTTCTCAGAATTTCTGAGAATCTTATTTCAGAGTAAGAGCCATTTGTCACTATGATAAGTGGCTCTATTATATTATACACAAAACTAACTGACAACCAGTATCTTACATGACTTTACCCCTATATTAAGGGTTCAAAGGTTCAAAGGTTCAAATGCTTTTTAAAAAAGAGTTCAAAATAAGTATAAAATATTTTATAATAATATTATATATTATTATAATTACTTTTGACTACTTAATGACTCCAATCGATTTTGAGTTTTGAACCTTTGAACCTTTGAACCTTTTGCCATAAGTCCTTGAAGAAGTTGACTCCCTCCCCGGAGGAAGTTGACGCTTTTCCTGAAAATGTATTCTTCACTTTCCTTCGAAAAAATTTGGTGGAGTCGTTTTTTTCAATTACCTTTGCGAAAATAACTAAAAAACTTAGATTATAGATGAATAAACATTGGGTAGCAAAACCTCTCCATGTCTTTGAAAACAATGTGTGGTTTGATTTCGGAAAGCCAGCGATGGGTATAAAGCTGATAAAATTCCTCAGTAATCATTTGATACTAATTAGTGACACAATTAACCTTGATTGTGCATCAAAACCTGTTATTTCCACTTTCGCACAAGCGGAAGAGGCAACTACAAAGTGGTATTATTCTGGAAACTGGATGAAGACCTTGTCTAATGATGAACAAAGGAACAAATGTATTCAGCATATTGATGATAAATCATATTATGAGGGCATTCAGATAAAGAAAATGGAAACAACGTGGTACATCTTCTTGCAAAATCCACTTGATTTCAAGGAGAAGTTGTATGTCTGGTGGATTCAAGTCAATGCCAAGAAAAGAGTTTGGGAAGAAGGTATTAAAAGACCACACACTTTTGAAGAGAGATTCCTTGTCGCCATTGAATCAAAGGTGAAGAATGAAAAAGGCGTATATATGCTTACAGATGAAATGAAGGAGCAAGCCTTGTCACTGGTAAGAGACTATTATGAAGAATGCAAAAAGACGGCATGGGGCTTGAAGATTGAAGTTGAACTTTCTGTTGATAAGAAATACATTGACCATGTTGTTTGTCCTGATGGTATAGTGCCTGGCATTACAGACCAAGGAGTTCAATATCGGTGAGGGAGTTGTATTAAATAAACGTATTGTTTTTATGAGTGATTTACAGTGGTTATTCTTAGGATATTATGCTGTCATGTTCTTCATTGTTACAGTTCCAATACTGTTACTGATTCTGTGGGGAATAAACAAATGGTTGCTGAAAGGGAGAGTGAGACTACTTTATAGAGTCCTGTTGTCTATTGCCATTCCTCTTGCCTTTATAGGTTTCATATTTGCCTACATATATTACTCACTCTATAGCACTTCTAACATGAAAGGAACGGCTACTTTCATTCGTTACATGTGGTAAAGCTTAGAAAACCCCACCAATATATATAAGAGGATGCCCGTTGTCCGTAAGGCATGGGGGATAATCACAACATCATTGGATGTCCCTATCAAATTAGCAGCATCCTCCTTAACCTACATAGGCTTGAAATGCAAAGATAGCATGGATAGCCCATGCTTTTTATTTATTTCTTGATATTTCCATTAACTCATCTACGACAGCATCCATCAAGTATTTATAGATTTTATTGTCTTTGAGGTGTTTGGTAATTAAGAGCTCAATCAGCTCGGTATCATATTCTCCTAAATTATTATTTTCAAAGAAAATTTTTATTTCCAAGTAAACATCAGGACCGTAATCATCGAAGCTTATCACATTATAAAAACCATCTTTAAGCTCTTCATCTTTGGTAATAAGGTTTATCCTATCACCGTGTTGTTTTATCAACATCGATAAATCATCCTCGGTAAAGACATAAGCATCAGCTAACATCCTCTTTGGGGTGACTTTTGTCAAGTCCCAATCTGCATAATATGTCTCTAACCCTCTACGAACAACATACAGTTTATATGGCAAATGCCTCTTTATGTATTTCTCCATATTCTTATCTCTAATCACTGTTTATGGGCACAAAGATATGCATTATTTATGAAACATTGAAACAATATTTGAGAAATCTGGCTATATTGAATTGGATGGCGCTGTAAGAAACTCCAATAACCCATTGCTAAGAAGGGCTTGAAGTGTAAAGATAGCATGGATAACCCATGTTTTTTGTATTTCCACTTGCAATTATGGATTATTATGTTTAAATTTGCAGCTGATTAGAAAGTTAAGACAATAGAGATATGAAGAGTTTTGTTTCCACAATAATATTGCTTACGTTAGTTACCTTTGTCGCTTGCAAAAATGGTGCGCAGAAAGAAATTTCTCATAAGGATAAGTCCGATTCCATTACTGTCATAACTGATGGACAGTATGCAGAGCTTGATTCAACTATAAAGAATAAAGTAATCATATATGACGAAGGGGATAGATTGATTTATCTTGCTATCGAATCCAACCAAGTATCTTGCTATACACAGCAAGAAAACGACTCTCCCAAGAAGGTGATATTTGGACACGTATATGGTAATGATGGCTTTCCCATTATGTACAGCTACAGATATGGGGACAATTTGTTCTTGGTGGGAGACTTTATCCCAAACAGCAATGGATGGACTGTCAGATTTCCCGTATATAAGTTAGATGCAAAGACCTTAAATATGTCATTCGCTGCTGATGGTGCAGCAATAAATTTTGGCAAGGACGGCTTCAAAATAGCTCAGTGCAGACTGACAAATCCTGATGCCGATTGTACGGCAAATGAGGTCTGGGTAATGCACAACTCTTACTATGATACCAATGGCAAGAAGATAAGGGAGGACAAATCGGAATATGATTTCAGAGCGATGGAGAAAGAATATGGTGATTCATTAGTTAATGCTCCCAGAACGAGCATTTAGTACATAACAAGCATAATGGCACTAATTTCTATCTCACGGATAAGTAAGAGGGATTGTATTTGGTAAAGGGTAGTGATTAAAAAAGACTGATATTATGTATTGCAAGTATTGTGGAAAAGAATTGCCTCAGTCCAAATTTTTTCTTAATTTTGTCGTTATTCGGAAAACTTTTACTACCTTTGCAACCAATCATGCATACGGCAATAAGCCGCTACAGGAAATTTAAAACTATAAAAT
>JAEEGI010025141.1_pt1 | contig 11564 bp, 10 predicted proteins | sample 8958751 | NCBI WGS metagenome assembly JAEEGI01 (sample SAMN16246545, study PRJNA631951) | gut metagenome | biome: gut microbiome; feature: rumen; material: KS-attached | host: Bos | place: Iran: Karaj | collected 2018-10 | reverse complement strand
TGATATCCGGTTTTGAAAGCTGTCATGGTCTACCAGTCGGAAAGCGGTGAACAGACCGTAACCGTAACGCAGAATGCCGAGGCGGAGAACTGGGTCAGCGTTTCCTATGATGCTCCGAATGATGAATTTACGGATTGGTTTTTCGGAAGTTCCTTCCCCGATTCTTTAGTTGCCAGAGTCTACGATTCACCGGACGAATTGTATTTTACAACAGATCCGAACGAAACACTTCTGCCGGGCGGAATCTTTGTTTCCGTAACGGCAGACGGGCAGACCATTCCTGCGGAAAGCTGCATCCTTCATGTAGAGGAAGATGTCTATACTGTTGCATCTTTGGGAGATGTTTCGGTATACATTCTCTATTATGAAGACGGAAAGGAGATTAAGGAATACAACCCGGAACTGGATCCGTCAACCATTGATGAATCCTCTCTCTCCCTGCAGACTTATACGTATTACTATTACTATTTCGAAATGCCGCGCCCGTCCTCTTTCCCGGAACACGGAACAGCGCACGTGGTTCTCCGGCAGAAGCTGTTCCACTTTGACGTGGAGTATTCCAGAGAACGGGATATTGAATACTGACTCTGATCGATGAGTCCATCAATCATTATTGAAACCGAGTGTTCGCCGGCAATCCTTCTGTGCGATCACCCGGTTTTTCCGTGCCCTTCTCATGCAACGCGAAAACAGTAAAAAACAATAATCCCCCGAAAGCATAATGCTCTCGAGGGATTGTAGCTTATAAATGTTAGCTGGATTTCATGCCTAGTAATAGCTTCGCGCAGTTATTATAAGTCAGATCTTTCAGTCGTGAATCGGATATTCCGGCTGACTTTAAAGCATCAATCAGAAGAAGCATGTTATAAAATCCCGGAATCCCGGAAGCGCCGGCCTGTTTCTGCGCCAGTGTATGAGGCGCATGATCGCTCTCAATCCAGTCGGCCGTTCCGTCCATCAGCGCGGTAAACACCGCTTTGCGGTCGCTTTCTTCTCGAAGAGGAGGATTCATTTTCAGATACCGATCATGATCTTTGGCGTCTTCTACTGTGAACAGAGCATGGTGCGGCGTAACGCCCATCGTCACCCTTTGATGTGTTCTGGCCTGTCGAACAACTTCTATCGCTCCTGCCGTTGAGATATGGGCGATATGAATATTGCCCTGGAATCCTGTTTCTTCCGCTATCTTCAGAATATCTTTTACCGACTCGATCTCCGCTTCGGGTGGTCGCGCTTCGGAATGGGTCTCGAACTGCCCTTTCACATATTTTTCCGGATGCATGCAGCTTTCCTTTTCCGCGTGCACCGCGATCGTACCATGATAACCAAGATCGGTCAGCGTTTTCAAAACAAGCTTCTGGTCATCATATCGGGTCACGCCCATGTTCCCTGTGCTCTGCCCCAGAAACAACTTCAACCCGACGACCCGGGGATGCAGTTCGCAGTATACCTCCACCATCTCCCTGATCTGTTTCGGATCCGCAGTCAATCCTGCCCAGATATGGTATTCGATACCTGTGATTCCCTCCGCCAGCTCAAACCGTTTCAAAATCGTTTCTCTGCTGGTCATAGGCGGATCCGTATTCGGCATGTCGAAAACATGCGTAAACCCACATTCCTTTGCCGTCGCGAGTCCATGCGCGACCGTTTCTTTCTCTGCCTGATTCCAGTCACGCAGATGAACATGCGGATCGATCATACCATTTCTCCGTATTCTGTCAGTTCTTGATAACTGTAGAATGTCCCTTCCTTGCAGGGCAGTCTGTCCGCGCAGAAGCATTCTCCGCACATACCGACGCCGCAGAGAGTCAGTTTTTCCATAGACAGGAAAAGTCTTTCCTCCGGAACGCCCAGTGAAACCATCTTCTTTGCTGCAAGTTCCATCATTTTTCCCGGGCCTACGATATACACTCTCGTATCGCCCTCGACCATCTCTTTTGTGATGGCATCCAGAACTCTTCCAGGTTTTCCGTCGTCAGCGATATAGCGCGTTTCACCATATGCTTCCAGATCGCTCTGCAACGGTTCATCCTTATGCTTTTCGACTACTCCAACCAGAATCGTCATGGGGACATTCTGTTTCTTCAGTTCCTCTCCGATGAGCGGAAGAACCGCCACGCCGCTTCCTCCGGCAATCAGCAGTGCTTTTTTGGACGGCAGGATCTTCATCGGCTTGCCGTACAGTCCGCGGGTGTATACGGTATCTCCCTCTTTCAGGCCAAAACAGTAGTCCGTAAACTGCCCGCGTTTTTTGATCAGGAATTTCAGCGGACGATTTCCGGCGACCGAGAACGGTTTTTCCCCGATCTGCGGAATCCACAGAAAAGCGAACTGTCCCGGTCTGCAGTCCAGTTCTCCGTTCAGCGTGATCTCTTTCATATCTCCGCCAACGGTCTTTGCTGAAAGCACGGTATGCCTGCGGTATTGCAGCTTATTTCCGGAAACAACGTATTCCGAAACGCTTTCATTGTTTTTCAGCGCAGAAAAGTAGTTCTCGTAATCTTTCATTTCGAGCCTGCTCAGAACCGAACCGATTCCAACGCTGTCCGCTCCGGCATCAATCATATTCCGCACATCGGCCGGGGTTGAAACCCCTCCCATGCCCAGCAGGATCGGTTCATCCCCGATTGCAAGTCGGATCTCTCTGACGCAGTCCAGTGCTCTCTGCTTTACCCATTCGCCTGAAGCGCCTCCCCTGCCGCCTTCCGCTTCTGAGAAAATAACGCTTCCCGAAACGGGATCGATATGCTTCAGCGGGCCGACCGTATTGATGGCTGCGACGCCGTCGGCACCGGCTTCAATGACCGCTTTGGCTATCTCGCCGATGTTTTCCACGTTCGGAGTCAACTTGATGATCAAAAGCGCATGCCTATCCGGCACCTCCTGGCAAATCCGGCGGACATAATCGCTCGCGACTGCTGCGTCACTCCCGATGGACGCGCCGAATCCGGCCTGCGCATGCGGGCAGGAGAAATTCAGTTCCAACATATCCGCGAGTTTGTCAAACTTCCTGACCAGCGTAATGAAATTCCGGACTTCATTGGCAGACAGACTGATGTTCAGAATCGGGCGGAATTCGTTCTGTACGATCTTTTCCAGTTCCGGATAGACAGCGTCCATGCCGGGATTCCGAAGGCCTACAAAGTTGCCAAAGTTCCCCTCTTCTACCGAGCATAGCACCGGCTCGCGATGTCCGAACGTCTGAATAACCTGATAGCTCTTGGTCGTAATGATGTCGCAGCTCGGAACCGTTTTTGCGAAGTATTGGATCATACCAGGTTCCGTTGTCAGAATACCCGAAACCGTTGACAGAACGACCTGCTTTCTCAAATGATTGTGATACAGAAGCTCTTTCGCCCGATTCACAGAGATGTCTCCTTTATCAGTTTTGTCAGATTTATCATAACCCGTTCCAGATAATCATCCGGCGCGGGTGCTTTTTTCCAGGGATGGGTCAGACCGCTGGAGCTGTTGATGCGTGCTAAACAGATCGGATATCCGGTATTCCGGAGTTTTTCCATGACTTCCGGCGCGGAACCGCCCTGACTGCCGACGCCCGGTATCAGCATCGGAATATCCTTATCAGCAAAATACCCAGCGATATCTTCCAGTTCCTTCAGATTCGTGGCCCCGACCACAGCACCGATGCCTGAACTTTCCCTGTGCCATTTCGCGATTGTACGCGCAACTGTGATGTACAAGGTCTCCTGATTCCCCATAAGCAGATTCTGCAGATCGGACCCACCGGGATTCGAAGTGCGGTCTAGTACATACACGCCTTTATCAGCAAAAGCAAACGGCATCACGCTGTCGGTTCCCATATAAGGCGAGACCGTGACACAGTCCGCATGCCAAGCTTCAAACGCTTCTTTTGCGTAGTTGGTCGAACTTGTCGCGATATCTCCCCGCTTAGCGTCAAGAATGACAGGAATGTCGGGAAACTTATCGCGAAGCATCTTCAAAACCCGTGCAAGAGCCAACGAGCCTTCGAACTTTCCGTCCAGCGGCTTGTCCAGCGACGCATAATAGCCAAGGTTCGGCTTGAACGCCGCAGGAATCAGGTTCCTCTTCAGCATTTCGTCAAACAGTTCCTCAAAATAGTCACTGATCCTTTGCAATACGGGTTTTTCCGGATATGGTAGCGCATCCAGCACCGGATCCAGTCCCATGCAAAGAATGTTGCCTGTGATCTCGCTGCTTTTTTGAAGAAGTTCTAAATAATTCATGCTTCCTCCTTCGGAAAACCGCGTTCTTCGCCCCAGGTAAACGGGCTCTTGCGCCATGCTTTCAGGCTTTCAGCGCTCTTTTCATCGATATAGCCGGTTCTGGCAGCTGTTTTGATCATGGTGTCATACTCTAAAATCGCATGAAGTTCGCATTTGGGATCCAGATTATCAAACGCCTGAGCGGCTTTGTCCAGGCCATATGTGAAGATGGCAAGGCAGGTGTTGCATTCGCCGTCCGCTCTTCTGATTGCTTCCAGAGCTTTAATGGAAGAAGAACCTGTGGAGATCAGATCCTCGATCAGAACGACCTTTTTCCCGTGGTAACTTCCGTCACCCAGTCCTTCGATTTGATTTCCCATTCCGTGATCTTTCGCGCTGGAACGGACATAAGTCATGGGTTTATCCAAAGCGTCGGCTAAAGATGTGGCGTGCGGAATTCCCGCCGTGGATGTGCCGGCTATGTTGTCTGCGTCCCCTAACTCCAGGACTTCTATCATTTCGCAGAAAGCTTTGCAAATTAGTTTCCGGTACTCCGGAACGGCAAGAAACTGACGGTTGTCATTATAAATCGGCATCCGGTAGCCGCTTGCCCAGGTAAACGGATTCTCAACACGCAGTTTGATCGCGCCAAGTTTTAAAGCCGCTTCCGCCAGCTGGGGACCGTAGAAATCTTTCACATCAGCAATCGTTTTCATATTCTCGTCTCTCATTTCTTCCAGATTTCCTTAAAGGAATGGACTCTTCCGCAGTATGCGCAGGCAAACTGTCCGTCTTTGGTACGGACGAATTTCGCAGGTACGTTCTCGGAATTCACGGGATGTGTGATACAGGCCTCGTTCGTGCAGCAGAGGTCGTCAAAATCATAGACTCGCGGAGGCGTTGTGGCGCGATATTTCTCTGCGACCGTTCCGTCCTTGATGATATTCAAAGTGCTCCCGGGCGCAACGGTTGCCAGTCTCTTCAGATCTCTCTGTGTCAGATTGTGTGCATCTGGGCAGAACAGAAGTCCTTTGAATTGTCCGTCGGAGCTGCGGCTGATCCAGTGTCCTCCGCGACCGTCATCCAGATGCATTACGCGGCTGATCAGCTCCATATGCTCACGGATCTCCTTCGGCGTTTCTCCCTTGCAGATATGATCGATCACCAGGCCGTTTTTGATCGGTCTGATTCCTTCGGAATACTCCGCGTATTTCTTTTCCTTCCGTTCTTTCACTTCATGAATGTACTCTTCTTCCTCTGCTTTTTCTTTATTATTGCTCGGGATGAAATCATCACCGATGACGCCCGCGATCAGAGAGATCAGAACGATACGGCAGTAATAGCCGTTGATCGACTGACGTTCCCATCCGTTCAGCGGCATGCTGTCGAGCCATACCGGAATCGTCGGATGCTCTTTATGACGGGGTAAGGGATGATAAAAACGAGTGCCGGGCAGCAGCTTGTCAAGGAACTCCTTGCGGAAGGTAATTGACTGACGAAGCTGTTCCTGTTTCTGCAGGATACGTTCGCCCATTCTTTCAAGCTGCGGCCTTGTGAAGTACCATTTGGTTGAGATTTCAGGTTGTTTCAGATACTCTTCGATGGAAGAGAAACTGCGAACCTCAAACCCGTTCTGCTCCATTTTTTCCACATAGCTTTCCGGCATCTGCAGTTCATTCGGCGCAATCAGGTCAACTTTTACATGATCAAAGAGCTTCAGGCCGTCCGCTTTGCTGTGAACCGTACGGCCGTGATACAGATCGCCGACAAGCGCAACATGGATGGAATCAAAACTCATGTCATTATCTTCCAGGAAGGTGAATTCATCCAACAATTCCTGTGTCGGATGCTCATGCTTGCCGTCACCTGCGTTGATGAACGCTGGCGTATAAGGAAGTCCATTGCGCTTTGTATAAACAGCCGTCTCTTCAGAAAGCAACTTTGTCAATCCCTCTACCGTACTGCGTACAATGAAAATGGTGTTCTGATAACCGCTGATTGTGTTGAAAGTGTCTGTATAGGATTCTCCCTTATTGATAGAAGATCCGCTGGTTAACAGTTCACTGAATTTTGCATGATGGAATTTCGCCGCGTTTTTAAAACTTTCTCTCGTCCGAGTGGAATTCTCTAAAAACACGGAATAGATACCAAAGTCAGGATCATTAATGCGATACTCATCCTGTTTTGCCTGATCGTTTTCGAGGATAGCCCTCTTCAATTCCATTACTTTCTTGAAAAAATAACGGCGTTCTTCAATGGAAAAGTCTTCAATAATGTTCAGCGATCTTCCCTTAAAAACGTTGCTCATATAAATCCTCCTAACAAAAAATACCGGTTCTTTCGAAACCGGCATAAAAATATAATGAAAATACGCGTCGGGCATTTTTCGCAATCACGCAGGTAATCGACCGAATATGAATCATCTGATGCCCTCCAGCTGTTTTTACCATAATACCCTTTGATATTATCAATGTCAAGTAAGAGAATCGTATAATACTGTTATGGCCTCATTCGTATTCGACTTCCGCCGTTTCTGGAATTCGTTCCAGAATGAAGTCTTTCACAAATGTGAAGTCCTCGTGGGAAACGAATATCGGTGCGGATCCGGCAATCTGATATAATTCGATCATAAAAGAGCTAGGATTGTGATTAATGATAATAAAACTGGCATGGGAAAAGCCACTTTGTGTGGTATTATGTGGTATTTTTGGAAGAGAGTGCGTTTTGTTGATTCGGGAAACATGAATACGCAGGCCGATTATGCAGTATCAGCAGAGTTGGATTGCTTCATGCGTTGACCGGATTTAAAGAAAAAGAAAAGCCTGAAAACGCTTTGTTTTCAGGCTTTTTGGCGTCCCCGGCGCGATTCGAACGCGCGGCGTTCCGCTTAGGAGCACAAGAAGACTCTCTCAAAAAAGCTAGAGTTTTAGGAAAAAATCCCCAGTGTGTGGATTTTTCGCATTCCATATATGGCAATGCTGGCACACGTGAGTAAATATGGCGAGCATTGTGTGGTCATTTCTGTTGTCAAATCAATGTGCAGGCTTTTCTTGCCTTGAGCATGGCCTTCTTTCGGTATCTTTCATGGCAGGAACGCCATCGCTTTCCGCAGCTCTTTTTAACAGATCTCCCACAGGATCGTCACCGTATCGGAGACCTGAATGTCGTCCGGTTCAATGTCCATGTCATAACTACCTGCTCCTTCTACCGCGCAGTCCTCCGTCATGAGCATCCGGTTCATGGGTTCAACCTCAAAGTTGATCTGGGCCCAGGAATAGTCGATGCTTTGGATGTCCTTCAGCGCCACGCCCGCTGCTTTGGTCAGTACCAGGGCCTTCGCCTGCGCGTCGGCGACAGCCTTGCCCAGCAGCTCGTTCTTGGCGACCTCCGGATCCTTCACCGTGTAGCTCAGGCGAAACTCCGGCTGCAGCGGACACTTGGCCAAAGCGTACAGCACCTTCCCCAACCGGTTGTTGTCGGAATCGAACTCCACTTTCATCTGATGGTGGTACTTGTAACCCACGAAGCGCTGCTTGTATGTGTTCCTCTCCTGATACCTCTCATACTCCGTGTCCACGTTAAAGTTCAGGGTCTTCAGGTCTGTCCGTGCAAACCCCAGCTCCGTCAGCAGATCCTTGATCTTTTCCGTGTCTTCAGCGGACTGGCGAAGGGTCTCGCCATATTCGGGATGGAGCCCCTCCAACGACAGGGTGATCCTGGTCATGTCGGGCTTGACCCGTATCTGTCCTTTGCCTGTTACTCGAATGGTCCTCATAGCAACCTCCTTGTTTTGTTGATGCTCAAAGTATAGGTGAAGCATAGGCAAAAAAGGTCGTGCGTCAGGCGACAAATGCGGTCCGAGACACTACTTCTCTACCTTCTGAAGGATCTATTTGTTCTTCCCGAACCGCTTTGTACAGCAAATTTGAGATTGTAAATTCCATGTCATCTGGGTTCTGATATCCGAGCGCCATAGTCAGATTCGCCTGGGAGTCAAGATCGATCAGAAGAACGTCGTAGCCCTGTCGTACAAGTCCAGCTCCCAGGTTGACGGTGGTGGAAGTTTTTCCGACACCGCCTTTTTGATTCGCGATTGCAATTACCTTGGTCATTGGGTTACCTCGTTTTTATTAGTCAGTGTTCATACCATCTCGGGCCGTCGTCCTCACGCATGTTCTCTCGAACCCCCGCATTCCGCCGGGCCGCCCAATGCTGTGAAGCGTTCAAGGCGGAAGTATCATTCTGCTGTTACCCGAGATTGGCTATTTTGTTGTCAAGGTGGAGGGCTTTGCATTTCGCCCCTCACCTATTACGTGGAAGATGGAAGTGGTTTCTGCAAAGTTTTTGACACGGTGAAAAAAATATATTATTTTCGAAAACCGATGACAGTTGCGTGATGAAATATGCCAAAAAGATGCCATCCAAACGATGGCATCGAGAGCTAAATCTGGCATGGAAAAAGCCACTTTATGTGGTATTATGTGGTATTTTTTAAAAAGAGAGCCTTTTGCGAATTCGGAAGCAATGAATACGCGGGCCGACTATGCATTATCAGCAGAGTTATATTGCTTCATGCATTGTCTGGATTTGAAGAAAAAGAAAAGCCTGAAAACGCTTTGTTTTCAGGATTTTTGGCGTCCCCGGCGCGATTCGAACGCGCGGCGTTCCGCTTAGGAGCCCATGAAGCATGTGTTAAAAAAGCTAGATATTTTGGGAAAAATGTTTATTATGTAAAATAGGTGTGTGCCGCTGATGCCGTAGATGCCGCAGATGCCGCAGATGCCGGCGAAAGTGTGGTCAAATCTGTGCCCAAGCAATTCCTTACTGCAATTACCTTCCACTGATCTTTCAGATCGTTTGGGAGAACCATAGAAACAAATAGCTTTGGATAGAAATTCTGCAAATCTTATTAGCGAATGATTCGAGTCCCACATTTATGACAAAAACCGCTACTTCAGCAATTCCCCGTATACACATGTTCCAACGTTTCAGAGGCGATCCTTGCCAAATATTTGACGATCCGCACATCAGTCGCTTTCTGATCCTTCATATGGAACCGGGGGAAGAACCGGGAGATATGGAGAGGGATGCTGTCCCCGTCCGGGTTTCGGAACCGGCTGACCCATCTTGATAGTTCCCGCATCTCTTCTTCGCCGTCGTTTTCGCCGGGAACGATCAGTGTCGTCAACTCCACGTGACAAGTCTTCACCGCCGCCTCAATGAACGCCATGACCTGCTGCCGATCGCCGCTCAGAACTTTGCTGTAGTAACGATCGGTGAATCCCTTCAGGTCGATGTTCATGGCGTCGATATACGGGCTCAGCTCTTCCAGGACTGCTAACTCCGCCGTTCCGTTGGTGACCATCACGTTCTTCAGCCCTTCGCTTTTTGCGAGCCGGGCCGTATCCCGCACGAACTCATAGCCGATCAAAGGCTCGTTGTACGTGAAGGCAATTCCGATATTTCCCCGGGCCTGCGTTCTCAGGGCAAGGTCAACCAACTCCTCGGGGCTGACGGTTTCCGCCGTCTTCGCCAATGCCCTGGCCTGCTCGGACCAGGAGATCTCGTGATTCTGGCAGAAGGGGCAGCGCAGATTGCACCCGAAGCTGCCCACGGACAGGATCAGGCTGCCGGGGAAGAACCGTTTGAAGGGCTTCTTCTCAATAGGGTCCAGAGCAAGGGAGGTGATCCGCCCATAGTTGTACGCTTCCACCCTGCCATCTCTGGCCGTTCGGCCGCCGCAGAAGCCCAGCTGCCCCTCCGGGATCGTGCAATGTCGGAAGCAAACGCCGCAGGTTGCCATAGACCGTCCTCCTCAGAAATGCCGCACCACTTCGAACCGCTCCAGCCGGTACGGCTCTCCCTCGCGGATGCCGCCCTTCTGACGGGCGATGCGGATCTGTTCTTCCACGGTGTCCACGCCGTCCAGGTTCGGCAGCAGCAAGCCCCGCTTCCGTCCGTGGCTGACCACGACGCCGTACCGCTTCACATCCAGCTCATTGGGAGAATCGATGCTCTCCAGCTCCCCAAGAACATCCACGCTGATCTCCAGTGTGCTCAGCTCGTCCGCTGTTACCGGCGAAAACCGGGGATCCCGGGAACAGGCGCTGACAGCGTTCTGGACGATCTCCTCCGCGATGCTCTTCTCTGTCGCCATGATCGTCCCGATACAGCCCCGCAGCCGCCCGTGGCGGTGCAGGGAGACAAACGCGCCTGCCCACCGTGTCAGCATTTCTTTCGGGAGCCCTTCGGGAACGGAGATGCGCTCGTGATGCCGGACCCAACTTTCCACGGAAGCCCGCGCCAGCCTGACGTACGGATCGCTCTTTTCCGCCCGTTCCCGGCACGCTCGTTCCGTCTTCTTCTGGTACGTCTTCAAAAAATACCGGTCTGGGTCCGTCCCCTCCGGATAGAAGGTGCAGACCCCGTAGCCCACGCCGGTCACGTCCTGATGGGACAGGACCGTGGCCTTCACGCGAAGCCCGTCCAAAGCCCCGGCCATGATCACAAAGGATCGGTGTCCGCATTCCGCTGCTTTATCGCAGAACGTCTCGTCAAAGTCGAACAGCTCCCCGAAGGCCGCCCGACCGCAGACGTCCATGATCCTCCGGTCATATTCAGGCCCTTCCTTGGCGAACCCATAGGGCCCGTATTCCTGGAGTTTGTGGGAAAGGTCCCCGCTGGCGATCAGGACCGCCCGTGTCCCGGTATCTGCCACCGCACGGGCGATGATCTGCCCAAGGCGGTAATGCTCCGTCAACGGCATTCCCGACAGGCCGATCCGCACGATCTTCCCACCGCCGAACTTCTTTCGGATGAACCACAGTGGGACCATGGTCCCGTGATCGAGTGCCGCGTCCCTCTCCCCCAGCGTCCCTGCGGGGAAGCCGGCCTCGTCCGCCAATGCGCAGATACGTTTCACCAGCTCCGTATCATACTGCTCCGAAAAGCGGACGCCAGGCGCGCGGAACTGCCGAAAGGAGCCTGCCGCAGCCTTTCCGGGGGAAATGTGGAAGTAGTCCGCGTACATCACGGCATGCGGACTGGTGATGATCAGCGTATCCGGCTTCAGGGCGGCCACTTCATCTGCGACTCGCTCATACGCTACAATCGTATCTGTGACCTGTTTCTCGCTTCCCTTCCCAATCTCCGGGACGATCATGGGCGGGTGCGGGACCATGAACGCAGCAAGTATCGACATAGTATTGCCTCCTGTGTAACAATTTGACCATGGCTGCTTCTTAACCTAACGGCAGACCCGATAAACCGGAATTTGTAAGATTAGTTTTCGTCTTGCCGTTTTAATTTCTTAGATAGGAAAAGCACGAGATTATCATCATTTGCAATTTCCGTTTCGTC
>JAEEGI010025140.1_pt1 | contig 11564 bp, 10 predicted proteins | sample 8958751 | NCBI WGS metagenome assembly JAEEGI01 (sample SAMN16246545, study PRJNA631951) | gut metagenome | biome: gut microbiome; feature: rumen; material: KS-attached | host: Bos | place: Iran: Karaj | collected 2018-10 | reverse complement strand
CTGAGCGAAGCATACGTCGTGGCGGCCACGGATCTGAAGAGTCGCCTCTTTCTTGTGCTCGAAATCCCAGGTTTTCTGGGGTTTGGCTATACTGGAAGTGGGTTTGAAGGCCACGCGGAACACTATGGGTGCGCCATTGGTCAGGCCGCCGTTCACTCCGCCTGCGCCGTTCTTCACCGGACCGTCTGGGCCGAACGGGTCATTATGTTCGGACCCCTTCATACGCGCAGCCGCAAATCCGTCACCGAATTCTATGCCGCGCACGCCGGGAATGGCAAAAATCGCATGAGAGATGCAGCTCTCTACCGAATCCCAGAAAGGATCGCCCACGCCCACGCCGAGGCCGGTCACAGTGCATTCCACGATGCCGCCTAGGGAATCGCCTTCAGCCGCCACGGCCTTCAGCATACCCTCCCACTTGGAGGAATCGGTCTCGCCGCCTAGCTCCACCAGCTGTGCCGATATGCCCACATCCAGTTTCTGCGGAGCCTCCTCCGTGCCGTATTCCGCGGTCAGCACCTTCTTGGCCACCACGCCCGCAGCCACTATGGGCAGGGTCAGGCGTCCGGAGAAATGCCCTCCGCCGCGGGGATCGTTCGCGAAATTGTACTTGATGTTCGCCACGAAATCCGCATGCCCGGGCCGGGGGATGGACGCGAACTGCTCGTAGTCCTGGCTCTGCACGTTGGAATTCCAGAATACTATGGTGATGGGCGCGCCGGTGGTGTATCCGTCCAGCACGCCGCTCAGGATCTTGGGTTTGTCGGCCTCACGCCTGGGGGTCGTTCCTACTGCACCTGGTGCACGCCTGGCGATATCCGCCTCGAAATCCGCCTCGCTCAGAGGAATGTTCTCCGGCACCCCGTCCAGCACCACGCCGATAGCCGGCCCGTGGGACTCCCCGAAGATGGAAACTTTGAAATACTGACCGAATGTGTTCATACCTCACAAAGATAATATTTAATTGCTATCTTTGCATCCTATGGCAGAAGAAAAGGATATCCTCGCATCGGCCGTGGAGAAGGAATACAGCGAGGGTTTTGTTACAGATATAGAACAGGAGTTCATCCCCAAAGGCCTGAACGAGGACATTATCAAAATGATCTCGGCCAAGAAGGATGAGCCCGAGTGGCTGCTGGAATTCCGCCTGGAGGCCTTCCGGAAGTGGAAAACCATGACTCCGCCCAAGTGGGGGCACCTCAGCCGTCTGCCGGAAATCAACTTCCAGGACATAATCTACTACGCCGCCCCCAAGAGCGACAAGGACCGACCGAAAGAGATAGATCCCGCCCTTCAGGAGACCTTCGACAAACTGGGCATCCCGGTGGGCGAGCGCGAGGTTCTGGCGGGCGTGAAGCCCAAGGACACCGTGGCGGTGGATGCCGTCTTCGACAGCGTGTCCGTCAGCACCACCTTCCGCAAGACCCTGGCGGAGAAAGGCATCATCTTCTGCAGCTTCAACGAGGCCGTCCACAACCATCCGGACCTGGTGCGCAAGTACCTCGCCACTGTAGTTCCCGTGGGCGACAACTTCTACGCCGCCCTCAACTCCGCGGTCTTCTCCGACGGATCCTTCTGCTACATCCCCAAGGGCGTCAAGTGCCCCATGGACCTAAGCAGTTACTTCCGCATCAACGCCAGCGGCACCGGCCAGTTCGAGCGCACGCTCATAATCGCCGACGAAGGCGCCAGCGTGAGCTACATGGAGGGCTGCACTGCCCCGATGCGGGACGAGAACCAGCTGCACGCGGCGGTGGTGGAGATCATAGTGGAGAAGGATGCGGACGTGCGCTACAGCACGGTGCAGAACTGGTATCCCGGTGATTCCCAGGGCCGCGGCGGCATCCTCAACCTCGTCACCAAGCGCGGACTCTGCCGCGGAGAAAACTCCCATCTCAGCTGGACCCAGGTGGAAACCGGATCCGCCATCACGTGGAAGTATCCCTCCACCGTCCTGCAGGGGGACAACTCCAGCAGCGAGTTCTACTCAGTGGCCCTCACCAACAACTACCAGCAGGCGGACACCGGCACCAAGATGATCCACATCGGCCGCAACACCCGCAGCAGGATAGTCTCCAAGGGCATCTCCGCCGGCCACAGCGAGAATTCCTACAGGGGGCTCGTGCGGATGAATCCGGGCGCTTCCCGGGCCCGCAACTTCAGCCAGTGCGACAGCCTCCTCATCGGCGACCGCTGCGGCGCGCACACCTTCCCGGTCATCCGAAATATGTGCCCGACCGCCATCGTGGAGCACGAGGCCACCACTTCCCGCATCAGCGAAGACCAGCTCTTCTACTGCAACCAGCGCGGCATCGGCCCGGAAGACGCCGTCGGCCTCATCGTTGGTGGATACGCCCGCGAGGTCCTCAGCCGCCTCCCCATGGAATTCGCGGTCGAGGCCCAGAAACTATTATCAGTCAATTTGGAAGGATCTATAGGATAGAATATGGATAACTTACTTGAAATACGCGACCTGCATGCAGGGATAGAGGGGAAGGAGATTCTCCACGGCATCGACCTGACCATACGGCCGGGCGAGGTGCATGCGGTGATGGGCCCCAACGGGGCGGGAAAGAGCACCCTCAGCGCCGTGCTGGCCGGGCGTCCGGACTACACCGTGACGGGCGGCAGCATCACCTTCGCCGGGCAGGACCTGCTGGCGATGAGCCCGGAGGAGCGCTCCTGGGCAGGCATCTTCCTTTCGTTCCAGTATCCCATCGAAATCCCCGGTGTGAGCATCACCAACTTCATGAAGGCGGCGGTGAACGCACGCCGCAAGGCAAAGGGCGAGCCGGAGATGGCTCCCGCGCAGTTCCTCAAGCTCCTCAAAGAGAAGATGGCCTTCGTGAAGATGAAGGGAGAATTCGCAAAGAGAGAGGTGAACGTGGGCTTCAGTGGTGGGGAGAAAAAGCGTAACGAGATATTCCAGATGGCGATGCTCGATCCGGTGTTCAGCATCTTGGACGAGACCGACAGCGGCCTCGACGTGGACGCGCTCAAGATAGTGGCGGACGGCGTGAACGCCCTCCGCAGCCCCGAGAAATCCGCCATCATCATCACCCACTACAGGCACCTGCTGGAGCTGGTGACCCCGGACGTGGTGCATGTGCTGAAGGATGGAAAGATCATCGCCACCGGTGGCATGGAACTGGCGGATCAGATTGAAAACCAAGGATTTGAGAGCATAAATGGATAGGATTTATCGGGTAGGAATCGATGAGGTGCCCAAGCGCCTGACGCTGGAGGAGAACGAACATCTCCGCCTCACGTTCATCGTGATGCCCGGCGTCAGCGCTGATATTCCTTTCGAAATCAAGATAGGCAAGTCCGGGGTGGTGCTGGAGATTTTCGGGCTGTATCTCTGCCCCCACAGCGAGCAGGTGAAGTTTGACATCACCGTGCGCCACATGGTGGGAGGAGCGTTCTCGCGCCAGACCTTCCGTGGCATCGTGGGCGGAACTGCACGCGCTGAGTTCGACGGCTTGGTGTACGTGGCCCCGGATGCCCAGAAGACCGAGGCCTACCAGGAGAACCGTTCCATCCTCCTCTCCGAAGGGGCCGTGGCCGAGACCCATCCCCAGCTGGAGATCTACGCCGACGATGTAAAGTGCTCGCACGGAGCAACTACCGGCTACCTGAATCCGGATGAACTCTTCTACCTGCGCAGCCGCGGCATCCCCGAAAAGGAGGCCCGCAAGATGCAGATGATATCCTTCGTATCCCCGGTGATTTCTCATTTGCCGGAGGAGATGCAGGAGCAGATACTATCCCGCCTATGACGGTCTACCCTAACGTGAAGCTGAATCTGGGGCTGCGGGTGCTGGGCAAGCGCCCGGACGGCTACCATGAGCTGGAGAGCCTTTTCATCCCCTGGGACGGCTTCCGGGACGTGCTTTGCGTGGAGCCCGCGGCCGAGTTCGGGATCGAGATCGGCGGCCCCTGCTACCGCGGATGGGATCCTTCGGAGGATCTGACCGCCCGCGCTTGGAGGCTGCTTCGGGAAGAGTTCGGGATAGGACCTGTGCGCATCCGTTTGACCAAGAATTCCCCCGTGGGAGCGGGTCTCGGAGGTGGTTCCGCAGACGGCGCCTTCGCCCTCCGCGCCCTTTCGGACCTGTTCGGCCTGGGCCTTTCGGACGATGCCATCGCGGCCCTCGCCGCCCGCCTCGGCTCCGACTGCCCATTCTTCATCTACAACCGCCCCATGTTCGTCTCCGGCCGCGGGGATGTGTTGGAAGCGTTCGATATCGACCTGTCCGGATATCGGATTGAAGTTGCTGTGCCGGAAGGGGTTGCGGTCAGCACCCGTGAAGCGTATGTTGGGCTGGACGCGCAGGTGGAGGTGTTGCCTCCGAGAGGCATGCCAGCCTCCACCCTGCGCAAGGTGCTGCGTTCGCCAGTGACCTCCTGGCGGGGGCGGCTGGTTAACGACTTCGAACGCAGCGTCTTCCCTGCCCATCCGGAAATCGCAGCGCTGAAAGAGCGCTTCTACGCGGATGGTGCCACCTACGCCTCTATGTCCGGCTCCGGCTCCGCCGTATTTGCTTTATTCCCGTCGAAGTAGTAACTTAGCAACATGAAACCTGGCCTGAAGCATCTGATAACAGCGTGCTTGTTGTTTGCGTCCATCGTGTGCGGAGCGCAGACAACCAAGGTACGCGGCCGGGTAACTGACGAAAACGGCGAGGGGATCCCCTTCGTCGGCGTCTACTTCAAGGGCACTACCGTCGGCATCACCACCGACATGGAAGGCTACTACATCATCGAAACCCGCGATCCGAAATGCGTTGTGCTGGCGGCCCAGCTGCTTGGCTACGACACGCGCATGTCGATGGTGAACTACGGCCAGTTCAACGAGATCAACTTCGTGCTTCCCCTGACCGACAACCGGCTGACCGGTGCGAAGGTCCGGGCAGACAACAAGAAGGCCCGCGAACTTCTGGCCAACATCCAGCAGCACCGTTCCACCAACGATCCTGATGCCCATCAGGAGTATGTCTGCGAGGTTTACAACAAGATGGAACTGGACCTCACGCACCCGGCTGAACAGCTGGATGGCAAGAGGTTCAAGAAGGAATTCGGCTTCGTGTTCGACTATATCGACACCTCGGCCGTGTCCGGCGTGCCCTATCTGCCGGTGATGATTTCCGAGACCATAGCGGAGCGCAAGCACCGCAGCAATCCGGAATTCAACACCGAGACGGTGCTTGCGAACCGCATCTCCGGACTCAACCCGGACGGCAACAACATGCTCAGCCAGTTCACCGGTTCGCTGCACCTGAAGATCAACTTCTATCGCTCCTTCATCAACGCTTTCGACGTGCAGTTCCCGTCCCCGATATCGGAAACCGGCCTGCTCTACTACAACTACTATATCATTGATACGCTGCATGTCGACGGACGCAAGACCCTGCTGGTGCGATATCATCCCAAGCAGCTGGTCTCCACTCCGGCGTTCGACGGGGAGATGCGCATAGACTGCGAGGACTTCGCCCTGCGCAGCATCCACGCCAACATGAAGAACGCCACCAATGTAAACTGGCTCCGCGACCTGGTGCTGGATTCGGAGTACGAGCGCCAGGCGGATTCCACCTGGTTCTACAAGTCGGACAAGCTTTATGTAGACCTGTCCATGTCCCTGCGGGATTCTTCCAAGATGTTGTCTTTCATCGGCAAGAAAGATATGTCGTATTCCAAGGTCCGTTTCGAGCTGGACGAGAAACTGAATTCCGGCATGGGGATGGTGCGCGTGGATGAGGGTGCCAGCAAGAAGGATGATTCCTACTGGGCTGAGGCCCGTCCGGAACCACTTTCGGCGAAGGAGCAGGAGATATACGACATGGTGGAGAAGATCCAGACCGTGCCCTTCTACAAGAGCCTCTACGAGATAGTCTATACCGCCATCAACGGCTACTACGAGGTGGGGAAGATAGGTTTTGGCCCGTATTTCAAACTATTGAGTTTCAATGCGTTGGAGGGCCTCCGTCCGCAGTTTGGCATGCGCACGTCCAAAGATTTCAGCCTCACGGACCGCTTCACCGTCTACGGGGCCTATGGCACCAGGGACAAGACCCTGAAGGGAGGCGCCACCTGGGAGCATCTCTTCGGGCGCATCCCCGAACGGAAACTCACGCTTTCCGCAAAGTACGACGTCTACCAGATGGGCAGTGCGGCTGCCAATTCAATAGGCGAAGGCAACATCCTCGCCACCATCTTCGGAGGCAGCTACAACAACAAGCTCTGCATGATGTCGTCTTTCGCAGGCAGCTACGCGCACGAGTTCTCCACCCGGGTGAACGGCGAGATCGGCTTCAATTTCAAGCGCTTCTATCCAAACGAGGCTGGATGGCTGCCGGAGATCCGACAGGTATCCTTCTACGCCCCCGATTCCACCAAGATCCACAGCGTGGCGGCGAACGAGTTCTACGTCGCCTTGCGCTTTTCGAAGGATGAAACGGTGAACCGCGGGCTGTTCAAGAAGCAGTATGTCTACTCCGACTATCCTTCCGTAACATTTTCGCTGGCGGGCTCGCCCGAAGGTCTCCGCGAGGGGGATTACAGCTACCTGCGACCGGAATTCACCCTGCGCTGGAGCCCCCGCGTGCCCCCGTTCGGAACGTCGAAGATTTACATCAATGCCGGCAAGATCTTCGGGCACGTGCCCTATCCGCTGCTTCACTTCCACGAGGGGAACAGCACCTATCTGCTCAACCGCTTCTCGTTCGCGTGCATGGAGTTCATGGAGTTTGCGTCGGACGAATGGCTGACCATCTTCTGGAACCACTGCTTCAACGGATTCTTCTTCGGTAAGATGCCCGTGATCCGCAAGCTGGGATGGAGGGAGGAAGTGTCCCTGAGGGCGGCCTGGGGATCGCTATCCGATGCCAACAACGGCAACCTGGCTAAGGTGAGCGTTACTGACATGCAGGCACCCATGCTCTTCCCGAACGGCACTTCGTCACTTGGAAAACTGCCGTATGTGGAATTTGGAGTCGGCGTGTCCAACATCCTGAAATTCATCCGTGTAGACTGCTACTGGCGCGGCACTTACCGCGATGCCCGCTATGTCGTGGTGGAAGACCCCACCGGCAAACCCGTCAAGCCTATCATCGACTCCGCCACCGGCCTCCCCATCGAAGACCCCACCCTGCGCCAGAAGGTCCTCGGCCGCATCAAGACCCCCAACTTTGCCGTCAAGATCGGCGCGGAGTTCAAGTTCTGAACGTGGATTAAAGGATTTTTACAGATGTCAGGCCGTGCCGCTCTCCTGCGACATAACGAGATTCGCTTGCAGATCCCGACCTGCGGAAACGGTCAAGATACAAAGGGCGACCTGGTTGAATCTGAAGACATTCGAAACTATCTCCTGGTTGCAGGCTGGAGTTTAAGGATTCTTCCACCACAAACCGATTGCAACCGATATAGGAAACCGTCACAAGCCTGTCTGGAAACCAACCAAGTTGAAGCCTGGAGCCGGGAACAAGACGGGTTGAAAGCACGGACTCGCCCGAAAACTCTTCCGACTCAACGGGGGAAGATGCTTTGAGTGCAGCACAGTAACTCTTCCAGGAAGAAGCTCCGACAAAGCGCGAAAGCACATCCAGTGTTCTCACAGAGACAAAGCAGGTATTTCTGGTAGAGTAGCCCCAAAGACGCTCAAGAGTGCTCTCCGACAAATGTTCACGATGAGATGCCTCTACCACATCTGCCAAAGCAATGAAACTGTTGTGCGTCTGGAGAGGCTGACCGAAAACTTCCTCTACGCGTGAGCGAAGAGCAGCAATTTCCGGTATATTTACTGAAACTGACATTGTATGACAAAGGTAAAAACAATATCTTTGCATTGCAATGTCAATTTATGTCACAATTGTTGAGTGAGACACTTAGGGAGATAACTCCCTCCCTTTCTGATGGCCAATACTCTATTTTGGATGCCATCAGGGATGGTCGCATTTATCTGGCCGAAAAGGCCGGAAAACGATTCGTCCTAAAAACAGCCGATAGTGCCAAAGGGCTGGAAATGCTCAAGCGCGAGTACGAACTCTCCATCGGCTTGTCTCATCCTTCTCTGGCATATGTTTTCACCTGGGAGGAGAACTCCCCGGTAGGGCCTTCCATCGTTCAGGAGTATATTGACGGGCGCACATTGGATTCTTGGCTGGCCGAAAGACCAAGTGCGAAAGAACGCAAACGCATATTGGGCGAGCTGTTGTCCGTCGCGGCATATCTGCACCGTAAAGGCATTGTCCATAACGACTTGACCCCTTCGAACATACTTGTCACAAGGACCGATGATTCCCTCAAAATCATAGACCTTGGCTTTGCCGATTCTGATGCATATTCCCAAAAGGCCAGAGGCGGCACCCGGGGTTACGCATCTCCTGAGTTGATTGCCGGGAAGGAGACTGATGCCCGTAGTGACATTTATTCCATCGGAAGGTTGATGAAGGATATCTTTCCCTGGCGTTTCCGTTGCATTTCACATCGTTGCCTGCGCGAGAATCCGGAGAATAGGTATCAATCGGTTCAAGACCTTCAGAAGGCGATTAAAAACCGAAAGATCCTGCCACGGATGGCCCTTTGCCTGGTCTTGGCCGCAATTGTTGCATTGCCCTATATAATTGATTACAAAGAGGAAGCCGGGGAAAAGGCCGCGATCAAAGATGCCAAAGCCAAGGTGGAGGCGGTCTACGAGCGGGCCGTTCCGGCTTTTCGGGAAGCAATCTTGGAGGCAAAGACGGTTCAGGAGGTCAATGATGCCTGGACGGTTTTCCTGGAAGATCAAAAACAAGTGAATTTCAATATCCCGGACGCCGCTCCGGAGGCTGTTCGCCCCGCAATACGCGACTACATCCTTCATAGAAACAACGAAATCCTTCCCGTTCTGGGCGAAGAGCTAAACTCCAGAATGCGCGAGCTCTCCGGAATAAAATGACATTAAAAGACTACTTGCGTTGCAATAGCCGGTCATTATCTTTGCGCTACGCGACATTTCGTATGGTAGTGCAGTATATAAAGAAAAAACGTTATATTTGTCTGTGAAGGCCAGCAGTGGCCTGAGACATAGACAAATAGCGTTTGCTTTTTGCTCTGACCGGGTAGAAACGTAGGAAATTTCTTTAGCAGGTTCAGCAGCAAGTTGTAAACGCCCGCAACCAATATCCGCAAGGGTATTCGCGGGCGTGACTTGTACCTGCTTTGGTTTCCTACGACCACTACCGGACGAGTTACGCCCGCGTTATTTGTATGCCCTGAAATCAAAACAATAATCGATATGGGACTTTTAAACAACATTAAAGATGCCTTCAACAAGGCCGAATTCACAGTTGCTCCTAACAAGAAACTGAAAACCATCTCCGCAGATTTCAAAAAGGCTTTTGATCTTACTCTCGTATTCTACAAGGGCGTAACTATTGCCGACCCTGAACTCACTCTCAATCAGCTGGGCAAAAAAACCACCAAAGAGGTCAATACTACTGCCGATGGCATCAAGATCAAGGGCAGTACAAAGGTAGGAGAGGCCGAAAAGATGTTCGACAAGGCTTTCGGTGTAACCGTTCAGATTAAGGACAAGTCCGGCAAGAATCTCGTTCCCAATGAGATTACCATTGGCCAGGCAGCCCGAGAGGAATACAAATAGGAGATATTATGGCAAAGAAAGAACAGAGAGAGGTTCCTAATGTAAAAGCATCCAGCGCCGATATTGCCGGTGCTCGAGTCCGTGTATATGGTAAAGCGCAGAATCGCACTGCCCTTGGCATTATGCACGCATATATGGTGATGTATCCCCAGGCAAAACTGGAGGATATCCGCAAGGCTTTTCCTGATGAGTTGAATCCTGATTCCGGCGTAAAGAAGAACTTTGTATATGCTGAGGATAAGGGCACCACAGCCGACTGGAACGGCTTCTTCAAGGCCGAAGACGAACTTCTCAAGATGGGTGACGGCAAGAAGGTATCCGTGGTCTCGATGTGGACCAAGCCCAGTTTCGAGCGTCTGGTGGCCTGGGCCAAACAGTATGGCATCGTGGTGGCCGATTTCGAGAAGGCTGCCGGCGGCGGCCAGAAGGGTGGTTTCCGCCTGGAGTATCTCAACGGCTACATTCCTCCCAAGCCCAAGAAGGGCATCGCCTGGTGGGTGTGGGCACTGATTGCCGCCCTTATCGTGCTTCTGTGCCTGCTCCTTTTCGGCAAAAAGAAGGCTGAACCTCAGATAGTTGAGGTGGAGAAAGTGGTTGTTGTCCACGATACTCTCTACGTCAAGCAGATTGCGGAGATCGAGGACCATTATAATGCCGCAACTTTCGTTGCCGGCAAGGCCGATCTCAGCGATGACGCCAAGTTCGTGCTCCACGACCTGGCCAAGGTAATGAAGGACAATCCGGAAATCCGTCTCCGCCTTGAAGGCCACACCTCCGCCGAAGGTGACGCCGCATTCAACCAGCGCCTGTCCGAAGCCCGCGCCCAGGCCGCCGTGGACTTCCTTACTGGCCACGAAGGCATCGACGCCTCTCGCCTCGAAGCCATCGGCAAAGGCTTCACCCAGCCCAAGAACCCGGATGACCCAACTGCTCCGGAGAACAGAAGGACAGAGTTTATTGTGATTGAATAACAATATGGCCCTTATCGACATCGTCTTTACAGACGTAAAAAGGTTTCTTGACACAAATAAAGAATTACTGTTTAATGAAAGAGACCTTCAGATGCACTTGGCAACCTTCCTTCGCCAGACTGGTCATTATGATGATGTTGATGTGGAGTATTATGTGCCCGTTATTGAGCTAGACGGATATATAGATATATGGAACACGGAACTCAGAATGGATATTGTGGTACGCAGAGGGGATGAATATGTTCCGATAGAATTAAAGTACAAGACGAAATGGGTAACTAAAAAACTCCCAAGATTCGGAGAGAGCGTGAAGGAAGAGGTAAAAGTGATTAAGAATCAAGGTGCACAGGATTTAGGGATGTATGATTTCTGGAAAGATGTACGCAGAATAGAATTGGTAAGAAAAAGATTCAAAAATATCAAGAACGGTTTGGCTGTATTTGCTACAAATGATGAAAGATATAAGAAACCTAGTCGTTTAGAGTCTAATCACGCCAATATGTCGATGACGGAAGGGATTCATTCATCTAAAAAACATTGGCTTAAGAAAGATAGTAAGTGCTGTGCAACTCACCCGGATTTTGATGTTGAAAAGGATTACACAATTCATTGGAATTCAACGAAAAACGAAGGAGAAACAATCTACTACACATTATTAACCATTTAAAACACAAAGCATTATGGCAGAACTTAAAATCAATGGCCGCACCACCGTGCGCAAACTCAAAGCAGACTTCAAAGAGGCTTTCGGTTCCTCTCTTCGCGTTTACATGAGCCCTACCTGCAAAGGTAAGATGGCCGATGACGCTGCAACGCTCGCTTCCATCCGTGCCGAAGGGTACAAGGGTGGAGAACTCGCTGTCAAGGGCAACAAGACCGTGGGCAAATTCGAGGAAGAATTCGCCGCAACATGGGGCATCGGTGTCCAAGTGGCAAACGCTGCCGATACCGCA
>JAEEGI010025139.1_pt1 | contig 11564 bp, 9 predicted proteins | sample 8958751 | NCBI WGS metagenome assembly JAEEGI01 (sample SAMN16246545, study PRJNA631951) | gut metagenome | biome: gut microbiome; feature: rumen; material: KS-attached | host: Bos | place: Iran: Karaj | collected 2018-10 | reverse complement strand
TGCATGTACTCGATGCAAATACTGCGCTTCAATGCGCGACTGAATCTTAGTCTACTCATAACTTTAATGACTTTAAATATTTAACACTTAAGGCCTTATATGAGTCAACCTATTTCAGTACAAGACAATCTGTACCACTTTAACTTACACTTCGAAGCGGATGTAGGTGCGGTCGTCGAAGGAGTTGTTGCCTTGTACGAAGGCCTTTGTGGCTTTGAATTGGCCGATGTTTAGGGGATCGGTTTCGCGCTGGTGGGCCAGGAGCGATTCTGATTCCTTAAGCGTTGGGGCCAGTTGGGGATAGCCGTCGCTGGCAAACACAATCTCCCATTTCTGGAAGTCGAGCGGGATGACTTTTACCTTTTGCTCGGGGATGGGGAAACCATCGATAACGGCGTAAGTAATGTTCTGATTTTTCATTACGTCGAGCATGGTAGGAATCATCACTTCGCGGGCAGGGTCGTGGGGCTGTAACAGGGCGGCTTGTGGCACACCTGCGGCCAGCAACTCCTTAACTTTGGCAGCACGCATCTCGGCCAAGGGCTGCTCGTAGGGCTTAGGGTTATCGAAGAAATTACCCCCTATCAGACACTGGCAATCGCCCACCATCCAAACCTCGCGGCGCAGGCGACTGTAGATGATGGCCGAGGCGCAGAGGCGCTCCTCGGGATGTTGCTGCATACGCTCAACGGGGAAACGCAGCCAGTAATGACGGCGCAGCGCACGGGTAACACCAACACAGAACTGATGGCTGCTGGTGTTGGCCGGCATCTTGCGGATATAACGACTGATGAGCTGCATGGCATAGCGGCCATTGCTCATAAGGGGGCAATGGCGACGCTTGGTTTTGGACGTGCTGCCGTCGATAACGGCAATAAAATCAGAAGTTACGACGATTCCGTCCTCGCTTTTCTTGCTGGGGCTTTTCGCTATGATGCTTTGCTCGAGAATTTTCATTTTTAAAATTTGGATTATAAGATTTAGGCTTGCCACCGCCAGATGGCTTGCCGCTACCAGCGGGCTTTGGGCCACCGCCATAAGCAGGGCGATAACCGCCTTGTGGTGGCATGCCGCTATACAACTTAGCAATCAAGTCGGGACGACCGATGCGGCGTAACGACTGCTCGATGCCACGGCGCTCTTCGGGTTTGTACCAGAAGAAGAACTGGCGTTGGGCCAACTTCTCCTTTGGTGTTTTGGCGCTGAACACGGGTTGCAGGGTATAAGGATCGTAGCCTGTGTACCAGGTTTCGGTAGCATTGGTGAGTGGCGTGGGGGTAAAGTCCTGTACCTGCTCCAGATGGAAGTCGAGGTTCTTGGTAATCACCGCCAGTTCGGCCATATCTTCTTCCTGACAGCCTGGGTGGCTGGAGATGAAGTAGGGGATGATTTGCTGGCGAAGTCCCTCCTCGCGATTAATGCGATCGAAGATGCGCTTGAACTCATAGAACTGCTGGAACGAGGGCTTGCGCATGAGGTAGAGTACACGATCACTGGTGTGCTCAGGGGCTACCTTGAGTCGACCCGAAACGTGGCGGGTAATGAGCTCGCGGGTGTACTCCATAGCGGCCTTATTGCTGGCCTCGTCCTTGCTACGATGTAATAATAAATCATAACGCACACCACTGCCGATATAGCTATGTTTGATGCCTGGAAGGGCATCTACTGAGCGGTAGATATCGAGCAGTTTTGAGTGGTCGGTATTGAGGTTAGGACATATCTGCGGATGGATACATGATGGGCGACGGCACTTTTCGCAGGCGTTCTTATTACGTCCGCTCATGCCGTACATGTTGGCCGATGGGCCACCCAGGTCGCTGAGGTTACCCTTAAAGTCGGGCATCTCGATGACTTGTTTTACCTCGCGCAGGATACTCTCTTTTGAGCGGCAGGTAATGAATTTGCCCTGGTGGGCCGAAATAGTACAGAATGCACAGCCGCCAAAACAACCGCGATGGATGTTTACGGAGAACTTGATCATCTCGTAAGCGGGAATGCGCTTACCCTTGTACTTGGGATGTGGCTGACGAGTGTAAGGCAAATCGAACGATGCGTCGAGCTCCTCGGTTGTCATGGGTGGGTAAGGTGGATTGATAACCACATAACGTCCATCCACACCCTGCAGCAGGCGCTGGGCGTGCATCATGTTCGACTGCTCCTCGACGTTCTTGAAGTTCTCGGCCTGGGCCTTCTTGTTTTTCATGCATTCCTCGTGTGAGTGCAGCACGATGTCGCGATCGGTAATGCCACCGATGATATCCTCCTTACGTGAGAGATAAACGGTTTGCGGCAGGTCGCGAATATCACGTATGCTCTCGCCGGCAGCCAGGCGGCGTGCCAGTTCGATAGTAACCTTTTCGCCCATGCCATAGGTAATCATATCGGCAGGCGAGTAGCACAGCAGGCATTTCTTGAGGCTGTCGCTCCAGTAGTCGTAATGACTCACGCGGCGCAGCGAGGCCTCGATACCACCCAGCACTACGGGTACATCGGGATAAAGCTCCTTGAGGATTTTGGCATATACGATGGTGGGGTACTCGGGGCGCATGTCGTGACGACCGTCGGGGCTGTAGGCATCCTCTGAGCGCAGGCGGCGTGCGGCGGTGTACTTGTTTACCATCGAGTCCATACAACCTGGGGCGATACCGAAGAACAGGCGAGGGCGACCTAACTTCTTAAAGTCGCGATAGTCGCCATGCCAGTCGGGCTGTGGCACGATGGCCACACGGAACCCCGCGGCCTCGAGTGTGCGGCCAATCACGGCGGCACCAAACGATGGGTGATCAACATAAGCATCGGCCGAGAACAGGATTACATCAACGTAATCCCATCCCCGGAGTTCGAGCTCCTTTTTTGTTGTGGGTAAAAAATCAGTTAATCTGTACTCTTTCAAATCTTATTTTCCAAATTTTTCGGCCATCAATTAAACGGTGTGCCCTGCAAAACGCGTGTGGTCATGCCCAGACCATCGTTGTCTTGATGCTTCCAGTTAATGTATAATAGCACAAGCTGCTGCAGGCCGAATGCCTTCATGTTGGGATGATAGATGACATCGAGACAGAGGTCGAGCAGGGTTTTATCCTTGCCGGCATCGCCCTCGAGCAGTGCGCGAATGTTCAGTTTCAATTTGTCAAGTACCTGTTCGTCGACGTAGCCATTAGAGTCGATCAGATCGCGGAAGAGCTGATACTTCTCGATGGTCTGCAGGTGTTCGTCACTTACTTCGATACTACGGGTTCCAGATGAATTAGATTGAATTTTCATACTTTTAGATAATTTTTTATGGGTTATTTGATTGTAATAGGAATTGCAAAATGCCCCGCATAATGCTGTTGCGCTTGGGCTCGTCCTTGATGCACTCGAAGGGGAATCCCATGGCGAACGACTTGTAATCGGTGCCGTTATAGGCTACCGAAGCGCTGTAATCGTCGGCATACTTCATGGCCGAGAATGCGGGATAAACAGGCTCGATGATTTCGGGATGCTGATCGGCATAGTGCTGCTCGTTCAGCTGGCGATGGAAGGTGAACTGCAGACCGAGACCGTTGATAGAGTCGCGCTGCAGCGAGTCGGCATTCTGGCCCTGATAGGTTAGCTTGAGTATGTCGGCCAGATATGTGCGATCCACGGGATCCTGCATGTCGCTGCCCAGGTAGGCGCCGCTAACCAGTAGCGAACCGCCGCGCTTGGCAAACAGGCGGATATGTTCGCGCAGCATGGGCGACATGAGCTGATAAGGTACCAGCGAGTAGCCATCCTTGCGTTGCAAACCAAGGATCACATCCATCATTTCATAATTCTGAGGGTGTACCTCGTTATTGTCGAGTGCAGCCACCGAGCAGCTGGCCACGCGGTATTTGTGGGCGGTGGCGATGGCTGCAGCATGGGTGCGGATATAATCAAAATCGTTGCCGGCGATAAACTGGCCTTGCAGCGAGTCGTTGGTGTAGCCAAGGCCATCGCGGCGCTCGCTACCTATCTTGCTCTTGTCCCAACCTGTCTGATAGCCCAGCCATCCTGCTGTGCGACCATAGGTAACGCCGGCATCGGTGTCAAGGTCGAAGCCTTGCGAGGCGGTGTTATCTACCACCTGTGGGGCTGCCAAACGGGTAAAGCCGTTGACGATGAGTACCGACTTCTGAGCCTCGGGTACATCGAATACCGATACCACCTCGCTGGGGAAACTCTCGCCGCCATCGTTAACGGCTGTGACGCGGAACGAGTACAACTTTTCGGGATCTACAGGGATGGTAACAGATGTTTCGGTGCCACCTTTGATATAGGTACCATTATCGAATCCGCTGCGACCTGTAGCTGTGTAAACCACATAGCCGGTGGGCTTGGCGGTGGGCTCATATTCGTCGTAAACGGGGTGCCAGCTGATTTTGGCCTCGCCACGACCGGTAAGTTCGGCCGAGAGACGGTTAGGTGCCAAGGGCTGAACCACGTATTTCTTGTGGTGCATGGCGCTGATGTAGCGCAGCAGGGTTTTATAGATGCTGCGTGCCAGGTCGAAACGGAAGTTAGGATCCTGACCCATGCGCATGTCGGCAAAGTTCTGGTGCGACATGGTTTCGAGAATGGCGCTGGGCACCATGGGGCAACGGGTTTCGCTGTAGTTGCGATCGTAGAGTTCGCGTGTGGGCCAGTTGCCGTATTTCTTTTTGATATCTGCGGGGATTGAGTAGAGCAACTCGTCGGCCAAGTCGCGTGATACCAGGCGGGTAAGACCTGAGTTGAGAATGCTGTCGTTAAGATAGGTGGTGCACACGCTCAGGGTGCCTGTGTGGCTCTTGCCATCGCGGGTGTAACCAGCATCGCTGTGAATGGCCAGCGAGAGTTCGATGGGCACATTCAAGCCGGTGGTGTCGGGTACAAACACAGAACCGCCAGCCAGGTGGTTGGTCATATAGCTGCGCACGTTGATGTCGTCGCCGTAATCGTCCTCGCCATCCTTGGTGCTGTACACCTCGTAAGGCATGCCTGCCCACTGGGCGTAGTAGCGTGCGGCTTCGAGGCAGCGGGGCAGTCCGCTCACACCGCGACCACGATCGATGTTACCCATACCGCCGCCAAAACGTACGGCATCGGCTGTTACCACACCGTGGTGGTGGCGACTCAGGTTGCTGAGCGTTACGCAGTTGCGTGTGCTCTGTCCTTGGTCGAAATAAAAAGTGCCCAGGTAAACCCATGTTTTCTCGCCCATCGTCTGGTTCACACGGAACTCGGTGGGGATGCCTTGGTGCCATACGGTATAGTGGGCATCGTCGATGCTCTTATCGGTGGTGTGATAGCTCACGTAAACGGCGTAATTACCACTCTCGGTAATGGCGGGTTTCCAGATAATTTCGCTCTGGCGCTTGACGTTGTCGGTAGTGGCCGACTGGCGACAAGTACCAGCGGTGAACGGATTTTCGAAGTCTTCATAACTACCTGAATGCCAGGCGAAACCATTAGTATTGCTCTTGCTCCACTGATGGACGCCGTTGTGCTCGGTGTAGCCTGTTTCGGGGGTGTCGTTATCCACTATAAACTCATTGCGCTGCCAGTCGCGTTCGCGTGGTGAGAACACAATGGCGCCTGCATTCTGCAGCATGGGTATGAGGTAGGGGGTAACGATGGTTTGTGTAAACAGGTCCTCGCGTGTACCAAACAGTGCGGGGCGCTGCCATTTCCATGTGCTATCCTTGACGTTGAAATAGCGACCATGACTGGCCCAGAGCGAGATATGACGGTTTTGCAAACCCTCGGTGATGGTGTAGGGGAGTGAGGCGTTGTGAACCCATGGACGACCGTGATAATCGATGTCGCCCCAGGTACGGCTTTTGTCCTTGTGCTGGCGCAAACGGTTTGGCACCAGCTGGCGCAGATCCCAGCCACCGGTAGTGATAGTGAGATTGTAATCCTGAACCGAATCGGGCAGCAGCTGCTGCACTTCCTGATAGATGGTTTCGGCCAGGTCGTCGGTAAACAGCTGTTCGCCAAGAGTATTGTTGGCGCTGATATCGACAGTGCGCAACGAGTCGTTAACCACCAGAGTCTTCAGGTGGAAAGTAGAGCGTATGCGTTGCTCATCGCTCTTAAAGTTCACAAAGTATCGGTCTATTTTATCCTTAAGCGATTTATAGGGGTCGGGCGGTGTTTTAACCTTAGCTTTCCGAGCCGCATCGGCGGGCATGGCAGTAAGCAAGGCAAACACAGCCGCGAGTATGATACTTGTACGTTTCATTGTTTGGTAATATCTCCTATCTCTCCTATCGAGAAGTTCTCGGGCTTCTTGCCCTTGAAATCCTTAAAATATAATTTTATTTCCCGCATGTCGGCCTCCAGGTCGCCTGTGGGAATGATGGTTTTTGTACACTGAATCAGTTTGCGTTCATAATCCACCCCATATAATAAAATAGGTATGCCGGCCTTAAGTGCGATGAAGTAGAAACCTTTTTTCCACTCGTCAACGCGGCTGCGGGTGCCCTCGGGGGTGATACAAAGTTTGAACTGAGAAACCGACTTGGCTGTATCGGCCATCGCGTCGGTCATGCTCATCTTTTTCTGTCGGAATACGGGTATGCCGCCCATACTACGGAAGATAGGGCCAAGCGGCCAGAAGAACCATTCCTTCTTCATCAGGAAGTTAATCTTCATACCCTCGGCTCTACTGTAAAGCTGCCCAAGCAAAAAGTCCCAGTTACTGGTGTGGGGCGCTAAACAGATAATGAACTTTTCGGGGTGGTTTTCGGAAATCTCCTTCTGCCACCCCATGCGTTTGTACAGAATCCATCTGCAAAGTGATTTTAGCATTGCAGCAAGGGATTACGCGTTAAGCTGATCAACAATCTGCTGTGCTTCAGCGGTAAATTTATCGCGCAGGTCCTTATAATATGCCTGTACATCCATTCCTGGCTCTGGGTGTGAAATACGACTGATGTAGTTAGCACGGAGCATGATCACAGAACGAATCAGGGCATCGTCGTTTTCCATGTTTCTGTCGTTATCATACAAAGAGAGCGCTACAGCCTCAGCAAAAATCTCATCACAGATTGCATTAATGCTTTTCTTAAGTGTTCTTTTGTTCATCATAATTATTTCGTTTAAATCCCCTCCTTTTGGGGTGTTTTGTTATATTCATAAAGCAAAGTTAGAAAAAAAATCTGAGATTACAAGTGTTTTACACCAAAAAAATATTAAAATGCCAAAAATACATCGATTTCTTTCGTATTTCTTACAAAAATTCACTAATTTTGCGGCTCAGAAAACAATTACTCATTAATTTATAAGGAATAATAATATGGAAAAAAGTGCATTGCAGATGGCGAGAGCCGCTTATCAGCCTAAGTTGCCTAAGGCACTTCAGGGTGCAGTAAAAGTTAAGGAGGGTGCCGCTACACAGAGTGTAGGCGACCAGGAGGAGATCAAGAAGCTCTTCCCTAACACTTACGGTATGCCTATCGTAGAGTTTGAGCCCGCTACCGAGGCTAACAACACTAAGATGAACGTAGGTATCATCCTCTCAGGCGGTCAGGCTCCTGGCGGTCACAATGTGATTACTGGTCTCTTCGATCAGATTAAGAAGCTGAACCCTGAGAACCGTCTGTTCGGTTTCATCCTGGGTCCTGGCGGTCTGGTAGATCACAACTACATGGAGCTCACAGCTGATATCATCGACGAGTATCGTAACACTGGTGGTTTCGATATGATCGGTTCTGGTCGTACAAAGCTTGAGAAGGTTGACCAGTTCGAGAAGGGTCTCGAGATTATCCGCGAGCTGAACATCAAGGCTATCGTTATCATCGGTGGTGACGACTCTAACACTAACGCTTGTGTACTGGCTGAGTACTATGCTGCCAAGAACTACGGCGTACAGGTAATCGGTTGTCCTAAGACTATCGACGGTGACCTGAAGAACGATCAGATTGAGACTTCGTTCGGTTTCGATACAGCTTGTAAGACATACTCTGAGCTGATTGGTAACATCGAGCGCGACTGTAACTCAGCACGTAAGTACTGGCACTTCATTAAGGTAATGGGTCGCTCAGCATCTCACATCGCCCTGGAGTGCGCTCTGCAGACTCAGCCAAACATCTGCCTCGTATCTGAGGAGATCGAGCAGAAGGGTATGAGCCTCGACGATATCGTTACATACATCGCTAACGCTGTTTGCCAGCGTGCTGCTGATGGTAACAACTTCGGTACTGTTATCATCCCTGAGGGTGTTATCGAGTTCATTCCTGCTATCAAGAAGCTGATTGCTCAGCTGAACGACGTTCTGGCTATGCCAGAGGCTAAGGAGCTGGATCGTCACGAGTCGATCGACTTCGTTAAGGCTCACCTGACCGACGAGAACCTCGCTGTATTCAACAGCCTGCCTACAGGTGTTGCTCGTCAGCTGGCTCTCGACCGCGACCCACACGGAAACGTACAGGTATCACTGATCGAGACCGAGAAGCTGCTCTCTACTATGGTAGCTCAGAAGCTCGAGAAGATGAAGAAGGAAGGCAAGTACGCTGGTAAGTTCTCAGCTCAGCACCACTTCTTCGGTTACGAGGGACGTTGCGCTGCTCCTTCTAACTTTGATGCTGACTACTGCTACGCTCTTGGTACATCAGCTGCCCAGCTGATTGCTAACGGCAAGACCGGTTACATGGCTATCGTTAAGAACACAACAGCTCCTGCTGAGCAGTGGATTGCTGGTGGTGTGCCCATCACAATGATGATGAACATGGAGAAGCGTGCTGGTGAGATGAAGCCAGTTATCCGTAAGGCTCTCGTTGAGCTCGACGGTGCTCCTTTCAAGACCTTCGCTGCACAGCGTGATCGTTGGGCTCGCGAAACCGCTTATGTATATCCTGGTCCAATCCAGTACTGGGGTCCAACAGAGGTTTGCGATCAGCCAACCCGTACACTTGCTCTTGAGCAGGGTAAGTAATTAATTTATTAGGCGCGAATTACGCGAATTATCACGAATTATTTTATTTATTCGCGTAAATTCGTGTAATTCGTGCCTTTTCTTTTTCGTTGATGCCAAAGCGCCGAGTTGTTCGTAGAAAAGGGGTAGGTACTACCCGCACTTACCATGGTCCACGTGGCCATCGTAAGCCCGGATTCTTTGTCCGTATTCTACAACATATGCCCGGGTGGGCGTATTGGGTAGGCGGCGGTGCTGTTGTGGCGGTATACGTTTACTTTTTCTATTATTTCTTTGTAGGTCCGTTCGGATTCCGCTGGCGTGCCCTTTATGGCGACGTGAGCTATCCCGAGGGCTACGAGATTCATGGTATCGACATCAGTCATCATCAGGGACGCATCAACTGGGATGAGCTCAAGGACAACGGACAGATAGACCACTGTCCTATCCGCTTTGTGATGATTAAAGCTACTGAAGGGGCTACACGTACTGACGAGAACTTCCGTGAGAATTTCTATCAGGCACGTGAGAATGGTTTTACCCGCGGGGCTTATCACTTCTATAGTGTGCATACGCCCGCTGAAGAGCAGGCTTATCATTTTATCAATACCGTTAAGCTGGAGAATGGCGACTTGCCTCCTGTGCTTGACGTGGAGCATAAACCTAAGAACCAGAGTGATGAAGACTTCAAATACTCTGTGCTACGCTGGTTGCACTTGGTGGAGAATCACTACCAGGTGAAACCTATTATCTATACCTATTTTAAATTCAAGACACGCTATCTCTCTGATCCTGTGTTCGATCAGTATCCTTATTGGATAGCGCATTATTATGTTGACTCGCTGGAATACCAAGGACCTTGGAAATTCTGGCAGCATACCGATGTGGGTCGATTGCCGGGTATTAAAGGTAATGTTGACTTTAATATCTACAATGGCTCGTATTACGACCTGCGCCAAATGACTCTTGGTTCGCAAGAGACGATTGGCGAAAAAGCATACCGCGAATAAGTTTTTGGGTTGTTATCCCCTGCGGCGGAATTCGGAGCAGGTGATAGCGGTGGCGATGGCTACATTCAGGCTATCGGCAGTTGGACCTTTATGGAAATCAGGAATCAGCAGCTTGTGGGTAACACGTGCGCGCACGGCATCGCTGATACCATTACCCTCGTTGCCCATTACAATCAGGCCCTGTTGCGATAGCTCCTGTGTGTAGATATTCTCGCCGTCAAGGAAGGTGCCGTAAACGGGGAAATCCTTGGGCAGTGAATCAAGCAGTTGCATGGTGTCTATATATATAAGGTGTACGCGGGCAATCGAACCCATCGTAGCCTGAACCACTTTGGGGTTCCAGGCATCTACCGTGCCTTCGCTACAGAAAATGGTGTCGATACCAAACCAATCGGCAATGCGGATGATGGTTCCCAGGTTGCCGGGATCTTGGATGTTGTCGAGCAAAATTGACAATTTACAATTTACAATTGACAATTGGGGTTGCGACTGGGGGATGGGGAAGAGGGCGAGCACCTGCTGGGGGTGTTGCTGCAGAGAGAGTTTGGTAAGCTCGTCGTTGGTAACCTCGATGGCACCGGCAACAGGGTTGGCAGCTATCCATTCGGCAGTAGCAAACAGCTGCTTGGGGGTATAGCCGGCTTTCAGTAAATCGCCCACAACCTTATGACCTTCGGCAATGAAAAGGCCCTCTTGTTTGCGAAACTTCTTCAACTCAAGTTGGTGTACGAATTTAATCTGATTCTTGCTTATCATACTCTGTTCATCTGATTTTTGTGCAAAGTTACAGGTTTTTAGGCATGAATTACGCGAATTAGCCGAATTTTTTTAATATTTCGTGTTAATTCGTGCCATTCGTGCCGTTTTTTTTATTAATTTTGCGCCAAAATGGATCTGAAGGCAACTCATAATAGGTTTTTACCCCCCATATGTCTGGCTGCAGCACTCGTTCTGAGTAGCTGTTCGGTGAGTCGTGATATTCCGGAAGACAGCTATCTGCTGAACAAAGTTAAGGTGGTTACCGATGGTAAGTATCACGATATTAATCCGGGTAGTTTGAAGGGCTATGTGCGACAGAAACCTAACTCGCGCTGGTTCTCGGCCGTAAAGTTGCCTTTGGGTGTTTATGCGATGGCGGGTAAGGATAGCTCGTGGGTGAACCGTATGCTGCGACAGATGGGCGAGGCGCCTGTTATCTATGATACGCTTCAGGCACAGATGACTTGCAAGGATCTGCAGCAAGCCCTGCAGAACAAAGGCTATCTGGATGCTCAGGTTGAACTGTTTATCGATAAGAACAAGCATAAGCTGGATGCCGTGTATGTGCTACATCCAGGCAAGCCCTACTTTATACGCGAACTGGATTTTGTGATCGAAGATACCACGGTGGCGCGCTTGCTGCGTGGACGTTCGTCGTTGTTGCATCAGGGTATGCAGTTCAGCGTTGAGACATTGTCGGCCGAGCGTAATGCCATCACCCAGTATCTGCAGAATCGCGGTTACTTCCGTTTTCATAAGGAGTATATCACCTATGGTGCCCGTAAAGACGAGGAGCAGCAGGGTGTTAACCTGAGATTGTTGTTGCAACAGCAGCACAAGGCCTATACCATCGATAGTATCAAGTACGAGAGTGGTGCCGACGACCATATGCA
>JAEEGI010025138.1_pt1 | contig 11565 bp, 11 predicted proteins | sample 8958751 | NCBI WGS metagenome assembly JAEEGI01 (sample SAMN16246545, study PRJNA631951) | gut metagenome | biome: gut microbiome; feature: rumen; material: KS-attached | host: Bos | place: Iran: Karaj | collected 2018-10 | reverse complement strand
GGGGCTATACCGCCACCTCCTGCTGGACCTCGAGAAGAAGATGAAGGAAACGATCATCTATCTCCCGGACGACGAGCGGTATGAAGGGGTCTGGGAAGCCGCCAATGTCCTCTCGGGACGTGAAACCGCCGAAAGCGACAACCTCCAGGAAAGGAAAAGAAGGATCCAGGCAATCGCCGAAAGGCTGCTGAAACGGAATCCCAATGTCATCGAGAGGGAAAAACGCCGCGCCGAGCGGCGGAGAGCGCTTCGGATCCGTCTTCGGAGCCGGGTCGTCCGGAGGAAGGGCTGGGAACTCTTCCTCAGGGGACTTGCCCTCGTCATCCTGTCCCCCGTCGCGCTGCTGGGCGCCCTCCTCATCCTGCCCGCCCTGATCTTGACCGCGGTTATCAAGAGGAAACTCAAGGACCAGACGTTCATCAACTCGATCCGGTATGTGGCCTGCTATGTAGTGAACCCGATCGTCATGCTGCTGATCTGCCTGGTTTGTCTCTTCTTCGCCCCCTGGTGGGCATGCCTCGGTGCGTACGTCCTGTCATTCATCGGCCAGATTGCGGTCTATGACTGGACTAACGCCGTCCATCACCTGGTCTCCGACATCAAGTACCACCGGTACAGGAAATCGATTGAATGAGACGGTTCCCGGTCCTCATCCTGCTCCTTTTCGCCACAGTTCCGGTTTTCGCCCAGAAACTCGAGACCCTGGCGGCAACGGGGTATTATGAGACCGGGACCATGGACTTCGGTCCTTATTACCAGACCCTCGGGTACAATGAGATCGAGGGGCTGAGGCTCGGTCTCGGCCTGCGTACCGGCAAGCTGATCAGCCGCACGGTGCGCGTTTCCGGTTACGGAGCCTATGGATTTCGGGACCACCGGTGGAAGGGAGGGCTGACGACCGAATTCATGTTCGGGAATGATCCATGGAGAAAACTGACCCTCAGCGCCCGGCACGACCTCGCCCAGCTCGGAACGGCCGCCCAGCTCCGGGACAACGCCTTCTTCAATTCCCTCCTCGCCCGAAGCACGGGCCGGAGGCTGACCATGGTGGACGAATACAGGATATCCTACGACCACGAGATGGGTGAGGGCTTCTTCAATTCCCTCTCCGCCGAGCACTCCCGGATCTACGGGAATGCATACGTCCCGATGGTCCGTCCCGACGGGATTCCAATCGCCCGGATCGACGTGGACCAGGTCCGTTACCAGGCCCGGCTTTCCTGGGAGGAAGCTGTTTCAAGGGGTGTGTTCGATCTTTATGTCTATCCGACCCGGTATCCCGTCCTGACGCTGGAAATGAATGCCGGAAGGTCCACGGGCAACCATTTTTTCTTCCGTCCGGAAGTCTCCGTCGACTGGCGGATCGCCGCCGGTGGCGCCGGAACCGGTCGTCTACATACCAACAGCGGATGGATCTCCGGAAAGGTTCCCTACCCTCTCCTGAAACTGCACGAGGCGAACAATACCTTCCTCTATGACCGGAATTCCTTCGCCTGCATGGCATATTACGAGTTTGCGTCGGACTTCTGGACCGACATCTTCTATGAGCACGATTTCGGCGGAATTCTCTTCCGCCACGTTCCGCTCTTCCGGAAATGCCGTGAGATGGTTGCCCTGAAAGGCGCCTGGGGAGGGATTTCAAGGAAAAACCGCGGAGAAGAGGCACTCCTCCTGCTACCTGAAGGAACTTCGCCTCTCGATAAGCCGTACCTGGAAGCAAGCGTCGGGATTGACGGGCTTCTCAGGATCATCCGAATCGATGTCAGCCGGAGACTGACCCTTTCGACCGGGACATCCCGGGACTGGGCCGTTACGGTCGGATTCCGATCTCTTTTCTAGTTTCCCGGCGCTTTACGGGCTACTGCTCATCGATTCCGCCGCCGGTCGAGGCATCGGAGGAATCGGCGATCAGGTGCTCTTTCATCCGGACGCGCGCCCATTGGATCATCTTGAAGCAGAAAAGGAGGATGGCCACGGTGATGCAGCCGCTGAGTTCCGGAGATACGGCGGACATCATCGCGATGGTATCGTAAACTCCGTGACCGATGACCGGAAGAAGCCACATCAGGATGCCCGCCATCGGGGCACGGTACCGGTCGAAATGATGGAGAGAATAATAGTATCCCATGATGACCGCGAAACCGAAATGACCGGGGATCGCCGTCAGGGAGCGCCCGATTCCCGTCGTGACCCATTCCGTTCCGGAGGCGAAGAGGTACTCGATATTCTCGAAGGCGGCAAAGCCCATGCCCACCGCGACCGCGTAGACGATCCCGTCCATCCGTTCATCGAAATGCCGGTTGTTTCTGAGGAACATCCAGAGGCAGAACAACTTGGCGGTTTCCTCCGGGATGGCGGCACCGAAGAAAGCGGTCGAGAGAGCCCCGCCGAAGGAATAGATCTCCGTCGGGAAGAAACCGAGGGCACGGAGGGGCATGGAAATCATCAGGGAGCAGAAAACGGAAAGCCAACCGACGAAAAAGGCCTTGATGACCTGTCCGACGGGCTCCCGCTGGAGACGGTCTTGAAGATATGTGTAGAAAAGCAGGATGACGGCCGGAAGCACGGCCAGTCCGATTACGAGTCGGGTATCAGCCATAGGGTTCGATATCAGTTACGGTTAAAAGATGGTTCACAACTTTGAAGCGGATGTCATAGCCGCGGAATAGCAGGCCGTAGGTCTTGTCCGAATCGTCCCGGTAGGCAGGCCGGGGATCCAGTTCCAGGATTTCCCGGAGAGCCTCCCGGTCCCCCGGGGAAAAGGGCGTCTCAACGGCGAATAGCACTTCCAGTTCCGGCTCCGGTGCGCCCGGGACGAACCCCTTCGCAGCATCCGGGAAGGAGTCCGCGTAGACGATATAGGGTTTGATGTCATAGACCGGGGTCCCGTCCATAAGATCCGCCCCGGTGACATGGATGACAGGTCCGTCCGGAGATGAGAGATCGATCCCGACGACCCGCACGGCAGAAAGGCCGAGCGGATTGGGACGATAGGGCGACCGGGTCGCCCAGACCCCCAGGGAGGTATTTCCGCCCAGCCGCGGCGGACGGACGGTCGGCTGCCACTCCCCTTTCGCCGGCTTATTGGCGGAAAAGCCCCATACCAGCCAGATCCGGTCGAAACCCTCCAGGCCGCGGAGGGCGTTGGCGTCCCGGTAGGCCGGTTCGAAAACAATCCTGCCCTCCAGCGAATCCGCCAGACCGCTCTGGCGGGGCAGGCCGAACTTGGACCCGACCGGTCCCCTGTAATATGCCACGGGCTCGATGTTCATTATACAAAGATAGGTTCTTTTCCCCGCAATCGCAACCGTCAGAAGACCCAGGAAAGGGCGAAACCATATTCCGGAGCATCCAAACCGTTCCCGATCCTCGGGACTACGGTCAGGGAAGCCGGGATGCAAGGGAACAGCCTCCTCTCATACGGAAGCAACCAGTAGCCGATGTTCGCACAAAGGATTCCGACGGCGGCGCCTCCCAGCACGTCATTGAACCAGTGCCGGTCGTGCACGATCCGGAGGAACCCGGTCCCCGCCGCAAGGATATAGGCGCCCGTTCCCCACCAGGGACCGAACTCCTTCCGGACCAGTTCCGCGCCCATGAACGCAGTGGCGGTATGGCCAGAGGGAAAAGAATTACGGGCGGAAAGGTCCGGCCTCATGTCCCGCACGGTGTATTTGATGGTATTGACCATAATTCCGAGAGAGAGCCAGGAGGTGGCCAGAATCAGGGTCCGTTCCCCGAAACCATGGTCCCAACGGCCTCCCGGAGCGAGGAGGAAAACAGCGTTGGAAACATACTGCAGACCGTCTTCCACGTCAAAATTCCAGCCCTGGTCGAACCCACGTCCCCAATCCCGGACCGGGGCGTTGATTTCCCGCACGATCCACGGGTTTCCGACGCCGACCGCTCCGGCCGTCATCAAGACGGCAGGTACTGCCAGCTGCGGCCACCGGAACCGCTCTCCCTCCCGCACCATGAGAGAATCCCTGTCCCTTGCCGGGAGGGGAAAAAAGGAAAAGGCGGTGAGCAAAAGCAGAAAGAGGGCCCTTCTCATTTGTAGCGCATTCTGTGGTGGTCCGCATAGGAGCAGAAAACGACGAAGAGATCATCGCCCGGCACGAGATCGAGCACGACCTTCGTTTTCTTTCTCCGGATCTTGTAGGTTACGTCCGAGATGGTTCCGGTATCCGGATTCCACACGGTCGGCCGACGGCCGGAGACCCGGAATTTCAGCTTGGCCCGGACCGGTTCCGCCCCGTCATAGCGGACATGGTAGATTTCCGCGTCGGGAAGATGGCGGTGGACATAACTGACCCCCTGGATCCTGGTTTTCATGTCCTGCAGTACGTCTGCGGCCTTGAGGATGGACCCCGGAGTCCGCCCGGACATGACGTTCCCGTTCATCCAGACCCGTTCAACGGTCCGGAAGAAGGAGACGGAATCGGACGGGTTCTCAACGGCGACTGGACGCTTTCCTCCGATAAAGGCGCCCTCGGAAGAGAGCACGGAAAGGCGCAGGAGTTCATCCATCGAGAGAGTGTCCTTTCCCAGGAGGAGGATCCGGTAGTTGGAACCCTCGTCGGTATAGAGACGGTTGTGCCGGACATGCAGATGGTCCATGAAAACGGCCGTGGAAAGGGTATCGGCTGCGTATCCGTCGGGAATCGCCTGGCAGGGATCTCCGTACAAGAGGATATCCGCGACGGGAATGCCCTCTCCGAGAAGGAAAGACTTCCGGTCCTGCTTGCAGGAATCGGGAATCGAGAGGAAGCCCTCCGTCAGGCGCGAGAGGGTCTTTTCGGACGAGGCGATATCCACGAACGCATAACGGTTCCCGTGCTGGCAGCCGGCCAGCAGGAACAATGCGGCAAGAATCCCTGTCAATTCCCGTTTCATGGCTCGATAATTGAATTCAAATGTAGCAATAAATTGTTGAAATTTGCGTATTTTTGCATCACAAAAAGCCAAAACAGCATAAACCATATCAAAAATGAAATGAATCGTACTTGTAAGACACGGAGAAAGTGTCTGGAACCAGGAAAACCGTTTCACGGGATGGACCGACGTGGATCTCAGCCCGAAAGGCGTCAATGAAGCCATCGAGGCTGGAAAACTGCTGAAAGCGGAAGGATTCACCTTCGCCAAGGCCTATACGTCCTACCTGAAGCGTGCCGTCAAGACCCTGAACAACATCCTCGACAATATGGACCTGGACTGGATCCCGGTCGAAAAGAGCTGGCGTCTCAACGAGAAGCACTACGGAAACCTCCAGGGCTTGAACAAGGCAGAGACCGCCGAGAAATACGGCGATGCCCAGGTCAAGATCTGGCGCCGCAGCTTCGACGTCGCTCCCCTTCCGCTGGCCGAAGATGACAAGCGCAACCCGAAATTCGATCCCCGCTATGCCGAAGTAGCCGACAAAGACATCCCCCGTACCGAATCTCTCAAGGATGCCATCGCACGCGCCGTCCCTTACTGGAAAGAGGTCATCTTCCCGAACCTCCAGACAGCCGACAGCCTGATCGTCGTCGCTCACGGAAATTCCCTCCGCGGTATCATCAAGTATCTCAAGAACATTTCCGACGAAGACATCGTCAGCCTGAATCTCCCGACCGCAGTTCCCTATGTTTTCGAATTCGACGATAACGGGAAACTCGTCAAAGACTATTTCCTCGGCGACCAGGCGGCGATCGCGGCCAAGATGAACGCCGTGGCGAACCAGGGCAAAGCCCAGAAATAGTGAAGAAATTCCTGAAGAAAACCGGGATCGGCGCGCTGGTCCTGGCCCTTATCGGCGGCATTCTCTGGGGTATCCTGCACAAGCAGAACCCCAGAGATACCGTTACATCCTATACGGGAATGAAGGTCGATGTGGAAAAAATGGCCTTCTACCTGAAAAACGACAAGATTTCGGGCCGCATCTACCGGCCCGTCCAGGACAGCACCGACAGGATGCCCGCCGTGATTTATTGCCCTTCCCTCGGGAAAGGTATGGATTCCGGAGATACTTTCTGCAAAGGTGCCGCAGGCAAGGGATACGTCGGCTTCAGCTTCGATTTCCGGGGCGGCAGCCGGAGTTCCTCCAGCACCGGCCTGATGCCCGCAGAGATGACCCTTTCCACTGAAATAGAGGATCTCAAGGCCGTCATCAAGGGTGTAAAGGCGCTACGGTATGTAGATAAAAAGAATATTTTCCTGATCGGAGAGGGATTCGGCGGGGTCGTCGTCTCCGCCCTCGCGGCAGAAAAGCCGGAGATCTGCAACTCCATCAGCCTCGTCTCCCCCGACCTGAATTACTCCGATCTCATTTCCGAACGTTTTCCCCGGACGAGAGATATCCCGGATACCCTTCAAACGGAAAACACCATCATCGGGAAAAAGTTTATCCGGGAGATGAAAAGGACTGATACCAAGTCTCTTCTGCACGGTTATCCCAAGGAATACCTGATCTTTGACGGCCAGGGAGGCCATGCTCCGGTATTCACCGTGAACGAATTCATCGGGAACCACCTCAGATAAACCGCGTCAAGGCGCGATCGTAAACCTGACTCCGGCGGCGAGAGAGAACTGGAACGGAGCCCGGGGAGATAGTATCTCTCCTTTCTCGCGTTCCCGGACAATCCAGTTCACACCGGGCTCCGCGAAGAGGGTGACCGGCCAACTTTGAACCGGACGCACCTGCAGTCCGATTCCACCGATAGCGGACCAAAGGGACGCATCGGGATCGGGATCGGTTTTTTCCGTCTTTTCGGAATAGGTTCCGATCTGAGCGGTCGTGACGGTTTTGTCCCTGTCCGCCTTCTCCCATAGGGCCCCGAGGGTAGCATAGAGCGAGAAAGGCCGTCCGGGATCCGTAATCCCGTAATGGACATTCAGCGGAATCCCGTAATAGCGGGTCGACCGCTGCTGAACCGTCGTCATATAGCTAGAGACAATCCGGGTATCGATCCGCCGGTAACTCTGCAGAAAGCCGGTCTCCACCGTCCACCGGGGGGCGACCCTAAAAGCGAGGATGAGTCCATATCGTATCGGAAGTCCCTGATTCACAGTCGTTTCATTTTCCGTATTAGCCAGGGCGGCATAAGGCAGTCCGATCGAATAGGTCGGATCGAGTTCCCCTCTCGTCTCGGGAATGCCGAATCCGTAACGGGTCGTCGTGGATGTGTTCTGGTTCGTGCCTGAGGTGCGGGCGCCGATCTGGATATTCCGAAGGAAAGGGCGGCGTTCGGGGAGCGGATCTTCATCCGGGAAAACCACGGGGTCAGGATCCGGCTTCCGCTCCTTTTCGGGGAGAGGCTGGACGGACTCGGATTCGGGGGTTTCACCGGGATTCACGGAAGGGATAGGATTATCAGAAGTTTCCGCATGGGAGGTAGGGACTTCGGGGAGATCGGAGGGGATTTCGGTCGGGGTGTCGGAAACGACCCGGACGGGGTTCGGCAACGGTCGGGAAACGGGACGAGGGCGGGACGGAATTTCGCCCGGGACCCATTCATCGGCAGCCTGGAGGGTAGGAACGGCTTCCTGAACCGGTTCGGAGACAGCCTCTTCGGTCACGACGGCAACGGCGCCCGGAACCGCAGGGACGACGGACCTTCCGGGCAGCAGGATAAGGGCTGCGACAGCGGCCGCGACGGCTCCGAGGAGCGGCCACAGCAGCGGAATGACCTTCTTACGGGAGCCGGACAGACCTTCCTCGATGCCGTCCCAAAGCCCCTCCGGCTCCGGCATCGACGCGTCCGAAAAACGCTCCCTCAATGCTTTTTTCCAGTCGTTCATATCTTCATTCTTTTCTTGTAATCAGTTATTTCCCTTGCCAGCATAGCCCTAGCCCTCGCATATTGGGAACAGGAACTGTTTTCTTTGATGCCGAGCAGTTTCGCAATCTCCTTGTGGCTCTTCTCTTCAAAGACATAGAGATTGAAAACGGTCCTGTACCCGTCCGGCAGTTTCCGGATCATCTCCATCATCACTTCGACCGGGACTTCGGATACGCCCGGATCCGGGTCCTCCCCTTTATCCGGGATCTCGAATGAATCACCGATCCTGTCCATCGGTTTCCGGCGGAGATCTTTCAGGGCACCGTTTACGACGATTTTCGTCATCCAGGCCTTCAGGGAACCCTCTCCCCTGTAATTGAAATCGCCCACGCTTTTGAAAATGCGGAGAAAGGAATCCTGCAGGATATCCTTGACCCGGTCATTCTCAGGTATATACCGGGAACAGACGGATACCAGATAACCCACGTACTTCTCATAGAGGGCACGCTGGGCAGGACGGTCCTGCTTTTTCAGGAGCAGGACGAGTTCTTTTTCGGTAATCTTATTTCGTGAACCGGTATTCAAAGCTGGTAATCTGTTCCTTTCCTTGCAAGTCCGTATTCCTCACTCGCAGCGTCATTTCCTTCACCGCCTGTTTGAGAAGGCCGTCCAGACGGAAGGCGACCAGTCCGGTCACTTCATTCCCGGAGGGATCTCCCTGACGGTCATGGAGGAGAAGAAAATCATAGGGGCCCTTGCCGGCGGGATCGGGGACGAGGGAGAAAGAGTGCTGCTTCTGCCCGGAAGCGTCGATCCGATACTGGATCGTCAGATACCCGTCGAAAGCGCAGGAAAGCGAATTGGGGCCGGTGAGAACCGTGACGGGGTCCGATGCGGATGGGGCCTTCGAAGAAGAAGGATATGTAGGGAGAATATCCTGGACCGCGAGCGGAATCACCCAGTTGAGCATGACCTCCCATTTGAAAGGCTTTTTGCCATCCCGAAGGACCTGGAAACTGGCCGTAGCCATCGTTTCCCCCTGATACACCCCTTTCAGGATGTCCGGATTGGTAATAAACGCCTGGTCTCCTCCCGAGAGGACCAGATACAGCGAATCGCTTCTCTGCCGGAGCGAGACGAGATAATAGCTTCCGTCATTCGACCTGTTGGAATTATTTTCACCTTTGGACCCGTCGTTCGCGTAATTCCGGTCCGACTGCCCGATTTCTCCGTCGAGCGCCATGGCTGAACACCCCGCAAGAATGCTGGCGGGCAGCAGGAGGAAGAGAATTGTCCGTAATATCCGTATCATAACATCCATTAAATCCAGATATAATGGAAATCTTGCACGGAAGATCAACTTTTGTTGCGACCGTGGCAATTTTTGTATTTCAAGCCGCTTCCGCAGGGGCAGGGATCGTCACCCGCAACGTGTGGAATGGCCATGCCGAAGGGAAAGCCCGGAGGCATCATCGCCGCCAGGGCATCCAGCTCCGGGGTCGTTTCGATCAGATCCGAATACCCCTCCGAAATGGACGGGTGGGGCATTTCCCAATGCGGTTCCCCTTCCGCAGGTTCCTCCGATGGATCTACATAGACCCGCAGGGCGCCGGTTTCGTCCGCACTGTACCCGAACAGACGCCATTTGGGAAGGCTGTTCGCATAATCGGCGATAATCTGGACGCCGCGGTCATACTCCTCCTGCGACGCGATGGAATCGCCTTTCCGGCTAAGCGCATCGAAAAGGGCCAGGTTCCGTTCCGGGTCCTGGGCGCACATCCAGATCTCATGTTCCTCCCAGGCGAGGTCGGCACCCTCGAACCCGAGATTGCGGAGCATGGTGTCCAGCGCCGAACCGCTTTCCGTTCCAAGACCGAACACGAATTCGGGAGCCCCTCCACCTGCCTCCAGGACCTCTTTCTGCAAGAACGGACGGTAATCCTTGATTTCCTCGAAAAGGGCCCGTTCCTTGAGCACTTCATCGATACTGTCCAGGCAAGGGGAACAAAAATACAATTCATCGTCCGGCCCGTACCCTCGGCAGAGTTTCAGGAGCGGACTCCGGGAAACCGTCAGCATGTCATCCTGCATCAGGTCGAAAAGGAGGTCATAGGGAATGAGTCCGTAGAGATTGAGGAAACCGAGCATCTTCCGTTCCGCCTGGAACCGGCCGGACGAATAGCCCCTCAGCAGCGCATCATCCAGATACGGCATCACCTTCCGATATACTTCCCTGCACATCCAGACCTCGTGGTAGATGGCATCGGGATCATCGACGGGATAAGCCGAGACGATCCCGGCGTACTCCAGAACGGAAGGATAGTCGGGATAGTATTCCTTGATATGGACTTCCGGACCGGCTTCCCGGATCCGGAGCAGGAGCATCAGATCCCGTTCCGGCATCAGGTTCAGCCACTCGGCCGGCGAACTGGACAGATAGACCGCCAGTTCGCTGACGAGTTCGGCTTTCTTCATGCGGATCGGACAGTCCCGTTCGAAAAGGTCGACCAGGTACTCGAGATCCTGCTTCCTGAGGTGCTGCAGTATGTCTTTCAGATAGCTGTACATAGGGACATCAGGAATGGACGGCGGCTTGCAGGACTTCGTCCAGGGTAGGATGGGCATGGACCATGGAGGCGACGTCGTCGAGGGTCGCGCCCTTGTTCATCCAGGCGGTCATCTCGTGGATCAGGTCCGCGGAATGGGCACCGAAAAGGTGGCAGCCGAGGATCCGTCCGTCCGCCGCATCCGCGACGATCTTGCAGTATCCGTCCGGCTCGCCCATGCTGACCGCCTTCCCGTTGGCGCGGAAGAAGGATTTCTTGCAGATGCAGGCACGGCCCTCTGCCTTGCACTGGTCTTCGGTCAGGCCTACCATGGCCGCTTCCGGAGCCGTGAAGACGGCGGCGGGAACCAGATTGAGGTCTATCGCGTCGACGCATCCTTCCGAAGGCTGGCCGGCCATGATATGGTTCAGGGCCCTGAGTCCCTGGAATATCGCCGCGTGCGCCAGCATCATGCCTCCGGTGATGTCTCCGATGGCATAGACGGAAGGAACAGAAGTCTGCATATAGGCGTTCACGGCGACCCCGCGCCGGGTATGGCCGATTCCGAGATCGTCGAAGTTCAGCGTCTCGAGCGCCGGGCGCCTTCCGACCGCCATGAGTACCTTGTCGGCGACCACGGATGAGAGGGCGTCCTTTTTCAGGAACTGAACCTCGGAAGTGCCGTCCCCGCGGGAGACCACCGCCTTGACTTCAGCTGAAGTTTCAATTGAGATTCCTCTCCTTGACAGGCTCTGTTTCAACCTCTTGGCAAGATCGGTATCAAACCTCGGAAGCACTTCCTTGCAATACTCCAGGACGGTCACTTCCGAGCCGAAGGAACGGAAGACCGACGCGAACTCCAGTCCGATGACGCCGGCGCCGATGATGCAGAGCCGCTTCGGAACAACTTCGAGGGAGAGGATGTCCGTCGAGGTGATGACCCCTTCGGAATCAGCTCCCGGGATCGGAAGCGAGGCCGGGACGGAACCGGTCGCGACAATGATGAAGTCCGACGTGACCTCCCACAGGGAACCGTCTTCCCCGAAAACGGAAACCGTATGGGCATCCCGGAAAGAAGCCTTGCCGTACAGGAGGGTGATGAGCTTGTGCTTCATCAGGAAGGCGACTCCTCCGCGAAGCTGTTCGACGACCTCGTCCTTCCGCTGCATGACGCGAGCGAAATCTACCGAAGGCTCCGCCGCATCGATTCCGAAATAACGGGCCTGACGGCAGTTTTCGAGGACTTCGGCGGCACGGCA
>JAEEGI010025137.1_pt1 | contig 11565 bp, 9 predicted proteins | sample 8958751 | NCBI WGS metagenome assembly JAEEGI01 (sample SAMN16246545, study PRJNA631951) | gut metagenome | biome: gut microbiome; feature: rumen; material: KS-attached | host: Bos | place: Iran: Karaj | collected 2018-10 | reverse complement strand
ATGCGCAGGCTCCGCAGAAGGAGCCGGCGGAGACCTGAGAAGGACCCCGCTGAGAAAGGACTTTCACATGGAAGATATCAGAAGGAGAAAGCTCATAATGGACGTAGACACAGGCTCGGACGACGCGATAGCTCTGCTGCTGGCGATGCTCTCGGGACGCTTCGAGCTGCTCGGGATCACGGTCTGCCGCGGAAACTCGGACGTCGAGACCTGCACCCGCAACACCCTGCAGGTCGTTGACATGCTCGGCCTGGACATCCCGGTGTATCAGGGCTGCCCCGATCCCATGGTTAGGGAGCTCAGCCGCGGCCGCGTGATGAACAACGCGCTCAACCGCACCTCGATAGTAAAGGACGGGAAGGAATACAAGGTCCATCCGTACACTCTTCCGATACCGCCGGCGCGCAGCGAAAAGCAGGACAGGCACGCCTGCAGCTTCATAGTCGAGACCCTGAAGAGCTCCAAGGAGAAGATCACCCTCATCCCGACGGGGCCGCTCACGAACATAGGCATGGCCCTGCGCATGGATCCCTCGATCGTCAGAAACATCGAGGAGATCGTGCTGATGGGCGGCGCCGTGGGCACGGGCAACGCCAGCGCCTGCGCCGAAGCGAACTTCTTCCACGACCCCGAGGCTGCAAAGATAGTGCTCGGCAGCGGCGCGAAGGTGCGCATAGTCCCGCTCAACGCGACGCGCTCCGCGGGTCTCTACCGCGAGGACGCGGCTAAGCTCATTGCCCTGGGCACCATGGCCGGAAAGCTCGCGGGCGACCTGATCAACATGCGCACGTACGCGAGCGACGTCATGGGGACGCGCGGCGGAGACGGCGAGCCCATACACGACGCCCTGGCTGTGGCCTGGGTGCTGGACGAGTCCGTGATCACCGAGAGCCGCGAGGAGCACTGCGACGTCGACTTCAGCGGCGGTGCCTGCGACGGCCAGCTCGTAATAGACAGCCGCAGGGGCTACGAGCACGAGCCCAACGCCCGCGTCGCCTATAAGGGCGACAGGAAGCGCTTCATGGAGATAATGCTCGATGCCTTCGCGAAGGGGCCGAAGTGCTAGGAGGCGGCACAGCAGCGGCGGGGCAGGCGCCCGGCGCTTAAGGCGCGGGCGGATGGCAGGCAGCGCGGCGCGCGTGCGGGAGAAGGACATGAACTATCGCAGCGGAAAGCATTTCTCGTCGGTCCGTGAGTTCTACGAAGCGACGAGGCCGGAAAACATAGACGCCCTGTGCAGGACCCTGCACGAGGCTACGGATCCAAAGGACGCGGAGAAGGGCATATATCCCGAGAGCGGAGGGGAGTGGATCTCGTGGAAGAGGTCGCTTCCGGACTTCGCGGAGCTGCTCTGCGAGCAGTCCGCCTACGGGGAGAGGATAGCGGAGGAGGGCAGGCGGCTCGAAAGGGCGCTAGGCTCAGAGATAGAGCTTCTGAGGAGCCTCATGGACAGCGCCGAGCTCAAGGCTCTGAGGAGCGGCGCCGCCTTCGCGGGGATAGCTGAAGGCAAAGGCCTCGAGTCCGTCAGAAAGGCGGTCAACAAGGCCTCGGTGAGCTCCCTGAGCTCGCTCGAGTCGAGCTTTGAGATGCTCGGCGGCAGAGGGCTTCCCGCGCTAATAAGCTCCCTGGAGGAGCAGAGGGACGCGATAGCCCGGATGAGCGAGGCTCTCGAGAACGAGAACCGCATCGACGTCATACCCCCGGCCGAGGTCGATCTCGAGTACGAACTCCCTTCCCCGGACGGGGGCCTCAGGAAGACTAAGAGGATAGACGTGCTGCTGAGCCGGCCCGAGAAGAACCGATTCGCGATAATCGAGCTCAAGCAGTGGACCGAGGACAGGATCAACGTCAACGTCTTCGAGGGCGAGGACGGGCAGCCGGACTGCCTCGTCAGCGCGGGCAGCGGCATAAGGACTCAGCCTCATCCGGCGGTCAAGGTCCGCGACGTCTACAAGCCGCTGCTTCAGGCGCAGAGGGGCGCGGACGCGCTCATACGCTGCTTCGTCTACCTGCACGACCAGATGTACGGGGACAGCGAGCTCTTCAAGGTCAGGTACAGAGGAATAGACATCTGCGATCACGTCCCGGAGACGGTCAACATACTCTACACCAGGCTCTGGTACAGAAAGCTCATACTCGCGATATGCAGGACTCTGTCCTGACGAAGGCCGGCGGGACGCACTGCGCCTGCGGATGATCAGCGGCGCGGAGGCTTCGCCTTCGGGAGCGCCTGCGCTACAACGAAGCGGAGACCATATATGCGAAGCGAACAGGAGCTCAGAGGAGCGGCGGAATTCAGGGAAGGGATACACGCGGAGGCTCTGGCCAGGGTCAGGGCTGTGCTTCCCGGCGCGGACCGCGTCATAGACCGCTATGCGGCGGACGAATACTTCCAGAAGCTCTGGGACTATCCCGGGCAGTGGTACAACGTCGCAGGGGTGCCGCCCGGGGCAGGAAGCCGGAAGGAACTCGTCGCGTCCATAGTGCGGGACACTCTGGAATACTTCCGGCGGGAAGGCAGAGCCTTTACGGCGGACGAGTTCTTCCGGATCATATCCGAGTATCCGGACCTCGCCTGTGATTACTGCGTCATCAGCGCGCAGGACAGCCTCGCTGCTGAGCCCGGCGTCTTTCCTTACCGCGGGGCGGATTCCCACCTCGCCGCGCTGGAACGCGCCGCGCGAGCTCTCTTCGGGGACGGGGCCTGCGACCTGAAGCTCGCGAGGAGAAGAAAGCTCAGCGGCAGGGCGCTCTTCGCGCCGGCAGGCTCTGACGAATGGGTGAATTACAGGAGGGCGTTTCTCAGCGCCGCGCGCGGGGGCTCATATACCGACGCGGACTTCGAGCGGGTCAATGCGGTCCTTTTCCCCTGCGGGGAGGAGGGGCTCGAGGTCTACAGGTGGACTGCCGGCTGGGCGGATTACTTCGGGGAGGAGGACGGATCCCGCGGAGGGCTCTGCCTCACGGTCTACGACGGGGCGGTGGAACGCTTCGTCGTGATAATGTCGCCTGCGGGAAAGTGAGGCATCCCGGTGATGCCCGCGCGGGTCGGCTTTGCAGGCCGCGCCCGGCGCCGCACCCCGTCAAAAAGCTCCGCCTGTACATATTCATGTATTGACAGCCGGTGTTACATTAATGTAACTTGACTTTAGCGCTCCGCGGGAGCATTTATATTATAGGTCTTATCATTTGTTAAGTTTTTTCGGAGGAGAATGGTACGGCCTTTTTGCATGTTCAGTCAGGCCGTGCCCTTCCAGGGGGCGCGGCCTTTTCCGCGCCTCAGCTCCGGATCAGTGACAAAGGAGAAGACTGAATGGACAAAGAAACAGCAAAGGATTTCTGGACCAAGATCATCGGGCTCGTCAGCTCCGGCAACGGCTCCACGCGCCTCGACGATCCGCAGATCGAGCTCTCGGTCAAGGTCAAAGCCGGACTCCTAGAGGAGATCCCCGACGACAGCTTCATCGAGATCAAGGACTGCGTCGACGAGCTCTCGTCCATCTGGCAGGGCATGCCCTACGCCAGCGCGTCCGAGCTCCTCGTGAACGCCCTCAAGCTGACCGATTATCCGGAAGGCGGCAAGCAGCAGCTCGCCGATCTGCTCTCCGAGTTCTCGGCCGCGACCGGCTACGAGCCGTACTCGCCCGGGTCCGTACGCGAAGCGAGAAGGGTCGCCGCCGCGAAGCTCTCGCTCGAGCTCGCATCGGATCCCAGAAAGATCTTCAAGGAGCTCGGCAGCCGGGTCGTCGGCCAGGACGAGGCCCGCAGGGCAGCCTCGATGCTGATCTACAATCACCTGCGCGGCTGCAGGTCCAACACGCTCTTCTACGGCCCGACCGGCTGCGGCAAGACCGAGATATGGCGCGCCGCGGGCGAGCTCTTCCCGGACCTCGTCAGCGTGGTCGACGCGAGCAGGCTCGCCCCCGAAGGCTGGCGCGGCGGGACGCACCTTCGCGACATCTTCGACGGCATCCCCGGCGACCGCCTCAGAAGATACGGCCGCATAGTCGTGCTCGACGAAGCCGACAAGGTCTTCTGCGAGACCATAGTCAGCGGAAACGGCACCGACCACTCCGCTCTGCTGCAGAGCACGCTGCTGAAGATGCTCGACGGCGACATGCTCAGCTTCGGAGCCGAAGACACCCTCCATCCCGCCTTCAGCGTGGACTGCGAAAGGGTCTCCGTCGTTCTGCTCGGCACCTTCGAGAAGCTTCTTGAGAAGCGAGCCAGAGCGCCCAGATCCATAGGCTTCGGCGCCGCGGCCCGGGACTCGGGCAGCTGCGCGGCAGAGGCCGCCTCCTGCGAGACTGAGCTCCGCGGCATCAGCTACGCCGACCTCATAGGCGCGGGCATGCGCCGCGAGATCGCAGGCCGCATAGGCCGCATCGCCGCGCTCGACCCTTTAAGCGTCTCCGACTACAGGAACATACTCGAGCTCAGCATCATGGCTCCCCTCGAGATGGGCGACGGCCCCATAGTCGAGATCGACGAAGCCAGCGCCGAGCTGCTCTCCGAAGAAGCCGCGAGCTCCGGCCTCGGCGTGAGGCTCATGCGCTCCCGCGTGATGAACGCCCTCGACGAGCTGATCTTCGAAGATCCCGGCGCCGAGCGCTATCTGATCGATCTGAACGCCGCCTGACAGGCGGCGCCAGGCCGCGGGCCGTCTCTCATGACGGGGCGCTTCCACGGGCGCGTGCATCTCGCCTTGAACTAAAAAACATCCCGCGTCCCACTTGAATTCGGACGCGGGATGCTGTATCATATATCACCGCTAGTTTTTGATTTTTTATCATCGAGGCATCATGCGACAGGGAAAGCTATTCGTCATATCCGGTCCCTCGGGAGCCGGAAAGGGCACCATCTGCAATGAGCTCATCAAGACCGGGAACTTCGCGCTCAGCGTCAGCATGACAACGAGGACGCCGAGGACCGGCGAGATACCAGGAAAGAGCTACTTCTTCGTCACCGAGGAGGAGTTCGTGAGGACCATAGAGGAGGGCGGCTTCCTTGAGCACGCCCAGATCTACGGGAACCGCTACGGGACCCCGAAGGGCCCTGTACTGAGGCAGCTCGCCGAGGGCAGGGACGTGATCCTGGAGATCGAGATGCAGGGCGCTCTGAGCGTCAAGAGGAGCTACCCGGACGCGGTGCTGATCTTCATTCTTCCGCCGTCTCTTGCGGTGCTCAGGCAGCGCCTCGCCGGGCGCGGCACCGAGACCGCCGAGGAGATCGAGAAGAGGAGTTCGCAGTGCCTCTCAGAGATCAGGATGATAAACGATTACGATTATTACGTCGTCAACGACGTGCTCTCTGACGCGGTCGCGGACGCGCTCGCGATAGTGAGGGCAGAGCAGCTCAGCACAGGCGCCGGCTGCGACGAACTGATCAGGAAATACGAGGAGGAATAGAAAATGCTTTTATATCCGTCTGTAGATCATCTCAGGACCAAGGTAGACAGCAAGTACACCCTCGCGGTAATGGCCGCGAAGAGGGCCAGGGATCTGATCGACGGCAAGCCCGCTCTCGAGCTCACCGACGAGATCAAGCCCCTCACCATAGCGACAGACGAGATCGCCGACGATCTCATCAGCTACAAGAGAGTCGAGGCCGCCGAGGCAGAGCAGTTCGAATACGCTCAGGAGTCCGAAGAGGCCGCCGAAGCCGCCGAGGCTGAAGCCGGGTCTGCCGAAGAGACCGAGGTATCGGAGCAGCCCGCGGAGGAAGCTTCCGAGGATACCGAGGAGTAGCTAAGGGAAGCGCAGCGCCCCGCAGAGGGGCGCTTTTTTATGAAACGGCGCCGGGGCGCCGCATCCGCCGTATCTCAGACTGGCCCGTCTGTCAGGGAGGGACCTCATGCGAAAGGAACAACTGCATTACTACTCTTTCAACACGAAGACCGCGATGCTGCTTCTCGTCGACACGCCCGTCGAAGACGCCGACATGAGGGCGGCCACCGCCTCGCTCTCCTACACTGAGCCGCTCGCCGGCATGGTGTTCTTCCTCGGGAAGATGGAGGGCGCCGACGTATGCCTCAGGTCCGAGGGCTCGCTCATCTCCGCGGAGGCCTTGCGCTGCGCGGCCGTCTATTACGCCGCCCAGAGGGGCTGCAGGCAGAGGGATGAGGCCGGGAGGAGCTACAGGGACGTCAGCGTCGCCTTCGACGGCTTCGAGACCGTCACCTCCGTTAGAGCCTTCAGCGAGTCGCTCACCGAGTTCGACGCCTGCGTGCTGGAGGACGGAGCCGAGGCCAAGGGAGAGCTCAAGGCCGTCTTCTGCTCGCGCTCCGGGGACGGGGCTGAGAGCTGCCGCATGGAGCGCTTCGAGCCCTCGCAGGTCAGAGGCCGAGTCATAGTGGAGAAGAGATCCTACGCCGACGTATCCTTCAGCGATACCCCGGTCTGGCAGGAGAGGACCTCGCTGCTCATAGGCGACGAGGGCTGCGCGGCTCTCAGGAACGCCTCCGTGCTGGTCTGCGGCTGCGGCGGAGTCGGCGGCTACATAATCGAAGCCCTCGCGAGGGCCGGGGTGGGGCGCATAGGAGTCTGCGACTTCGACTCCTTCGACGTCACGAACCTCAACCGCCAGATCCTCAGCACCAGGGCGGACATAGGCAGGATGAAGACTGACATAGCCGCTCAGAGGATCAGGGCCATCTCGCCGGATACCGAGACCGTGATCTACGACTTCAGGCTGGTCGGTAGCTACACCTCCGAGCATCTCGAGCTCGATACCTGGGATTATGTCGCGGACGCCGTCGACGACGTGGAGGCCAAGGTCGGCCTCATCTGCTCCTGCAGGGAGAAGGGGATCCCCGTCATAAGCTCCATGGGCGCGGGAAACCGCCTCGACCCCTTCAGGTTCAGGATCGCGGACATCTCGAAGACCCACGACGATCCGCTGGCCAAGTCCGTGAGGAAGCAGCTGCGCGAGCGCGGAGTCGAGGGCGTCAAGGTCCTCTTCTCGGACGAACCGCCCGTGAAGAAGGGCGCCAAGCCCATTCCGAGCATCTCCTACATGCCGGCGGCAGCGGGGCTCTTCATCGCCTCGGAGATCATCAGAGATCTTATAAAAAACGCTTGATTTCAGGGCGCACTTGCAGTATCATACTGTAGTGCGCTTTTTGCGTGCGGTTTTTATCTATTTGTCACACCCGCGCCATGCCTGCGGTGCCCGAAAGGGTCAAGCTACTATTGAGCGAGCGGGTGGAAGTACCAACTGGAGGTAAAGAAATGTCAGTTATTTCAATGAAGCAGCTGCTCGAGGCCGGTGTCCACTTCGGTCATCAGACCAGAAGATGGAACCCCAAGATGAAGCCCTATATCTTCACTGAGCGCAACGGTATCTACATCATCGATCTGTCCAAGACCGTCAACAAGATGGATCAGGCCTATGATTTTGTCAAGGAAGTCGCGGCCGAGGGCAAGCCGGTGCTCTTCGTGGGAACCAAGAAGCAGGCCCAGGCGGCCGTAGCCGACGAGGCTGACCGCTGCGGCATGTACTTCGTAAACGAGAGATGGCTGGGCGGAATGCTCACCAACTACAAGACCATCTCCGCCCGTATCAGAAGGCTCGGAGAGATCCGCACCATGTCCGAGGACGGCACCTTCGACAAGCTGTCCAAGAAGGAAGTCACCAAGCTCGTTCAGGAGATGGACAAGCTCGAGAAGAACCTCGGCGGCATCAAGAGCATGAAGGGTATGCCCGGATGCCTCGTCGTGGTCGACCCCAAGAAGGAAAAGATCGCCGTCAAGGAAGCCAGAGCCCTTGACATCCCCATCGTCGGAATGTGCGATACCAACTGCGATCCGGACGACGTCGATTACGTCATCCCCGCCAACGACGACGCCATCAGAGCGGTCAAGCTCATCGTCGGCAAGCTCGCCGACGCCGTCATCGAGGGCAAGCAGGGCGAGTCCTTCGCCGAGGCTCCGGCCGAGAGCGCCGAGCCCGAGACCGAGACCGTAGAGGAAGCCGAAGAAGAAAAGGCTGAGGAGGAATAATACAATGGCAGCAATTACCGCAGCGCTCGTAAAAGAGCTTCGTGACATGACCGGTGCCGGAATGATGGACTGCAAAAAGGCCCTTTCCGCCACCGAAGGCGACATCCAGAAGGCCGTGGACTACCTCAGGGAGAACGGTCTCGCCAAGGCCGCCAAGAAGTCCGGCAGAGTCGCCGCTGAGGGACTCGCCAGAGTAGCCATCAACGCCGAGGGCACCGAGGCCGCGGTCGTCGAGGTCAACTCCGAGACCGACTTCGTCGCCAAGAACCCCGACTTCATCGATTTCGTTGAGAAGATCGCCGAGATCGCCCTGAACGATCCCGAGGCCGACTGCGAGAAGTGCATCCTCTCCTGCCAGTACGGCGACGAGGGCACCGTCTCCGAGGCTCTGACCTCCAGGATCGCCACCATCGGCGAGAACATGAGCATCAGAAGGCTCACCAAGCTCGCCACCCCGGGCGTCAAGTACGTCGGATACACTCACGGCGGCGGCAGGATCTGTGTCATCATCGGACTCAAGACCGACGCCGAGCTGGCTGAGATCGCCGAGTGCGGCAAGGACGTCGCCATGCAGGTAGCCTCCATGAACCCCAAGTTCGTGGATGAGAGCGCCGTCGATCCCGAGTATCTCGCTCACGAGAAGGAGATCCTCATCGCCCAGGCTCAGAAGGAGAGCCCGGACAAGCCCCAGAACATCATCGAGAAGATGATCCAGGGCAGACTCAAGAAGAGCCTCAAGGAGACCTGCCTCACCGATCAGGTCTTCGTAAAGAACAGCGAGCTCTCCGTCAAGCAGTACGTCGACAGCGTCGCCAAGGCCATCGGCAAGAGCATCCAGGTAGCCGAGATGGTCCGCTACGAGGTAGGCGAGGGTCTCGAGAAGAGAGAAGAGAACTTCGCGGAAGAGGTAGCCAAGCAGATGAAGGGCTAGGCCTTTCAAACCGAACAGGGACGCTGCCCTCTCTAACAAACAGTAATACGCAAGGAGCTTGGGTAAAACTGAGCTCCTTTTGCTTTCTGGCCGCGCCCGGCGGGACGCGTCCGCTATACAGACCGGAAGGAGATCCGAGAATCCATGCTGGACCTGGGTCTGAGCGCTAAGGGAAAGCGCTGCCTCACGGCGGCCTTCCTCTCCATGGCCTCTTACTACATGTATTTCCTCATAATGATGTTCTACGTGCCGTTTCAGAACACCTTCGGGCTGAGCAACACTCAGATAAGCACGCTTCTGACCATCTACACCATAGCCGCCATGCCCTGCTACGTGCTGGCGGGAAGGGTGAGCGACACGGTCTCCCCCAAGATATGCCTGCTCGTATCGTGCTTCTCCATGGGCATAGCAGGAATGCTGCTCGCCACGGTCCCGCCCTACAGGGTGCTGAAGCTGCTCTTCTTCATACTGCCGCTCGGCGAGATCTCCTGGTCCTCCTGCATCAAGTGCATGAGGATGCTGGTCCCGGATCCCGCGCGCCTCGGCAGGGTCTTCGGGCTCGCCAACGCCTTCGACGGGGTGATGGCCTCGGTGTTCTTCCTCGGAACGGTGCTCGTATTCGGGGAGAGCATCTCCCAGCCCGCGTCCTACATGATGGCCATAATCATCTTCAGCTGCTTTGAGCTGCTCTGCGGCTTCGGCATACTCTTCTTCCTCGACTACAGATGGATCGAGGAGAACTCCGTGACCGTCAAGGCAGAGATCCCCGGCTCGCTGCTCGCCAGCCTGAAGGAGGTCGTGAAGATCCCCGAGCTCTGGGCCACCGGCTTCATGTCCATGGTCTATTACGGGGTCACCTGCATAGTCAACTACATCAGCCCGTACCTCATCGCCTGCTACGGCTTCCCGGTAGCGCTCTCCACGCTCTTCGCCATAGTGACGAGATTCTCGCTCAAGTCCGTCGCGGGACTCGCGGGAGGGCTGCTCAGGGACCGCCTTGGGGCCGTCTACAGGAGCGTGAGGCTGACGAGCTTCGTCACCATAGCCGGGCTCATAGGGCTCATACTTCTCCCGCACGGAGCTAAGCTGCTCGCCGCGGCCTGCATGCTCTCCGCGCTGGTCATCTTCACCTACGGCATGAACTCCACCGCCGCGAGCCTCACTCTCGGCGAGTACGACCCGCCCTCGAACATCTACGGCACCATGACAGGCATGACCTCGATCATAGGCAGCCTCGGGACGATAATAGTCTCGAACATCTCCGGCCCCGTGCTCGACAGGCTCGGAAACGGAGGCTACAAGTACGTCTTCGCGGTGGGCATCGCCGTGGAGCTCATATTCGTCTTCTCCAAAAAGATAGTCGAGTGGCCGATAGGCAGACCCGGCTCCATCTCCGAGATGAAAAGGAGGAAACCGGTTTGAGAAATAGTCTGGGCATGACCCCGAAGGCATACAGAAATCTTCTCGCTCTGCTGATGGGCATGACGAGCATGCAGCTCTACATGACCCTGATGCTGCTGTATGTGCCTTTCCAGAACTGCTTCGGCCTGACGAACACGCAGATCGCGAGCCTGCTGTCGGTCTATTCGATCACCACGGTCCCGTTCTCCATCATAGGCGGAAGGATCAGCGACGCGGTCTCGCCCAAGCTCTGCGTCTACGGTCCGTGCTTCATAACGGGCCTTCTGGGCATACTCATGTGCTTCGACCCGAGCTATCCCATGCTGCTCGCGGTATTCGCGCTGCTTCCCATAGGCTCCATAGCCTGGCCCTCGATCATCAAGTGCATGAAGTATCTCTCGCCCTCCAACGACAAGCTCGGCAAGGTCTTCGGCATGGCCAACGTCTTCGGCGGCATAGTCTCGTCCGTTGAGTTCCTGTCCTTCGTCCTCGTCTTCGGCGAGGCGATAGGGGACCCGAACAACTTCAGGATCATCATCTGGGTCAACAACATCATGAGCCTGGCTTCGGGCTTCATAGTGCTCTTCCTCTTCGACTACAAGTGGGTCATAGAGAACTCCAACAACTACACGGTCTCCGAGCCCATGTCCTTCGTGAAGAGCTTCACCGAGGCGGTCAGGGTCCCCGAGGTCTGGGCGGTCGGCGCCCTGAGCGTCGTCTACTACGGGATCACCTGCATAGTCAACTACACCAGCCCGTACCTCATCAACGGCTTCGGCTTCCCAGTGGCCTACACGACCATGTTCGCGATAGTCACCAGGTACATACTCAGGGGTCCGGCGGGCTCGGTCGGCGGACGCTACCGCGACGGGAAGGGCGCCATGTACAAGGCCCTCAAGCCCTGGAGCCTGATGAGCTCCGCGATCTTCCTCGCGATGGCCTTCCTGCCCATGAAGTCCTCGATGATAGTTCCCGCATGCCTTCTCGGCAGCGGCCTGATCTTCATCTACACCATGGCCTCCACCGGCGCGAGCATGACCCTGACCGAGTACAATCCGCCCGCGAACCTGCACGCGACCATGACGGCGATAGTCACCATAGTCGGCAACCTCGGAACCGTGATCGTATCCAACATCTGCGGGAGGATACTCGACGCGCAGCCGGTGGCCGGCTACAGGTACTGCTTCCTCATAGGCATAGTCATCGAGATGATATTCCTCTTCTCGGAGAAGA
>JAEEGI010025132.1_pt1 | contig 11566 bp, 12 predicted proteins | sample 8958751 | NCBI WGS metagenome assembly JAEEGI01 (sample SAMN16246545, study PRJNA631951) | gut metagenome | biome: gut microbiome; feature: rumen; material: KS-attached | host: Bos | place: Iran: Karaj | collected 2018-10 | reverse complement strand
CCCCGACTACCTGAGCAGCCAGCTCGGCATGAAGAGGGGTGACATCTATCACCAGAAGCTGATGAACAAGCGCCTCTCGGAGGACGAGGACGCCGTGGGTAACTACTACTGGAACAACGGTTACCTCTTCTATAACCTGCAGCCGACAGAAGTGAACGTCGTGGGCGACTCCATCGACCTTGAAATGCGTATCAGCGAGGGTCAGCAGGCTCACCTCGACCATGTCCGTATCTACGGTAACGACCGCCTCTATGAAGAGGTGGTGCGCCGTGAGCTGCGTACCAAGCCGGGCGACCTCTTCTCGAAGGAAGCCCTGATGCGTTCGGCCCGCGATATTGCCTCGATGGGACATTTCAACCAGGAGTCGGTGAACCCCAAGGTGGAACCCAACTACGAGGACGGTACCACCGTAGACATCAACTGGATGTTGGAGCAGAAGTCGAACGACCAGATTGAGTTCTCACTCGGTTGGGGACAGACGGGTGTCATAGGACGTATTGGTCTGAAGCTCAACAACTTCTCCATGCGCAATCTTTTCGGTAAGAACAAGATGCACCGCGGCCTGATGCCTATCGGCGACGGTGAGCAGTTGGGCATCAACTTCCAGACCAACGGTTCTTACTACAGCCAGATTTCCACCAGCTACTCTACGGGTTGGTTTGGCAATAAACGACCCAACTCGTTCAGCGTCAGCCTGTTCTACTCCAAGCAGTCCGACATCTCGAGCTACTACCGTAACAATGCGCTCTACAACAGCCTCTATGGCTACGGCTATGGCTACGGTTACGGCATGTACAACAACTATTCCTACAACTACGAGTCCATGCTCGACGACGACAAGAACATCCGCATGTTCGGTGCCAGCGTCGGTTGGGGTAAGCGTCTGCGTTGGCCTGACGACTACTTCCAGTTCATGGCCACCGTCGGTTACACCCGCTATATGCTGCGCGACTGGAACTACTTCTACATCGCCAACGGTAACTGTAACAACCTGAACCTCGGACTGACTCTGACACGTACTTCGACCGACAACCAGCTGTTCCCGCGCCGTGGTTCCGAGTTCATGCTTTCGCTGACGATGACCCCGCCTTGGTCGCTGTTCGACGGCAAGGACTACAAGAACCTGGCTCTCAACAGCACTTCGGCTACTTACGAGAATGAGCTACAGGATATGTACCGCTGGATTGAGTACCACAAATGGAAGTTCAAGTCGCGTACCTATACAGCCCTGACCAACAGTCAGAAGTGCTTCGTGCTGATGACCCGTGTCGAGCTGGGTATCCTCGGTTCGTACAACAGAGACAAGAAGTCGCCCTTCGAGACCTTCTACGTCGGTGGTGATGGTATGAGCGGCTACAGCTACAGCTATGCTGAGGAGACTATTGGACTGCGTGGTTACGACAACGGTTCTATCTCGACATCGTCGGCTTATACCGAGGCATCGGGACGTCGTACGTCGAACAATGCATACGCCTACGACCGCTTCACCCTGGAACTGCGCTACCCGTTCATGCTGGGTAACACCACCATTTACGGACTGACCTTCCTCGAAGGTGGTAACGCCTGGGCTGACGTGAAGAAGTTCAACCCCTTCAACATGAAGCGCTCGGCAGGTATCGGTGTACGTATCTTCCTACCGATGGTTGGTCTGATGGGTATCGACTGGGCCTACGGTTTCGACAAGGTCTACACCAGCGGCGGATGGAGCAAGGGTGGCAGCAATTTCCACTTCATCCTCGGACAGGAGTTCTAAGGAGTTAAGAGTTAAGAATTAAGAGTTAAGAATTATGATGAAGAAAGCTATTATCTGCGCAATCTGCGTAATCTGTGGATTCACTTCTGCTTCGGCGCAGAAGTTTGCACTGGTGGATATGGACTATATCCTGAAGAACATCCCTGCCTATGAACGGGCCAACGAGCAGTTGAACCAGGTGTCGAAGAAATGGCAGGCCGAGGTCGACGCCCTCACTACTGAGGCGCAGACCTTGTATAAGAACTATCAGAACGAGCTGGTGTTCCTCTCGGCCGAGCAGAAGAAGGCTAAGCAGGATGCCATCATGGAGAAGGAAAAGCAGGCTTCCGAACTGAAGCGTAAGTACTTCGGCCCCGAGGGTGAGCTGTTCAAGAAGCGCACCTCGCTGATGACGCCCATCCAGGATGAAATCTACAATGCCGTCAAGGACATTGCCGACCTGCGCGGCTATCAGTTGGTGCTCGACCGTGCCAGCGATACCGGCATCATCTTCGGCTCGCCCAAGATCGACATCTCCAACGAGGTGCTTGGCAAACTCGGCTATTCCCGTTAACCAAATGTATAAACCCTAAAAACAATAAAGCACAATGAAAAAGTTTATCATCTGCGCTATCTGCGCAATCTGCGGTTTCACCACCGCCAACGCACAGGCCAAGTTCGGTCATGTGAACACTCAGGAAATCATCCAGGCTATGCCTGAATACACCAAGGCCAAGAGCGAAATCGAGGCCCTGACAGCCCAGTATGAGGCCGACCTTAAGTCGATGCAGGACGAGCTCCAGAAGAAGGGTGACGCCTTCGAGAAGGAGCAGGCTTCACTGCCCGACAACATCAAGCAGCGCCGTCAGCAGGAACTGCAGGATATGTACACCAAGATTCAGCAGAGCTTCCAGGACAACCAGCAGGCACTGGCCAAGGCTCAGCAGGAGAAGATGCAGGCCATCACCACCAAGGTGCTCGACGCCATCAAGGCTGTCGGTCAGGCCGGCGGTTATGTCTATGTCATGGAGATGGGAGCCGGCATCCCCTACATCAGCACGACCCTCTCTACCGACGTTACTGCTCAGGTGAAGCAGAAGCTCGGTCTGAAGTAAAACTGTATTATTCAATGCGGGAGGTGTTCATGCAATACCTCCCGCATATTTTTTTCTCCGCCTCCAACGTATGAAGCAGATACCATTGTTCTTTTGCCTGTTATCCTCACCCGCGTTCGCACAGCACAACGACGGGGTAACATGGGGTGACTGGCAGCAATGGGGTGAGGGAACGGTCAATGGTGAAAGATGCTACCGTAACCCGGTTGTTCCAGCCGACTATAGCGACTTGGACTGTATCCGCGTGGGCGACGACTACTATGCCATCTCTTCCACCATGCAGTTCTCGCCAGGCATGACCATCCTGCACTCACGCGACCTCGTGAACTGGCAGATAGCAGGCCATGCCGTTGGCGACCTGAGCGAAATCAGTAGGGCCCGAGTTCACCCAAGATGACAACCGCCGTCAGGACATCCTCATCCCCTCGCACTTTCTCTGGCTGAAGTCCGTTTGGGGGTTAGAAGGCCAAAGCACATTCCACTACAGCTTCGACGGTGATAACTTCGTGGAATTAGGCCGTTATCAGCTGTCGTGGGGCCACCTTTTCCATCAATCGCTCGAAGTTCCAGTACTTCTGATACCCCATCAGACGTGCCAACTTGCGCGAGTTCCACCACTCGCGTCCCCCGCCGTCTACCTCTTTGATGGCATCAAAGGGTGACTGCATCTCTTCTGCGATAAATAAAGACTCATCCATGTTCATTTATATCACTATATTCTTATTTCATCCACACATATTTCTGTCATATATCCTTATCGGCAAAGCGCACGTTCACGCAAAAGGGCAACTTTCAATGTTTCTCTTTGTTCTGGCAAACAGAAAGTCAACCATATATATATTATGGGTACAAAGATATGAAAAAGAATTGAAAAACAAAGATAATATAGAGAAAAATGATCTTCGCAAGGCATGTGAAGAACAACTATGCAATCATCAAAACACTCGCTGATATCTATTTTTTAGTCGGGAAATATCTTCATGGCTCAACAAACACATTTTTCACTTTCCCGCAAGCAGTTCTTCTATCTTTTTTATGAAATCTTTTGAGAGACTGACTTGCTCTGCCAAGTCTTTCTCAGTAATGTCATAGGCACAGTTGTAATCAGCCTTTTGTCGGAGCTGCATCATGCGGGCAAGGAAGCTACCATAGGTTGTTTCAACTTTCCCTGTTTTCACAAAATGAAGGCTAAATTGGGTAACTGTCCCTGAATGTTTTTTCGTGGCAGGAAGTCCGTTGGCAATAAATAGCCCCTGGACAGCATGATAGCAGGCATAGTAATAGCGGTTTGCCGCCAAGTCCCAGTATTGCATGGAATACATCTCATCTGCTTGGGCAAGAAACCGATGAGCTTTTTCTAATTGTAAACCTACCAATGCCTTAATACCTTCTGCTTCCATAGTCATTTTAAAATGATACCATCACGGACCACATTCTCGTAAAATGGGGTGATGCGGTATGATTCCCATTCTTTCTTGGTGTACATGATGGGATTTATAGCTTCACCCAGGTCACAGCCAAGAAGAAAGAACGGGTAACTGACATTGTCGTAGTCAGACTGATTCAATGTTTCCTTGTCTAAAAGGATTAAGATGTCCCAATCCGAATCTTTGCGGGCATCGCCTCTGGCTCGAGAGCCGTAGAGTATAGCTCTGCCGCCTTCTGGAATTGCTGATGCGGCAGTCTGTCTGATTCTTGCTAATGCTACGCTCTTTGTCATCACTTATTATCTTTGCTGCAAATATAGGAAGAAAATCTGAACTTTACAAATTATTCGGATAGAATTTTCGGAAAAAGTTTTTTGGGGATCATTTTGCATGTTTATGCACTTCCAGATTGGACGGGGCGGAGGGGGAGTTTGGGTAGGGTAAACCCAGGGTTTGGGTAGGTTAAACTCCGGGTTTACCCTAGGGAAACTCAAATGGGGGTATTGGTGTGCATGTTTATGCAAAACATGCATAAGTATGCGTCTTTGCCTGATTTTTGTAGCTTTTTCGAAGAAACACCTAACCTCCTAACCCAGCAGCCTGGAAATGCTTTATACATCGTGGTTTCAGGCTGGTTAGCAGTTGCAGGGACTCCTAACCAACTTCTAACCTGACTAGGTGGAGTGAGGAGTGGGTTAGGAGCTCCAGCAACTCCTAATCTCTCGGAATGCCTTTCTACAAAGGGGTTTTGGAGCAGTAGGTTAGGAGGTTAGGAGTTTTTGAATCCTCCCATTCGTTATCAAAAAAGTGATAATCATAAACAAGTTCATGCGATTTATAGATAAAAAACGTAAAAAGATTCGTTAGTTCAGGGAATTCTTTATAATTTTGCTGCCAGAATTATATATAGAAATGAAGAACGTTATGAAGAAAAGAATAGTGCTGCTTTGCACCGTTGTGATGTTGGGGCTGTGCAGCTTTGCTCAGGAAACGATGGCAGTTGTCAACCCCAATGCGCTGAAGTTTGCCTACCTCAGTTATGAGGAGGCGTTGCAGACCATGCCCGGCTATAAGCTGGCACAGCAGTCGCTCAGCGACCTGCGGGCCCAGTATGAGGCTGAGCAGAAGCGGGTGGAACAGGACTTTAACATGAAGTACGAGGAGTTTTTGGAGGGGCAGCGCGACTTCCCTGAAACGATACTTCGCAAGCGGCAGACAGAGCTGAAGGAGCTGTTGGAGCGTAACGTGGCTTTCAAGGCCGAGATCCGACAGCAGATAGCCAAGGCCGAGGCCGAGGCGATGGCTCCGCTGAAGGAGAAGCTGGCCGAGGTGCTGGCCCAGATAGGGCTGGAGCGCGGCTATGCCTTCATCCTCAATACCGACGGTAACACCGTACCTTTCATCCATCCCGCAATGGGTGAGGATATCAATCAACTGGTGCAGGAAAAATGGGCCCAATAGGCATCTTCGACAGTGGCTACGGCGGGCTGACCATCCTGCATGGCATCCGCCAGTTGCTTCCCGAGTACGACTACTTGTACTTGGGCGACAATGCCCGAGCACCCTACGGTCCGCGCTCGTTTGATGTGGTCTATGAGTTCACGCGCCAGGCCGTGGTCAAGCTGTTCGAGATGGGTTGCCATCTTGTCATCTTAGGCTGCAACACCGCTTCGGCCAAGGCTCTGCGCACCATCCAGCAGGTTGACATCCCCAAGATTGACCCTGAGCGCCGTGTGCTCGGCATCATCCGCCCCACGGCCGAGGTTATCGGTTCGCTGACACATAGCCGCCATGTGGGCGTGCTGGCCACCGAGGGAACCATCAAGAGCGAGAGCTATAACCTGGAAATCCAGAAACTGCATCCCGACATCGTTGTGTCGGGCGTGGCCTGTCCTTTCTGGGTGCCGTTAGTAGAATACAACGAGGCCGACTCCCCTGGTGCCGACTATTTTGTCAAGAAGCGTATCGACGAAATCATGCGCAAGGACCCTGAGATTGACACCCTCATCCTGGGCTGCACCCATTATCCGCTGCTCATGCCCAAGATTCTGAAGTACCTGCCTGCCGGCGTCCGTGTCGTCCCACAAGGAGAGTACGTCGCCGACAGTCTGCAGCAATACTTTGTGAAGCACCCCGAGATAGAGCAGCAATGTTCCAAGGGCCACACCGCCCGCTACCTGACCACCGAGAATACCGACAAGTTCAAGGAGCAGGCCCAGATGTTCCTGCACGAGCAGGTGGAGGTCGAGAACATCACGTTGGGGTAATACCTATCCCTTTTTCCTGCGAACGATGAAACTGCCAATGGCCAGGAGGATGACGAGAATCGTCACGAGGAAGGCCCAGACGTGGGTGACTCTCGAAGTGGCGGCAATGGTGTACTTATAGTCAGCAGGGATGAAGCGGTCGCCGGAAAGGCGGTAGTGGATGACCTGCCCGTCGTATTCGCCCAAGCCAGCATCCGTTACCTTGCCCGGCATGACGAGGTCGTAGTTGGTGTTGAAGCTCAACAGCAGCCCGTACCCCTTCTGATGAGTCAATGTGTCGGACTCTCGGGACGTCATGTACGAGTTGTAGGTATCCGAGTGGAAATGATTGGCAAACACCTTCCTGAAGTTATTTGTTCTTGCTTCGTCATCCCCTGCATAAAGGACGCTGGGGTGCATGGCCAGCGAGTCGCATTGCCTGACGAACTCCTCTTTGCCGAGGGGTGGGTTGGGAATCTGGTCATAGTTGTCGGCCAGCGTCGTGTATAGTTCGGTGAACCAGTTGGCATTGACCCACTGGCTGATTTTCGCCTCAATAGCGTCTAACAGTACCTTCTGCTCGGCACCACTGTAATGGTGCGTCAGGTCGGGCTGCCCAGTGAACCAGAAGGATATGGTGTCGGCACTGAGGAAACGGCTGAGAGGGATGGGGAAGACGGCGGGGCCATCGTAGGCAAACGTCTCGGTAAAGGCGTAGTCGGTATAGAACCACTTGAAGCGTTTCTCTAACGAGCTGGTGGCCTTGAACCCTTCTGCCTTGATAAGGTGAGACCTTTCCGGCTGATACAGGTGGGCGCTCATCTCCTCGACACTCTTGAACTCTTTCTTCACATGTCCCATCAGCAGGTTTCCCAAGGGTCTGCTGAGGTCCAGCGCCTGCATACTGTCCAACTGAGCCTCGGTCAGGGGCACCGGATAGCGCATGGAGTCGGCGCCGAGGACCGACCAGCTGCGCTCCCAGCTTTTGTCGATGAGGCTGTCGAAGTCCTCCGTTGGCGGGATGGCCAGCCATTGTTGCGTGGTTTTGAATGTGTACTCGCGGCTGCAGGTGCCGTCCTCGTTGATGACGGTCAGCATGCGGCAGTCCTTGTTGCTACACGATGCCAAGAGTACCATGAGCAGCATCGTGAGAAGTCCTTTGCTATTTGTTTCCATAAAACTGCTGTCTTAGTTTACTAAAGGTATTCGGTTGTTCTTTCTTATACTCCATGTAGCACAGGTATTGTTCCAGGGGCGTGCCCTCCGAACAGCGGGTGCTGCCTGCCTCGCGGATGTCCTGCTGCTGAGCTACTGTATGGACGGGTGCTGCCGTGTCCTGTTGCAGCCATAGGAACAGGCCCACCAAGTAGATGGCTGCTGCCGACAGGACGGTGCGCAGGGCGATGAGAAGGGCTGATGGCTTGTGGCGTCGCTGTGCCATGATGTCATCGTATGCAACCTCGCCTAAGGTCAGCTCGCCGAGCATCAGGCGGACGGCTTGCCAGTCGGCAGGCAGCTCCTGGCACAGCTGGAGGGCGCGGGCCAACTGCTGTTCTTCGACAGGCGTGGTCTCGCCTTCGAGGTACTTGTCAATCAGTTGCTGTATTTCCTTGTTCGTCATTGTATCATTCTCAGTTTTAGTTCCGTTAATACTTTCTTTCGTGCTGCCGAGACCATAGCGGTAATCGAGGCTTTGGGAATGCCCGTCTGCTGGGCTATGTCCTCCGTCGAGAGTCCAATGACTGTCCGCATCTCGAACAGCTGTCGTTCTCGTGGCTTCAGCAGGGCCACCGTTTCCGTCAGCATCCGCTGCATGTCAGCCGCCTCCAATTGCTGCTGTGGCGAGTCACCGTCCTCCAAGTGGTGCAGCTGCCGTGTGTCGATGTCGGCGACATGGGTGTTCCGTTGCTGTTTCCTGTACAGGCTGACGCAGCAGTTCTTTGCCACTCTGACGGCCAGCGCCTCCACGTTACGCCCAGCATCGATGTGCTCTAAGTATTGCCACAGCTGTATCATCGTGTCCTGCGCAGCATCCTCGGCATCCTCACGGGAACCGAAGAAGTCGAGCCCGACTTTCAGCACTTTCTGGCGCAACTGTGCGGCGATATGTTCGAATTCTGGACGTGTCATACATTTATAATACGCAGAAAACGTGGAAATATTAAGTTGGAACAGAAGTTTTTTTATTCTTTTGGCTCGTCGGACCGTTTGAGAATACCCATGATGATGAGCAGATAGCCTGCCAGACAAAGCATTGGGGCAATGACGATGCGGCGGGTCGAGAAGATGTCGGAATCTCCTGAGCCAGCCATCAGCAGGTAGCTGACGACGATGAGGATACAGGCAACGGCGATGATTTGCCGGCGGTTAGCGAGCTTGCGATTCATTTTGGTATTGTCTGATGTGGAGTTCATATCGGGGATTGTATTGGTGAATGATTTCGTTTCGTTCGAATTGCCCGGCTACGGCGAGAGCCTGCTGCATGGTATTCAGCCAAGTGTAGCGGGAAAAGAGGGAACCATTACGGCGTGAGGGCTTGATGGCTTCAATCCATGAAAGCCACTCTTCGGAACGGCGGAGCAGGTTGTTGACTATCTCGTCGCCCTTTACTGGCTGACCAGCGATGTAATAGCAGCGGGCCATGGAAAGCGCTTCTTCGGTATAGGGCACGTTCTCCTGCGGCATCTCCTGCTGCCACTTCTGGCATACGGACAATGCGCGGCGGAGGTCGTCAGTTCCAGCTGAAGCACCTGCCTGCAGGCTCTGCTGGAGCAGCGAGTCGATGAGCACGCTCATGACGAGCTGGTGGGTATGGGCCAGTCGCTTCACGTCTTCATCCACATAGATGCCCTTGGTGCTGAGGCCGCCATAGCGGAAACGGTGCATCACGTTGTCGTAGAGCCGCTCCACATCCACGTGTTGACTCTTTGCCGTCGGACTAATACGGTAGGCAAGTCCTTCGAGTACCAGGTGGTCGCGGAGGAAAGGCAGGATGTCGCCGCCTAAGCTGATGGAGGTATAGATGGGGCGGTCCCAGTCGGCATGCGACAACATCTCGAGCACCATCAGTTCGTTTTTGTACAGGCCCTGCTTCCCCTTGAGTGAAATGACCATCGTGTCCTTCTCCCCTGCAATGGTGAAGCTGTCGGTGTTGATGGGCATATACTCCAGTTTGCCTTCCTGATAGTCTTCGTGCCGCAGGCTGATGGGTAGGGCAGGAGAGTCGTTGGCCGGGCGTTTCATCTGGTCGATATACCAGTCGGTCTGTAGGTACTCCATGTTGCAGTCGCGTGTGTCGGTGCGCACTCCTTCCACCTCCTGGTTATACCAGAGCGGGAACGTGTCGTTGTCGCCGTTGGTCAGAATGATGGGGTGCCCCTCGCGCTGCATGCTCTCCAGATAGTTGGCTCCGAAGTCACGACAGGCATAGCGGTCTGAGCGGTCGTGGTCGTCCCAAGTCTGGGAAACCATCTGCAAAGGAACCGCAAGTCCGATGAGGCTGGCCATAACGGCAACGGCGGTGGCAAATCTTGCACTTTTCGCTCTGACTATTTCGCTGATGGCTCCTACGCCTAATCCTATCCAGATGGCAAAGGCATAGAATGAGCCTGAGTAGGCATAGTCGCGTTCGCGTGGCTGGAGCGGAGTCTGGTTGAGGTAGACTACGATGGCCAGTCCTGTCATCAAGAACAGCAGCAGGATGACGAGCAGCTGCTGCCGGCCCTCACGCCCTCGCCGCCATTGCCAGAACAGTCCCGCCAGTCCTAACAGCCGCGGTAATGCGTAGAAGACGTTGCGCCCTTTGTTGTTAGCCAGGTCCGACGGCAGTTTGGTGGTGTCGCATCCCAACAGCCAGTCGTCAATCCAGCTGAAGCCCGTTATCCAGTTGCCGTGCTCTACCTCACCGTTACCCTGGATGTTGTTTTGCCGTCCCACGAAGTTCCACAGGAAGTAGCGCCAGTACATGAAGTTCACCTGATAGCTGATGAAGAAGCGCAGGTTCTCGGCAGTGGTAGGCCGGTTGCCCTCTTTCCTGATTCCCCCCATCCAGTCCTCGTAGGCCTTGGCGTGCCGTGCGGAGTGCATACGGGGGAAGTACATGTTGTCATTATATGCGTAATTCATATCGTGGCGCACTACCTCATACTGCTGCTTGGCGGAGTCGGACGAGGGACGGTAGATAGCCTTCCCCTCTTCCAGCTTCGGTATCGGTTCGCTACAATATGCAGGACCATAGAGAAGCGGTGTCTGCCCGTACTGCTCGCGGCTCAGGTAGCTGCCGAGCGAGAAAATGTTGTCGGGCGCATTCTCGCACATCGGCGGCTGGGCATTGGCTCGGATGAGGATGACTCCATAGCTGCTGTAGCCAGCCAGTATCAACAGCAGGCAGGCTATTGACAGCTTGATGGTCCTTCGCTGTACCTTATAATATATAGTGACAAGCGTTACGGTCAGCAGGATGATGTAGCAAATGAGGCCTGTGTGATAGGGGCAACCCAGCCCGTTGGTAAACAGCAGTTCGAACCAGCCGCCCACCTTCACCACACCCGGTATGACTCCATAGAGGATGATGCCCACCAGTAAGCCTCCTGCCAGTAGCGTCAGAAGCATGCCCTGCCAGGTGACCCGCTTTGCCCGACGGAAATAGACCACGAACGACATGGCGGGCAGGCAGAGCAGACAAAGCAGATGGACGCCGATGGACAGGCCCGTGATATAGGCAATCAGGATTATCCAGCGGTCGCTTTGCGGACTGTCAAACTCTTGTTCCCACTTCAGAATCAGCCAGAACATCAGGGCTGTCAGGAAACTGGAGAAGGCATAGACCTCGGCCTCGACTGCCGAGAACCAGAAGGTATCGCTGAACGTATAAGCCAGTGCGCCGACAACGCCACATCCCTCAACGGTGATGACCCTGGGGAGTGTCAAAGCCGTCCCCGTGGGGCAAATCAGCTTTCGGGCGAAGTGCGTAATGGTGAGGAACAGGAAGAAGATACAGCCCGCACTCAGCAGCGCCGAGGCGATGTTGACCATCAGCGCTACTTG
>JAEEGI010025124.1_pt1 | contig 11569 bp, 10 predicted proteins | sample 8958751 | NCBI WGS metagenome assembly JAEEGI01 (sample SAMN16246545, study PRJNA631951) | gut metagenome | biome: gut microbiome; feature: rumen; material: KS-attached | host: Bos | place: Iran: Karaj | collected 2018-10 | reverse complement strand
AGTCTATGATGAATACAAGGATAAAGAGTTCGATCTGATCAGCGGCATCATCAAGACTGCCGAAGAGAAGTTTGTACTTATCGATATCAAGAACACCATCGGTATCATGACCAAGCCGGAACAGATCCCGGGCGAGGAATACCGTGAAGGCCAGACGATCCGGGTCATCATCAAGGAAGTCTCCAAGAATTCCAAGGGTTCCCAGGTCATCCTTTCCCGTTCGGATCCGATGTTTGTGAAGCGTCTTTTCGAAAAGGAAGTTCCGGAGATCGCCCAGGGCATCGTCGAGATCAAGGCGATCGCCAGAGAAGCCGGCGAAAGGACCAAGATGGCGGTCTATTCCCGCAATGACGACGTTGACCCGATCGGCGGCTGCATCGGCCCGCGCGGCACCAGAGTCCAGGCGGTCATCAGCGAGATCCGCGGTGAAAAGATCGACGTCTTCGAATGGAACGATGATCTTGGCGAACTCGTACGCAACGCACTGTCTCCGGCTGAGATCCGTGCCGTCTTCTACGCGGAAGACAACGACGAAAAGGAACGCAGCCATTACAACCGTCCGCTGACGGTCGTCGTCAATGATGATCAGCTTTCGGTCGCGATCGGAAAGAAGGGCAAGAACGCCCGTCTGGCTGTTAAACTGACCGGCCGCAAGATCGATATCAAGACGATCTCCGACATCGTCGCCGAAGGCATCGACATCAATGCCAAGATGAAGGAATTCAAGGAAGACCAGGAAAGACTCGCCAAAGAGAAGGAAATGCGTGCCTTCCTTGCCCAGCAGGAAGAGGCAAAACGCCGTCAGGAAGAATTCGAGTCCCAGTTAGCTGAAAGCGACACCGGATTCGCGGAAGAAGCGATCGAAGAGATGGCGGAACAGAACCCGGCGGAAGAAGAAGTCACGATCGTCGAACTGGCGGAAGAAAAAGAAGCCGCCAAGGCGAAACGCGAGGAAAAAGCCGAGGAAGAAAAGAAAGAAGAAGCTGCGCCGGCTGTTGAAGAGCCGGTCCAGGAGACTGTCAAGGAAGAACCGGTCAAGGAAGAACCGGTAGTCGAGGAGAAGAAGCCGGAACGCAAGAAAGCGGCTCTGACTCCGAAGCAGGACACCTATGTCTCCAAGCTTGAAAAATTCGCGGACGCATCCAACAAACAGGAAGAACAGACTGCGAAGAAGAAAAAGAAACGCAAGGGCGAAGAAGACGAGAGACGTCTGCGTGCCAAGGATCTTGAAAGCAAGGAATACGAGATCCGTCCGGAATACACAGAGGAAGAACTCGAAGAGATCGCTCTGCAGCAGGAAGAAGAAGAACAGGACAGCTGGATCAACGAAGATATCGACTTCGACGAATACGAAGACTACTACGACGACGAGGAGTAATCGATGAAAAAGATCCCGATGCGCCGTTGTGTGGCGACCGGAGAATCCTGTCCGAAAAAGGAATTGTTACGTATCGTCCGGACGCCGGAAGGGACAGTGGAAGTTGACCCGACCGGCAAACGGAACGGTAAAGGTGCTTATCTGAAAAAGGACCTGCAGGCGCTGGAGACCGCCCGCAAGCGCAACGCTCTCGGCAGAGCGCTTGAGACGGAGATCAGCGAAGAGGTCTACGAAGCGATCAAAAAGGAGATCGGTGAATAGGACTCTGCAGCTTCTCGGGCTTGCCCGCAGAGCCGGAAAGATCCTTTACGGAGAAGAGATTCTCAATCAGTTCAGAGAAGGCAAGATCCAGATCGTCTTCATCGCTTCCGACATCTCGGAAAAGAGCCGGGAGCGGATCCTGAAAAAATGCAGTTATTACAATACCCCGTATACTGACGCGTTCAGCGCTGAAGAACTCAGCGCTGCCGTCGGCAAGCGCAACGTCCGCAGCCTCGCGCTGACGGACCGGGGTTTCGCAGAAAACGTTTTGAAAGAAGGAGGGTGTGTGCATGGCGAAAGTACGAAGAAACAACAATAACAAGCGAAACAATAACAAGGAATACAGACCCGCACAGGTCAAAGAACAAGTCAAAGCCATAACCTACCAGGAGGGAATCACAGTTTCCCAGTTAGCCGAAAAACTCGGACGCAATTCCGGCGAGATCATCAAGGTCCTGTTCATGTTATCGAAGATGGTAACGATCAACTCGGTCCTTGACGACGAATCCGTTGAACTCGTCTGTTTGGAATTCAATGTCGACGCCACCAAGGAGGAGACAGAAGAGAAAGACCTGCTGGTCGATGAAAAGGATGATCCGAAGGATCTGGTCGGCAGAGCGCCGATCGTAACGATCATGGGTCACGTCGACCACGGTAAGACGACGCTGCTGGACTACATCCGTTCCACGAAAGTCGTGGAAGGGGAGTTCGGCGGCATCACCCAGCATATCGGTGCGTACCAGATCGAAGTCAACGGCCAGCCCGTGACCTTCATCGATACCCCCGGACACGAGGCATTCACAGCCATGCGTGCCCGTGGTGCCAGTGTTACCGATATCGCGATCATCGTCGTTGCCGCGGATGACGGTGTCATGCCGCAGACCAAGGAAGCGATCGACCATGCCCGTGCAGCGGGCGTTCCGATGATCGTCGCAGTCAACAAGATGGATAAGCCGCATGCAAATCCGGACAGAGTCAAGCAGGAAATGGCCGAAAACGGCGTCATGTGCGAGGAATGGGGCGGCGAAACGATCTTCGTCAACTGTTCCGCCAAGACCGGCCTCGGTGTCCAGGAACTGCTTGAAACGATCCTGGTCGTTGCGGAAATGAAGGAACTGAAGGCCAACCCGAAAAAGGCTGCCGTTGGTACCGCCATTGAAGCGAAGCTCGATAAGGGACGCGGTCCGGTCACGACGCTGCTCGTCCAGAACGGTACCCTGCATCAGGGCGACTATCTGGTCGTCGGTGCGATCTCCGGCCGTGTACGCCGTATGAACGATGATACCGGCAGAGAGATCAAGGAAGCGCTCCCGTCCTCTCCGGTCGAGATCATCGGCCTGAGCGACGTTCCGACAGCCGGCGATCACTTCAAGGTATTTGACAGTGAAAAGAAGGCCAGAGCTGTTGCCGAACAGCTCAACCGTGAAAAGATCGAAAGAGAAAGACGCAACACCTCTGCGATGTCTCTCGATGATCTGGCTGCCCAGATCGAGAGCGGCGAAGTCCAGGAGATCCCTGTCATCGTCAAATCCGACGTTCAGGGTACTTCCGAAGCAGTCGCCAGTTCTCTGTCCAAGATCGAAGTCGACGGTGTCAAGGTCAACGTCATCCGTTCTTCCGCCGGTGCGATCTCCGAATCGGATGTCATGCTGGCGAAGGTCTCCAATGCTGTGATCTATGGTTTCAACGTCCGCCCGAGTGCGATCGTTCGTAAGAAAGCCGCAGATGAAGGTGTCGATATCCGTCTGCACACGATCATCTATAAGGCAGTCGAAGAAATGGAAGCCGCTATGAAGGGCATGCTGGCGCCGGTCTTTGAAGAAAAAGTCATCGGTCAGGCAGAAGTCCGTAAGATCTATAAGGTCTCCAAGGTCGGCACGATCGCCGGTTCGATGGTCATCGACGGCAAACTCGAGCGTGACTGCGGCGTCCGTCTGATCCGTGACGGCGTCGTCATCTACACCGGCCGTCTCGGTTCTCTGAAGCGTTTCGAAAACGACGCCAAGGAAGTTCAGAGCGGTTACGAGTGCGGTCTTACGCTGACGAACTACAACGATATCAAAGAAGGCGATATCGTCGAAGCCTACGTCGACGTGGAGGTCCCGGTCGAGTAATGGCGAGCGCAAATCTGGCCAAGATCGAGTCGCTTCTTTACCGTGAGATCACACTGATCCTGCAGAAGGACTTCAACGATCCGAAACTCGGTTTCGTGACCGTTTCCGAAGTTCGCGTTTCACCGGATCTGAGCCACGCAAAGGTCTACGTTTCCTTCCTCGGAAAGAAGGAAAGAAACGATGCCGGTCTGCGGGTGCTCAATAACGCGAAAGGCTATGTGCGCAGTCAGTGCGCAAAAAAAGTCAAACTGCACAAAGTACCGGAACTGCATTTCCTGATTGATGAAAGTCTTCAGGAAGCGAACCGGATCGAAGAGATCATCCATAAGATCTCTTCTGAGAACGAAGACAGCGGCGAAGAATAAAGAAATACAGGCGAATCCGTAACGGATACGCCTTTTTCTTTCGATATTGAAAAACGATATATTCTTCAGCCTGTATAAAACCCTGTTTCAGGGTAAACTGCGAAGGTTTTTTCCCGGAAAACTGTCAAAACAAAAGATTGTGTAACACCGGCATAAAAGGCGCTTTCTTTCAATTCATAGGGGAAACTGATATAATATTATCGTTTGAAAAAGACATTTTTTAAGGAGGTCTTATGGCAATTCGTAAAGATACCTCATTAGGTGAGATCAAGATTTCCGACGAAGCGATCGCCGTTCTGGCTGGCGGAGCTGTTACCGAGAGTTACGGTGTCGTCGGTATGACAAGCCAGAAAGTCATTAAAGACAGATTGGACGAACTTCTGAAAAAGGAAAACTATTCCAAAGGCGTTATCGTCAAGAATACACCGAACGGACTGGTTGTCGATCTTTATATCATCGTCAGCTACGGCGTTCGCATTTCCGAGGTCGTCAAGGAAGTTCAGAAACGCGTGAAGTATACTCTGGAAAAGGCTCTGAAGATGGATGTTGACTCCGTCAATGTCTATGTTCAGGGAGTCAAGGTAGTCGGCTGATGACAAAGATCGTAGACGGCGCATATTTTAAAGAACTGCTGAAAAGCGGCTGCGCGAATCTGACCAGTCATCAGAAAGAGATCAACGCGCTGAACGTATTCCCGGTACCGGACGGCGATACCGGTACGAATATGTCCATGACGTTTACCAACGGTCTGAAGGACGCGCTTGCGTGTGAATCCGATTCCGTTACCGATATCGCGAAGGCTCTTTCCAAAGGCCTGCTGATGGGTGCCCGCGGCAACAGCGGTGTCATCACTTCCCGTATCTTCAGTGGTCTCTACCAGCACATCGAGGGCAAGGAGACGATCGAGGTCGGTGATCTCGCCAAGGGTTTTGAAAACGGCGCCCGGGTCGCTTACCGCGCGATCATGAAACCGGTCGAAGGCACGATCCTGACCGTTGTCCGCGAAGGCTCCTGGTATGCGAACCACGATTTTGAAGCCAATCCGGAGATGAGCGTCGAAGAATATTTCGAAGCCCTTTACAAATACATGCAGGAATCCCTGGAACACACTCCGGACCTGCTCCCGGTCCTGAAAGAGGTCGGCGTTGTCGACTCCGGCGGTGCCGGTCTGTTAAAGATCATCGAAGTTTTCAAGGCCTGCGCTCTCGGAAAACCGTTTGTCTCCGAGACCGAATCCGAAAAGGCATCCTCGGACGATGATCTTCAGTTCGCGGCGCTTGAATTCGAAAATGACGAATTCGGCTACTGCACGGAATTCATCCTCCGTCTTGCGGAAGACCAGATCAGTAAGTTCAACGAGATCGCTTTCCGCTCCCGTCTGTCCGCGATCGGCAATTCGCTGGTCGTTGCCAGAGACGAGGAACTCGTCAAGGTCCACGTTCATACGCTGACACCGGGCGAAGCTCTGAATATTGGACAGAACTACGGTGAATTCGTCAAACTGAAGATCGAGAACATGCAGGAACAGCATTCCGCGATCGAGCGTGCCGCTCACAAGCCGCAGCTCGTCGATATTCCGGTCGCCAAGAAGGAAAAGCAGAAATTCGGCATCATCACCGTTGCTGCCGGCGCCGGCCTGCACAAGGTCTTCAAGGATCTTCGCGCCGACGTCATCATCAACGGCGGTCAGACGATGAACCCGTCCACCGAAGATTTCGCGAAAGAGATCGAAAAGCTGAACGCGGATCATATCATCATCCTGCCGAACAACTCCAATATCATCCTGGCAGCCAACCAGGCAAAGGATATCTGCGATGACCGTGATATCACTGTCCTGACGACCAAGACGATCCCGGAAGGCATCAGCGCTCTGAGCATGTTCAACCCGGAGAACTCCCTTGAGGAGAATATCACCGAGATGGAGAATGCGCGTCAGAACGTTCAGTCCGGTTCGCTGACTTACGCTGTCCGCGATACCAGCCTGGACGGTGTCCATGTCGAAGAGGGTGACTTCATCGGCATGACCAACAAGTCGATCGTCGCTTCCGGCAAGAACAAGCTCGAAGTCGTAAAGAAACTGATCGACGAGATGGCCAAGAAGGATGACGCGGAGCTGATCACGATCATCACCGGCGAAGACGCCAATGAGAGCGAGACAGACGAGATCGTCGCCTACATCGAAGAAAACACCGAAATGGAAGCGGATGTCGTCAAGGGTGACCAGCCGGTCTACGCGTATCTGTTCGGCGTTGAATAGGATAAAGAACTTCATCAGATCTTAAAGGAGCTTCGGCTCCTTTTTTGTTGACAAGCGGACAGACAGATAATACACTTAATACAGATAGTACAGAAAGGAGAGCTATGTTCTATATAAATCTACAGGGCAAACAGCCGATCTATGAACAGATCCGGCAGCAGATCGTCCGCTTTGTGGAACTTGGGATCCTGAAGCCGAACGAACAGCTGCCGTCAGTAAGACAGCTGGCGCAGGAAAACGGCATCAATCCGAACACAGTTGCAAAAGCCTATCAGGAACTTGAAAAAGAAGGCGTGATCTACACGCTGCAGAAGAAGGGGGCTTACGTTGCTGAAAAGCACTATTCCGGTCTGTATGATCACGAGCAGCTGATCAAGTACCTGACACCGCTGAAGGACGGGGGCGTCCGCAAGGAAGAACTCGTTGCAGCGGTTGAGGAACTTTTCAAGGAGGAAAACTGAGTATGCTGTTGATTGAGAATATTTCAAAATCCTTTGGTGAAAAGGATGTATTGAATAACGTATGTTTTAAAGTCGAAGAAGGTTCGATCTTCGGTCTTGTCGGCGTTAACGGCGCCGGTAAATCGACTTTGCTGAGAGTCATTTCAGGCGTCTACCATCCGGAACAGGGCGAAGTCCTGCTGAACGGAAAGAACACCTATAACGATCCTTCCGCACGCAAAGACATTCTTTACGTATCGGATGACCCGTATTATCCCTACGGATCTACGATCGAGACCATGAAGACCTATTATGAGACCTTTTACGATCTTGACGAGGAAGCTTATAAAAAGTATCTGCAGATGTTCCATCTGGATCCGAAGATCTCGATCTCGAACTTTTCGAAGGGCATGAAGCGGCAGACGTCGCTGCTGTTCGCACTCGCTGTTCATCCGAAGCTTCTGCTCCTGGATGAAGCGTTTGACGGTCTGGATCCGCTGATCCGCCTGAGTTTCAAGAAGGCGCTTGCTGAACTGATCGAGGAGACCGGGATCTCCGTCATCATCTCAAGCCATTCCCTGAAGGAGCTGGAGGATATCTGTGATTCCTTCGGTATCCTGGAAGATACCCATATGTCGACTTACGGCGATCTGCTCGAGTCCAAGGAGAATATCAACAAATACCAGCTTGCCTTTACGGAAGAATACGAAAAAGAGGATTTCGCCTCTCTGGATGTTGTCCGTTTCGAGAAACAAGGAAGAGTCTACCAGCTCGTTATCCGCGGAAACGAGGAGGACGTGCGTGCAGAACTGCAGAAAAAGGATCCGCTTCTGATCGACGTGCTGCCTGTCAATTTTGAAGAGCTCTTTATCTATGAAGTTGAGAGCAGAAATGAGGCTGAACATGAATAAGAATGTATTTACTTATCTTTTCAAGAGCAAGAAGATCCTTGTCGTCTTCCTGTTCATTATGAATCTAGCGCTGATGCTGACGCCGTATATCAGTTCGATGCGTACCGGAAACTACTTTGTATCCTGGATCATCGGCTACGTCTTTATGTTCGGCACCTGCTATATCCTGCCGCCGTATCTGCTGCGTTTCATCCAGTCGAAAAAAGCGACCGACTCGTATTTCTCGCTGCCGGTATCCCGCCGTGAACTGCTGAACACGAATCTGCTGTTCTCGGCCCTGGTCTCGTACTGTCCGTTCCTTGTCGGTGCGGTCATATCCGGGATCATCGGACTTGCCGGCGGACATATCGAGATCGCGGAACTGTTCAGGATACTGTTCTGCGGTCTGCTGACTGTTACTGTGCTGACGCTGGTCAACAGCCTGTTCTTCTCTTTCGCGAATACGCTGTTTGACGGAATGGTCATGATCGCCGCCTATACCGCTATGCCGCTGATGATCTATATCGTGCTCGGCGTCTTCTTTGAAACGCATGTCGCCGGCATGAGTTACTGGTCCAGCCTGCTGAACGGTGTGCGTTATCTTTCTCCGGCATTCCTTTGCGGAAACATCGTTGGCGGCGGTTCAAAAAGGATCGTTTACTACATCGTCCTTGCAGTATACGCTGTGATCGCGTATGTGCTGCTGTCCAGGGAAGTCGTGGACAGAAAAGCGGAAAGAGCCGAACAGATCTCCGATCATTTCTTTGCATATCCCTTCGTGATCTACTTCTATACTTTCGCCATTCTCTGCATGATCACCTTCTTCTGGGGAAACAGGAACTTTATCAGCTTCTTCAAGGATTCCATCATCTACTACATCCTTCTGCTGTTCATCTTCACAGTCGCGAACTTCGTTTACCGGCGCAAGATCCGTTTCGAACCGAAGACCTTCGTATTCTTCGCCATTTCGATCATACTTTCGCTGCTGGTCGGACTTGCCGCCAACAAAACACAGGGTTTCGGTTTCTCCAGAATGTATGATCATAATCCGAAATCAGTTTCGTACGTCTATAACGGCCCGCTGAGCAAAGAGGACTGTGAGGAACTCGAGATCAAAAGCGAATACGTAAGCGTGTTTGTTGAATTGCAGATACCGGAACGGCTAATGAATGAACCGCAATACAGCGAGGCAATGAAGATCATGGAAGACAGCAGGGAAAAGGCGATCGAAGACTATTACACGAAATCCGATCAGGATCGAACCAATACAGGATACCTTTCGATCCGTGATAATTTCACCGGCGAAGGCAATTATGTGCATTATGATGATTCCGGACAATACGGATACACCGTCTATGAACCGCTCAGCATCGATCAGCTGAGAGTTCTGTCCAAGATAACGCAGGTAAGCATATATACCGACGATAAGGAACTCATCCTTCCATAAAAGACGGATCAACGCCCTCAACTGAGGGCGTTTGGTTTATAATGAATGCGATATGGAAAAAGAAAGAATACTTGAGTTAAGAAAGCTCATTGACCGTTACAATTACGAGTATCACGTACTGGATAAACCGACCATCCCGGACGCGGAATACGACGCGCTTTTTGATGAACTGCTGAAACTTGAGGAAAAACATCCGGAGATGGCAGACCCGGCTTCTCCGACCCAGCATGTCGGCTATGAAGTCCAGTCTGTTTTCAATAAAGTCCGTCATGACCGTCCGCTGCTGTCGCTGGGAGATGTCTTTTCCTATGAAGAACTGCGCTCCTGGGCACAGAAGATCACCGATGTCTATCCGGATGCGGAATTCATCGTCGAATACAAGATCGACGGTCTTGCGATGTGTCTGGTCTATGAGGACGGTCTGCTCCGTCTGGCTGCGACCAGAGGCGACGGAACTGTCGGCGAAGACGTTACGGCGAATGTGAAAACGATCCCCTCGATCCCGCTTCATATTCCGGTAGAAGGACGCTACGATATCCGCGGCGAAGTCTATATGCCGAAGAAGAGTTTTGAGAAACTCAATGCGGAACGGCTGAAAAACGGCGAAGAGGAATTCGCAAACCCGCGAAACGCTGCTGCAGGCTCGATCCGTCAGCTCGATTCGAGGATCGCGGCTTCCCGCGGTCTGAACGCTTTCTGGTATCATATCCCGGATGATACGGAACCGACACATTACGATTCCCTGATGAAGGCACGTTCCTATGGTTTCCGTGTCAACGATACATTAAAGAAATGCTCCTCGATCGAGGAAGTGATCGAACATATCGAAGCGACAGCTGCGATCCGTCATGATCTTCCGTATGAGATCGACGGCATGGTCATCAAAGTCAACAGCTACGAACAGCAGAGACAGCTCGGTTTCACATCCCGTATCCCGCGCTGGGCGATCGCCTATAAATTCCCGGCAGAAGAAGCCCGTACAGTCGTCGAAGACATCTTCATCACTGTCGGCCGTACCGGCAAATGCACGCCGAACGCCCGTTTCAAACCGGTGAGACTTGCCGGTACGACGGTCGGCTTTGCGACTCTGCATAACGAGGATTTCATCCGTGACAAGGATATCCGCATCGGTGATACTGTTTTTGTGCGGAAAGCAGGCGATATCATCCCGGAAGTCATCCGCAGTGTGAAGGAAGAAAGAGGAGAGAATACGGTGCCGTATGTGTTCCCGGAAGTATGTCCGGTATGCGGTTCGCATATCTCGCGCTATGAAGGGGAAGCGGCTCACTACTGCATCAACTCGGACTGTCCGGCGAAGGTCGTTGCCTCGATCGCGCATTTCGCATCCCGCAACGCAATGGATATCGACGGTCTGGGCGAAAAGAAAGTAGAGAACTTCTACAACAACGGTCTTCTTAAGAGCGTTGAGGATATCTATACGCTGAACGAGAAGAAGGAAGAGATCCTGAGCCTGGATAAATTCGGTGAGAAGTCCTTCAGCAATCTTATAGCCGCGATCGAAAACAGCAAGGCCAATTCCCTTGAGAGACTGATCAACGGCTTGGGCATCCGCCAGGTCGGCGAAAAAGCGGCGAAAGTCCTTGCTGAGCATTTTCTGGATATGGATGCTCTGAGCAGTGCCGGCATCGAGGAACTCAGTGCGATCCGTGATATCGGTACAGTTACCGCGCAGACGATCCGCGAATTCTTCGAGGACGAAAACAACAAGCGGATGATCGAAACTCTTAAGGCCCGCGGTCTGAATATGCAGTACCGCAATACACGTACTTCCAGCGAGACACAGTTCTCGCAGAAACGCGTCGTTCTGACCGGCTCGCTTCAGTCGTATACACGTCAGCAGGCGACAGCCTTGCTGGAGGACCTTGGGGCGATCGTTAGCTCGTCTGTGTCAAAGAATACCGATTTTGTCATCTACGGCGCGGATCCCGGCAGCAAATACAACAAAGCCAGAGACCTTGGCGTCACCTGTCTGAGCGAAGATGAATTCCGGGATATGCTGAAATAAAGGAAAGCAGAAAGAACTGTTGAATACAAAGGTGCCGAAGGAGTAAACTAAAGCGTGTGTATTTGGCAAAAGCCATAGACTTTGCTAAAATGGTATTATTATGAGCGAAAAGAAAACAACAAAGAAAAAGAAGTTATCCAAAGCAGCGATCATCCTGATCCTCGGGCTGCTTATCATTTTGATCCCGCTGGGAGTTTTCGGCGGCGTGCTGCTGCATTCCTGGATCACCAACAACAAGCCGGTCGTCGGCGACAGATTCGTGAACGACCTCGAACCTGCGATCACGAACGAGAACATGACAGCGATCGAAACGAAGATCAAGTCGATCAGCGGCGTTGAAAAGGTCGAGATCGTCATGACGACAGCACAGATGCGCGTGAATATCGATGCG
>JAEEGI010025123.1_pt1 | contig 11569 bp, 11 predicted proteins | sample 8958751 | NCBI WGS metagenome assembly JAEEGI01 (sample SAMN16246545, study PRJNA631951) | gut metagenome | biome: gut microbiome; feature: rumen; material: KS-attached | host: Bos | place: Iran: Karaj | collected 2018-10 | reverse complement strand
GTATTTGCCCATGTCGTACTTGTTCATCTTGATCTCCGGATCGATGCTCATTACATATTTGACAAAAGAGACATCTCCGAAGGGAACTCTTGCTTCCAAGCTGTTGGCGCTTATGCACCTGTCAGCACGAAGGACGTCGTACATATAGAGCTCATCCACTCTCTTTTTTGCCTCCTGCTGGAAGGCCTCGGCGTCTGGAGCAAAGTCCGTATACTTGTAACCAAAGAGCTCATCTGAGATCTCACCGGTCATGAGAACTCTCACATCAGTGGTCTCGTGGATGGCCTTGCAGCAAAGGTACATTCCCATGCTGGCTCTGATGGTGGTGATGTCCCAGGTTCCAAGAAGCTTTATTACATTAGGAAGTTCTCTGATGACCTCCTCCGGTGTCATGAAGACTTCGGTGTGATCGCTTCCTATGAAATCTGCAACTTCTTTTGCATACTTAAGATCTATGGCGTCCTTCTCCATTCCTATGGCGAAGGTTCTTATTCTCTTTGCCTTTTTGCCTGTTTTGCGGGCTTCCTGATCAAGGAGCCTCTGGCTGATGGCGCATACAAGGCTTGAATCAAGACCGCCTGATAAGAGGAATCCCAGCGGCGCATCGGCGTCCATTCTGTCCTTAACGGACTTCATGAATCTCTCTCTGATGCCCTTGCAGGCTGTCTCCACATCTGATGTTGAGTACAGAGAATTTTTATCCTTGGGCTCGAAGTCTGTGTCTCTCCAGTAAAGTGTTGACTTAAGCTCTGTGAGCTCCGCGAACTTGTGGAAGTGTCCCCTTAAGTAGTAGTGTCCCGGAGGAAAGGGCTTGATCTCTTTGCAAAGGCCCTCAAGGTTGCAGGCCTCGGATGCAAACATTATCGCTCCGCTCTCATCATATCCGTAAAAAAGAGGTCTGATTCCCATGGGATCACGGCCTGCTAAAAGTGTTTCCTTCTCACTGTCGTAGATGATCACTGCGAATTCCGAACCCAGCATGGGGAACATTTTGGTGCCGTGTTCCTTATAAAGAGGAAGGATCACTTCGCAGTCTGAATCGCTTATAAAGCTGTAGCCCTTTTCCTGAAGCTCTTTTTTCATTTTTCTGAAGCCGTAGATCTCTCCGTTACATACGGCGATATTTCCATCAAGCTCAAAGGGCTGCATGCCTTCGGGATGAAGTCCCATGATGGCCAGTCTGTGGAATCCCAGGTAACCTATAGGTGTTTCCACCAGCTTGGACATGTCCGGCCCTCTGGGGATCGTTCTGTCGAAGTAGGGCTTAAGCTCTTCTTTTGAAATTGTTTTGGAAGTGGTTCCTAATATTGAACACATACTGACCTCCTGTATACAATAAAAAAAGCTACGAAAAAAGGCGCTGACAGAATGCTCGCACTGAGCTTTCCGCCAACGCCATTGTTGACAAATTTTTGTTTTAAAGAATACCTGTATACAATTTATGCTTTACATATTATGCCTGTTTCATATTCCTTGTCAACAACTTTTTTTAATCAATTTTTTTATCCTTATTTTGTAGTATGATTAATATTGTAATGGGAGGGAAAAAAATGAATGAAGTAAAGAAAAGTACTGTTGAAATATGGAGATTTGTCTGGCTACTGGGTCTTGCGGGACAGCTGTGCTGGAACATGGAGAACCAGTGGTTTAACACTTTTGTCTACGCCAAAATAGCCATGGATCCCACTATCATTTCCTGGATGATGGCCATCTCCGCCATAGCCACAACTATTTCAACCTTTCTGTTTGGCTGTATTTCCGACAGAACAGGAAACAGAAAATATCTGGTAGCCATCGGCTATATCCTTTGGGGTGTTTTCACTATCCTCTTTGGAACTACCCAGTTTATACATCACAATAACGGCGACAAAGCTGCTCTTACTGCAGTGGCTTTTGCTGTCATCGGAGCCGATGCCATAATGAGCTTCTTTGGTTCCATGGGAAATGATATCGGCTTCAACGCCTGGATCAACGACCATATGAATTCCCAGAATTCCGGTTCCCTCGGTGCTGCCCTGGCTGTTCAGCCTGTTGTCGGAACCATCGCAGGAACAATTCTTGGCGGCTTTCTGGTTGGTGACGACGACAACTACATGAGGCTTTTTGTAGTTATCGGATCTCTGGTCATCTTTCTTGGCTTTGTTTCTCTTTTTGGAATGAAGGACTCCCAGAGTCTTAAACCATCGAGAAAAGGTTCTTTTCTTAAGCAGTTCTTTTCTATATTCAATGTAAAAGAATATCTCAAGCACCGGGAGCTTGTTTTTGTAAAACTTATGCTGGCAGTATATTTCATTTCCTTTAATGTATATTTTTCACACCTGGGTAATTTCGTGATCTATTATCTTGGTTTCACTGCAGATATGATGGGACTTATCGAGGGTTCCGGACTGCTGCTTGCAACCCTGGCCACTATTCCTGCCATCAGGCTGATACGTGAGGACAGATCATCACTGCTGGTTCTGGTGGCAATCGTATTGAATGCAGTTGGTCTTTTCATAATCGGTCTGACCGTGTCACCTGATAACGTAAATCCTGATACACTCTGGAATCCTCACCTTCTGGCAGGCGTCCTTTTTGTGGGTATCGGATATATTATTTTCCTGCAGACCATCACTGTATGGTCCAAGAGGTTATATCCCGAGGATGCAAGGGGCCAGTTTGAAGGAATCCGAATCGTATTCTACGTGCTGATTCCCATGGTTGTGGCTCCCATGATCTCCAATCCTATTATCAAAACCAGCGGAGAGTTCGTAGACGAATATGGCTTTACAGCATACCTGCCTACAAACACTCTATTTCTGGCAGGTGTCTTTGTACTTCTGATGACTCTTATTCCTTTGATTTTAGCCAATAGAGAGCACAGTGGTGTCTAATTTCATTGACTTTTATGCCCAGAGTAGCTAATATGGTAAAAGAATATATGATTAAAAAGGCAAGGGCGCCGGAACAGAACTATCAGGTTCTTGTTTCTGCGCTCTTTTTTAATAATCAATGATCTACCATCAAATTTTCCCACGGAGGTAAAAATGAGTAAGTATACAAAAGAAGATATCTACCGCATCGTCGAGGAGGAGGACGTGGCTTTTATCAGGCTGCAGTTCTGCGATATTTTCGGTGTTCCCAAGAATATCGCCATTGCCGCAAGCCAGCTTGAGAGCGCCCTTAATAACGAGTGCATGTTTGACGGCGTTTTCGTAGAGGGCTTTTCCAGAAGCGATGAGAGCGACATGTACCTTCATCCCGATCTTGACAGCTTCGACATATACCCCTGGCGCCCCCAGTCCGGCAAGGTTGCCAGAATGTTCTGTAACGTCTACACCTCAGACGGCAAGCCCTTCCTGGGAGATTCCAGAAACGTTCTGAGAAATGTTGTAGCAAAGGCAAAGGATATGGGCATCAACTTCAAGGTCAATCCCGAGCCGGAGTTTTTCCTTTTTGACTATGACGACGACGGACAGCCCACCACCAAGACCCATGAGAAGGCTTCATATTTTGACGTTGCTCCCGCAGATCAGGGCGAGAACGTAAGAAGAGATATCATCCTGAACCTTGAGGAAATGGATTTTGACATCTCATCCTCCCATCATGAGATCGCTCCCGCCCAGCACGAGATCGACTTCAAGGAAGCTGACGCTGAGCGCAGCGCAGACATGGTCATGACCTTCCGCATGGCTGTTAAGACCATTGCCAAGAAGCACGGTCTCTACGCCACCTTTATGCCCAAGCCCGTTGAAGGCATCAGCGGTTCAGGCATGCACATCAACATCATTGCAGAAGATACCAGCGGAAGGAATATCTTTGTAAATGAGGGCTCTGAGGAGCTTTCCGATACAGCCAAGCATTTTATCGCAGGAGTTTTGAGCCACGTAAAGGGCATGACTCTTGTGACCAACCCCATCGTCAATTCCTACAAGCGCCTCGTTCCCGGATATGATGCGCCGGTTAATGTGACCTGGTCCTCAGCCTCCGCCAACAGAGGAGCTCTTATCAGAATTCCCGCCAAGAGAGGTGGCAACACCAAGATCGAGATCAGAAACCCTGATGCCATCTGCAATCCTTACCTTGCCCTGGCTCTGATCCTTGCCGCAGGTATGGAGGGCATTGAGAAAAAAATGACTCCTCCACCGGAGCTTTCAGACCAGAAGGGCGAAGCCGATACTCTTCCTCTTACCCTGGGAGAAGCCATCCACGCTTACAAGGATGACCCTTTTGTAAAAGAGGTTCTTGGTGAGCCTATCTACAGCAAATTCCTGGAGGCCAAGAAGGCTGAATGGAAGGATTTCCGCACCTGTGTAACCCAGTGGGAAATAGGCAGATACCTCAATATCTTTTAAAGATTTCAATTTTAATCAGGTGGGATTTAGTCCGTGAATATAATCGTTGCTTTTGCCAAGCAGGCCGACGTAATAAATTTCAAAAGCATACTGAGCCGTGGCGGATATGACCAGGTAAAAGCCTGTACTTCAGGAGTGCAGGCTCTTTCCGCCATGGAGGACCTTGGAAGCGGTGTCATTATCTGTGGCTACCGCTTAAGTGACATGCTCTACTCTGAGCTTGCCCAGGATCTTCCGGGCTATTTTCAGATGCTTCTTATTGCGTCCCCGGACAAAGCACCGGATTTCACCGGAGACTCTATTGTGTACCTTCCCACCCCTGTTAAGAAGTCCGATCTTTTCTCCACCCTGGAGCTGATGCTGGAGGGTGTCAACCGCCGCAAGAAAAAAGCAAAAGAAAAGCGCCTTGCCAGAAGCGAAGAGGATAAAAAGACCATCGCTGCTGCCAAGGAAATATTGATGGACCGTCACCATATGACAGAGCCCGAGGCACACAAGTATCTGCAGAAATGTGCCATGGACTCCGGAACAAATATGCTGGAGACCGCGGAGATGATCATCTCCTTGAGAAATATATAATTTAACGACAAGGCGGCTGGGGACTATCCCCAGCCGCACCTATTACCTTTAAATTGTCTGCACCGCAGCCATATCAATCTGCTGCACAATGCCTACGCCGCCACTTTCCTTAAGGAATAGTCCGCTGGCTCTTGTCATGGCAGAAATCGCAAAATCCATGCCCCTGTGAGTGAAATCTGTTGAGGCATTTCCAAGATAAATGGCTCCCACATCTGCTTCTTTTAATGAAAGAAGAGAATCTGTGCCATCTTCATTTCTTAGCCAGATCTGCAATTTCTCGTAGATCTCGTCATTTTCATCTATCCAGTTGTTGCCATCTTTGTCGAAGGCTGCAAGGTCCTTGAAACCATTCCCACTTTTAGTTCCAAAAAGCTCTGAGCCGTCATTGATCACTCCGTCACCGTTTTTATCATAGGTAAGAAAACCTGAGCCTGCGCCAAGGCTGGCGATATTGTCCTTGGTTCCGTCGCAGTCAAGGTCAAAGTAAAAATGCTGGTCACTGATATTCGTGATATCGCTGCCCACATTGATTACCAACGGGTCTATAAAGCCCACCGCAGAAGAAATATCCATGGAAGCATATTGTGTAAACCTTGATGAAAGCGAGAAACTCACACCAAAGTCAATCACTCTGCCATCCTCCGTCAGGGCCGTGCCCTGCCCGCAGAAGGTGGTGGCCTCCTCCTCATAATGTGTTGCTGTTATCTGGGTTACTTTTACGAAGTTATTAGATGTGAGCATTTGTGAGGTCTGATCAATAAGCCCTTTATAATGGCTGTTCTGACCCTCTCCTCCCAGAAGCCTGAGGAGCCTCAGTATCCTGTCCAGAAGTGTTGAACGAAGCTCCGATATCTGCTGCTGCAGACTTTGCTCCGCCGGAGTCAGATACTCTGCTTTCTTAGGTTTTAATCCGGTGTAGTTCTCGCTGCTGACAGCTTCGCCGTCAATTTCCGAATTACTCAGTTCTACTGAATCATACTTCTTTTTTTCCTGATCCTGCAAAGAATCGAGGAATGAATCTCTGGTAACAACTCCCGTCTGCACAGACACGAGATTTTCCTCGTAGTACTTGTGGGATGACACCATGGTCACGTTACTTTGTGCAATTCTCATTAAGCCTCCTTATAAAAGGGGACGCGAAGAGCTATGGGATGAGGCATACACTAACGCATCCTGAAAAGAGCTCACCTTTTTGCTTTGGGCAACAAAAAAGTGAATCCCCACACTGAAGGTATATCCTCCATGAAGATCCACGCTTTCCATAGCTTGTATATTCTTTATCGGCAGAGAGATTCTATGTCCTTAGAGAAACGGTAAAAGACTAAATTTTCTGGAAATTCACATTTCAAAAAAATCCGTAATTGACGATTTTTGTGATTCACCTTATAATCTCATTAATCCGTAATTAACGATAAGGAGGTTGCTATGACAATAGGCCAGAAGATATTTAATTTATTAGAAAAAAAGAACATGACACAAAAAGAGTTCTCAGACAAAACAGGTATCGCCACTACCACAATAAGTGACTGGCGCAAAAAGAATACAAATCCCGGTTCAGATAAAATCATGGTAATCTGCTCTGCTCTTGATGTTACCCCGGAATATCTTCTGTCAGGAGTGTCTGAAGACAGTGCCAGAGGAAAGAATACCGATTATATGGTTATTCCCAAAGGAACTGATGAACGTGAACTCATTGAATTATTTAATGATATGGAATGGCTCGACAGAGAACACCTACTGGAGTACGCAAGAAGAATTCACGAAAAGAGCCTCCAGTCCGGATATATTGACAGAACTAAAGATAAATCCATGAAGAAGATTGCAGAATTCTATGATATTGAGATCTTTATGGATTCAAAATTTGAAGGCACACCTTCTATAGATATCAATTACCTTGACGATAATGTCGCAGGCCGTCTTGACTTAAATGAAGGCACTATAGATGGTGATTTTTCCAAGTATGTAAGACCTGTAATAACAGCATGGTACGATGAGCATAGATCCCAGCTGCTTTCCATGTGGAAAAAGAAAAAAATTAAAACTATTGCAGCGTGGGAGTGACATAAATGGCTTGTATAGTTGTTAAGAAAATTCTTGGATATGAACTATGTATTCTTGAAAAAGAAGGGACTTTATTTTATTCAGATCCGGTAATCCTTATTAGAAAAGAAGGATTTACTGAAATATATAACTTACAACGTCATTGTCATGAGACCGGTGATATTATTGCCAAAGACATTACCCGTAATACAATATATGACTTTATTGAAGAGAACATAGAATTATTTAACCAATAAAAGTGGGAAAAAAATGCACCATCCGGTGCACTTTTTTCCCATCTTAATTCTCTATCAAATATCCAGATCTCTTTCTCTGCTTCCTGTAACTTCCCCGGAGAGAAAATGCCTTCTGCAGACAGAAACATAAGATTCATTGCCGCCCATCATGATCTGCTCGCCGCTGCGGACTATCTTGCCGTTGCTTACGCGGGCATTGAAGTGGGCACGGCGGCCGCACCAGCACACTGTAGGAACTTCTTCGATGTAGTTGGCTATCTCCATAAGACGCTTGGAGCCTGTAAATAAGTGGCTTGTAAAGTCGGTTCTGAGGCCGTAGCAGATAACCGGAAGATCATACTTATCTACTACCTCAGCAAGAAGATCCACCTGCTCCTCGGTCAGGAACTGGGCCTCGTCGACGATGACACAGTCCAGGTTCTTCCAGCCGTCAGACTCCTTGGTGAACCACTTGGTTGTGACCTCCTCTAAAAAGTCCTCCACAAAGATGCACTCCGCGCCAAGACCTATTCTGGATTTAACAACCTTCTCTCCGTCTCTGTCCTCGGTCTTGGGTTTTAACAGAATGGCATTCTGACCCTTCTCAAGATAGTTGTAGCGAACCATCAGCGCATTGGCTGTCTTGGAACTCCCCATAGCTCCGTATCTGAAATATAACTTTCCCATTTTACACTTCCCCCAATTTATTTTTTATTCAGGAAAAATCATTCGTTTCCCTTGTATACCACCAGCTTGTTATAAGGAATCTCGATTCCTTCCTCAGCAAATCTCTTCATAACCTCAACTCTGCAGTCTGAGCAGGTCACCGGGTTGTCCTTGTAATCCTTGGTTGTAACAAGAGCCCTTAAGGTAACGCCGCTGTCGTCGCAGCTTCTGCAAAGAACCGTAGGTCTCGGGCCATAGTGCATAGGATGCGCATCGATGGCCTCCGCCATGATTCCCATGGCCTTCTCCATATCTGTTCCGTAGGCCACAGACACCTCGATAGGATAGGAAAAGGATCTCTCCTGGGTGTAGTTGATGATAACGGAACTTCCAACGGTTGAGTTTGGAATATAAAGGATCTCGTTCTGATAGGTCTTAACCACGGTGTGTCTCAAAGTAATATTTTCCACATATCCGGGATCAAAGGAATCAATCTTAACCCTGTCGCCGATATCGAAGGGCCTTGATCTTGATGCCGATAAGGCAATTCCGGAAAAGACATTGGCCAGAGTGGACTGAGCCGCAAGACCGAGAACCACAGCTGCGATTCCGGAAGAAGCAATGGCTGTCTCCCAGGTCTTGGAAAAGGCAGGAATACCGCTGAGGGCGGTAAGTGCTGCGATCACCCAGAACATGGCCATGATAATGCCCTTTAAGAAAATAAGGTGAAGCTTGCCACGAAGCCTTTCCTTACTTACGAACTTACTCATCAGAATATTAAGAACGTACGCCACAAGAAAAGGCAGTACATACTTTAAAAATGCCTGTATAACATCCCCAATAACTTTTTTATCCAAAACTTATCACTCCTCCTCGTCATCCTCATCATCGCCCATTTCTTCAAAAGCGATCATGGAATCAATGATATCCTCGAAGTCCTCCCAAAGCTCCTCAAGAGTCTCCCCTTCGTAGGTGTAAGTGCGACCGTCAATAACCACTTCCCCTGTGTAGTAGTCACACTTCTTATCATAATTAACGGTACCAACGTACCCCTCATATTCAAGCTTATTCTCTGCCACTGTATAAATCTCCTTATTAGGAATTTCCTATTAAACAAAAAAGTTCCCTGCTGCCAGCCATATCAGTATAGCATAACAGCAGGGAATTTTGTTCACCTAATCATCTATTTAATTATCTGAATTTTATGAAAGGTGTTACTGTTCACTCGCCACAGCTCGCTCCAGTAACGAATTCGCGCATTCATTCCAATTCGCCTGCGGCGAAGAATGCGCTCACTCCTGAATCATATTCTTAAGCAGTCAGCGGCGTTGCGCTTCCTGCTACCTCTGAACAGTAACCGAAAGGTTTCAGTCTTTAACCTCAATGCGGATGGGCTCATCCTTCTTCTGCTCTACCTGCTTCTTGGGAAGGTCCACCGTAAGAACACCGTTCCTGTACTGGGCGATGATATCCTCAGGCTTAAGTCCCTCTACTCTGAAGGATCTCTGATAAGAAGAGCTTCTTCTCTCTCTGCGGATGTACTTGCCGTTCTCGTCCTTCTCATCCTTATTATCTGTATGAGCAGCACTTATTGTAAGAACGTCGTCCTTAAGGTCGATCTTGATATCTTCCTTATTGAATCCCGGAAGCTCTGCCTGGAGCTCATATCCGTTCTCCTTCTCGATGACATCGGTCTTCATAAGGCTGGTCATATTCTCGAACTGTCTGTTGCAGTTCCTGTAGGGACTTTCATCACCAAACATTCCGCCAAAGAAATTGTCCATCTCATCAAAAACATCTCCATTACTCCATAACATAGGCATCAACATAAGTCCTCACTCCTTTTCTATAATATATTTTGAAAGTTATTAGCACTCGAACGTCGCGGCTGCTAATTTCTCTTTACAAGTATGTTATAGAACACATAGAACAAAATGTCAACTCCCAACTTTCTAAAATAATTATAAACTTCATTTTTTATAGTACGGTGGTAAGGGAAGTAGTCGACCAGGGGATATAAGGATGCAAATATACTCGCATCATTCCCCAAGGTGATTTAGGGCACTCCAGCCAGCCAGTCAGGCTCATTTCACGTTGCTCAAAACACTCGCCTGACTGTCCGTCTGAAGCGCTCCTAAATCATCCTTGGTGCCTGAATGTCTCGCAATTTACATCCTCATATCCCCTGTCCGACTGCTTCCCTTACCACCTGTTCATCGAAAACGTATATAAAATATTTTAGAAAGTTATGGAGTTCCATTGATCCGTATGAGAGTCCCTATTTGTGGGTTGCAAAGCATATAGTCATATGCTATATTATATGTAGTAATCAAAACTACATGTGACAACATTAAAAACTATCACTATTCGGATGATTTATTATCATATATTGGGGAGGCGCCTATGAACACCAAAGAACTTAAGGAATATTTTAAAGAGCATCTTGTACCGTCCAAGCTCTATAAGATCGGCGGCCATCATAAGAACAGAATCTGCCTTGATAAGACAGAGAACGGCTGGCAGGTATTCTTCCAGGATAAAAAGGAAAAGATCGGTGTCATGAACTTTGTGGACGAGGCTTCAGCCTGCAACTCCATGAAGGATGAGCTGAGAAAGCTCATGGAGCAGCTCTACGGAATCACCTGGGTTCCCGCCAAATAATTGAATTGAATATCGAAATTACGGGTCGGTAAAAAAATACCGGCCCATTTTTTATATTTTTTTTCATACTTTAAGGTTCGTTTAAGGTTCGCGTTTTATTATAAGTTCATCAAAAGGAAACCCCACACCTCCTTTTGATCCCACACAAATACTTTTTCATAGCAATGAAAAGCGCAGTCCCCCACAGACTGCGCTTTTGCTATATATTGGATTATTGCTTTATTTTGCTACATACTGGGCAAGAACCTTGTAGGTGTTCTTAAGGCCGTCAATATGTGTCCTCTCATAGCCGTGGCTTGCACGGGTGCCGGGGCCGATGGCGCCGTGGCGGATATCAAAGCCTGCAACCAGGGCAGGATCTGCGTCTGTTCCGTAGTGTGGTGTGAAGCTGTCGGGAACATAGTCAGCGCCGGCCTCTCTTGCAGCCTCCTCAAGCTCGTTTCTCATATCGATGTTGTAAGGGAATCTGCTGTCCTGGCAGAATACTGAGCACTTGCGCTCTGAGCTGGTCTGCTCCGGTCCGATGCAGGCGATATCAAGGGCCAGGAAGTCCTTAACATCCTCAGGGATCAATGATCCGCCGTGGCCAATCTCCTCGTAGAAGGAAACATAGAAGTATACCTTTCTTCCAAGGACAACCTTGCCATCCTTAACATCATGAAGGAGCTCCATGGTAAGGGGCAGCAGTGCCTTATCGTCGATAAAGTGAGACTTGATATAGCCGTTTGCCACAGTAAATCTGGGCTCAAGGGCAACGTAGTCACCAACCTCGATTCCAAGGGCTCTTACGTCCTCTGCGCTCTTTACATCCTCATCCAGGACCACAAAAGAGTTGGTGTCAAAGTCAGGAACTTCTTTGCGAAGCTCATCCTCTGTAACGTGTACGGAGGCGTTCTTTCTCTGAACGCAGCCTGTGATGACCTTGCCTGAGCGGGTGTGGATGCGGACATTCTCGCGCTCTGTGTGGAAGGCGTAGAGGCCGCCAACCTTAAACACCTTGATGGTTCCGTCGCTGTTGATGTGGCGGACCATAAGACCAATGGTGTCGCCGTG
>JAEEGI010025119.1_pt1 | contig 11570 bp, 9 predicted proteins | sample 8958751 | NCBI WGS metagenome assembly JAEEGI01 (sample SAMN16246545, study PRJNA631951) | gut metagenome | biome: gut microbiome; feature: rumen; material: KS-attached | host: Bos | place: Iran: Karaj | collected 2018-10 | reverse complement strand
CACTTTGTTACGGTATTTTAAGAGTTTTTGTTCTAGGACAGTAGTCCTTCTTTGATCAACCTGATTTCCATTACGGTATATTTCAAGTTTTTCCCCTAGGACAGTAGTCCTTCATCAATCACCCCATTTCCTATTACGGTATTTTTTGAGTTTTTCCTCCAGGACAGTAGCCCTCCATGAATCACCTCATTTTTCATTACGGTATAATTCAAGTTTTTCCATCAGGACAGTAGTCCCCAATGAATCACTCCATTCCCATTACGGTATATTTGCAATTTCCCCTCCAGGACAGTAATCCTCTCATCATCCGCCCTGTCGGCCTCCTCTACTCTGAGCCAATACTTGCACAAAAGGTCTTCTCCACCTCAACTTGCATCCCTTCGGACAGCACCCTTCTGCCTTCCCCCTTAGTGACCTAAACGCACAAAACGCCAAGATGTCAAGGATGCGCTGCTTTTTAGCGCACTTTAGCTTGTCCTTGATAGCCCGGCGTTTTCTGCTACAATCCCCTTAGCAGGGGAAGGCACATAGAATTATATATTGCAAGTTCTCATTACTCCTTGCGATTACTCCTCATCTTCATCTATATCATCCATCTCATCAAATGCGATAACAGAATCAATTATATCCTCGAAATCCTCCTGAAGTTCCTCAAGGGTATCACCTTCGTATGTGTAGATGCGATCGTCAATCTTCACCTCTCCGGTGTAATAGTCGCACTTCTCATCATAGTTTACTGTTCCGATGTATCCTTCATATTCCAGTTGCTGCATAAAATTCTCCTTTTACTTAACAAAAACCCGGCTCGCCACAGAGCCGGGCTCAAATCACTTTATCTTCCTTGTTGATTCTCCTACAATAAGCTCACCCGGGAACACAATATGCTTATGTCCGGACTCCTTGTCGATAATGCTGAACAGAAGCTTCATAGCTTCCTCAGCCATATCTACCATCGGCTGTCTGAGCGTAGTGAGCCTTGGTACACAGTATTCTGCGATTTCCTGTCCGTCATATCCGACAACGCTGACATCGTCAGGTACCTTGATTCCTGCATCAGCAAGAGCTCTCAAAGCTCCCACTGCCAGTACATCGGAAATGCAGTAGATTGCTGTAAACTTCTCTCCCGATTCAATCAGATTCCTGGTAGTCTCATATCCGTTTCCGAATGTATAGATCCTGCGGTCTACGTATCTGATAAGCTTCTCATCCGGCTTGATACCGTGTTTCTTGAGTGCATCAAGGTACCCCTTAAAACGAAGCTTAACAATGGAAGGTGTATCACTTCCCTCAGTAAGGATAGCGATTTTCTTGTGTCCAAGGCCGATAAGATACTCAACAACCTTGAAACTCTCTTTTTCATCATCAACAGAAACGGTGGAATACTCGTTTCTGCTGAGGTCATCCGCAATATCGGAACCGATTGTAGCAAACACAGCAGGGACATTGAGCTGCTTGATCTTATCAGCCGAATGCTTGGCAGCTCCGCCCATGAAGATGATTCCGCGAAGTCTCTTTTCCTTCTCCAGCTCAAGTGCCACGTCTACTTCGTCCTCATTGGACTCAACGTGCCTGATGACCAGGGCGTATTTCCTCTCTTCCACTTCCTTTTCAACCACTTCGATCATGGGCGCAAAGAAAGGATTGGTGATTCCCCTTACAAGAACTGCAATACACTTGGCATCGGTTCTCTTAAGGTTCCTGGCACTGTTGTTGGGAATATAGCCGGTTTCCCTGATAACCTCCATTATTCTCTTTTTGGTTTCGGGATTGATATCCGAATGATTGTTAATAGCCCTTGATACGGTGCTGACACCAACACCGCACCTTCTGGCAATCTCAACTATAGTAATCTCTGACATGTCTCACATCCAAAATAATTATTTAGCAGTTCTGCGATAAATCCTGGCAAAGTCATGCATCTTATTACAAAGTTCCTGTGAAAGAGCATCCTTCTTCATTCTCCAAACCCAGTTTCCGCCTAGGGTTGAAGGCGTATTTATCCTTGCATAGCCGGGAAGCTCCAGATAATCCTGCATAGGAATTATAACAGTATCCGACACACTTGCAAAGCTTGCTCTGATAGTTGCCCATACAGCATCCTTGGCAGTCTTGATTCCAAGGTATTCCTTGGCAAACTTCTTATCATCTCTCGGAAGATGGTCAAACCAACTTCTTGTAGTGTCGTTATCGTGGGTTCCTGTATAAACGATGCAGTTCCTGGTGTAGTTGTGAGGAAGATAGTCGCTCTCCTCCCTGGAATCAAAGGCAAACTGAAGGATCTTCATTCCCGGATAGCCTGTCTTTTTAACCAGTCTTATTACTGAAGGTGTAAGGAATCCAAGGTCCTCCGCAATAACCTTCTTCTCTCCGAGTTCCTTTTTCATGGTCTCGAAAAGCTTATATCCGGGTCCTTTTCTCCACTCACCAAACTCCGCTGTAGGGTCTCCGTATGGAATTGCATAGTACTCATCAAAGCCACGGAAATGGTCAATCCTTACAACATCATAGAGTCTGTAGCAGTGCTCGATTCTCTTCATCCACCACTTGTAGCCTGTCTTCTCGTGATAATCCCACTTGTACAGCGGATTTCCCCAGAGCTGTCCGGTAGCGCTGAAAGCGTCCGGAGGGCATCCTGCCACGTCAATTGGTGTATTCTTCTCGTCCAGCTGGAAGAGCTGTGGATTAGCCCATGTATCTGCGCTGTCAAACGCTACATAAATAGGGATATCTCCGATGATCTCAATTCCGTTGTCATTAGCATATTTTTTAAGTCTGGTCCACTGTTCAAGGAACAGGAACTGCAGGAAGCTGTAAAAATCTATCTCCTGCGCATATTTTTCTTTTGCCTTCTTCATGGCCTCAGGCTTTCTGAGACGGATGCTCTCCTCCCAGGTATTCCAGCTTCTGCCGTCGTAATCGTTCTTAAGAGCCATGAAAAGTGAATAATCCAAAAGCCAGTCATTTTCACGTTTTTTCTTAAAGGCCTCAAAGTCCTTTTTGAGCCCGGCTGCATTTTTTGCTTTATCGATATTTTCATATGCCTTTTTCAGCAGCTCAAATCTCGATTTGTACATCTTCTCATAGTCGATGTACTCCTCAGATCCGCCGAAGTCGCACTTATCAGCATCTTCTTCTGTCAAAAGACCTTCTTCAATCAGTGAAGTTATATCTATAAAATAAGGATTCCCCGCAAATGTAGAGAATGACTGATAAGGAGAGTCTCCATAGCTTGTCGGCCCCAATGGAAGCAGCTGCCAGTAACTCTGACCGGCTTCCTTAAGAAAATCCACAAACTCGTATGCTTCCTTTGAAAAAGTTCCAATACCGTACTTAGAAGGCAGTGAAAAAATCGGAAGTAAAACACCACATCTTCTGCCGGACTTATTGCTTGTCTTTGCCATATCTGACCTCTCCTTTTGCGTGAAAAACTGATTACAGTTTAAATGAGCTACGGAAATTTTACCGTTACCGGTAACGTTTCCATAGCTCTACTTTACCACATTTTTTAAAACTTAATCAAGAAAATTTCTATTAATTCTGATTCTCCTCAAAAGCACTTTTCTTGATGCCCCAAATGAGGTTCCTCCACTGATCGAGCTGATCAGGTGTCATGAATCCGTTCGAAGTTCCCATGTATCCGATCTTGTAGGAAGCAAAAAGAAGTGCATTCTTGATGGCATTTACACTATCTCCTGTCTCCATATAGTAGTGAAGGAAGCATGCAAAGAGCGCGTTTCCTGCACCTATGGTATTTACAACCTCATTGGTCTTAACCGTGTTGTAGTGAACCCTTAGGTCTTTTGTCTTATCAAAGAGAATAAGTCCCTCACTGCCCTGTCCGAGAATGATGATCTCTGTTCCGTAGGTCCCGGAAATTCGGTCGATGAACTCGTACGGATCCTCGGTCAGCGTATCATCACTAAAGTACAGAACCTTTGCGGGTTTAAGGAAGTCAGTGTTGTACTTCTCCTTCTCAGGATTATAGTTCCTAATATTAACCGCCACCGGCTTATTATGCTCAGAAGCCACCTTGGCAAACGGTCTGCAGAAATTGGCATTGGCAAGCACCATCATATCGCATTCTTCTGCAATTGGTGGCACCATGGACATATCATAAACATTGTCTCTAAGGTCCTTGATATCCTCAAAGATCTGCTGTTTTCTGTCCTTGTCATAGAGAACAACCTCAGTAGGTGTAGCCTTCATCTGAGGTATGATGTACTGGGTTGAAAGAGTGATCTTGCGATCGTGCGGATTTATCAGACTAAGGTCCTGATTTCTTCCCACGATGGACATGAAGCAAACGTCGTCTCCAAGCCACTTAAGCGCCAGGGATTCGTTGTATGCATCTCCGCCCATGGCTGTAAAAATGGAGTCAGTGGCACTGGTAAGAGGAGCATAGCTCACAGGAATCTTATCAACTCTTACGATGGTCTCAATCTGTGTAACACCTGCTACTAAGAACTTGCTCATATAACCCTCCTTGTTCTTATGATGTCATAGTCTGCATCATATCAACATATTCTGTGGCCTCCTCCAAAAAGAAGTCAGCCCTGAAGTTCTCTGATAGTACGGATTTCTGTATAAGCCCGTCTATTGTGTAATCAAGTATCACCCCAACTTTTTCGAAATCGATCCCCGGTATAAAGGTGGTAATATCCGCCCTCTCCCTAAGGGCGTGCATTATCCTCTGATATTTCTCGCGTCTCTCACTAATGACCGAGACAGCTTCAATATCAGTTTCTTCATCTGCTTTGTTCAGGAAAAGAAATATGAAAGGATACTGGGACATTGAATTTGCCTTGGCAGAGAGGATCTGTTTGTAGAGTTCGAAATATCTGTTCTCACTCTTTTCCACATTGGCTGTAAGCTCCAGTGTCACAAACCTTGTTGCATAGTCATACAAAAAGGCATAGAGTCCTATCTTGCTCTCAAAGTAGTGGAATAAAAGCCCTTTGCTGATCCCCGCTCCTTTTACGATCTCATCCGTGCTGGCATGTTTGTAGCCATACTGGGAAAAGACCTTTAGAGCTGAATTTATCATTCTGTCCTGCTTTTCTTTTTTTAACTCCCAAAACCTGTCGTTCATGGAATATCCTCATTCCGAGCGAATTGACTAAATCAGTCTAAAACTAGTTTACCATTTATAAAAAACCACATCAAACGATTTTTCGTTATTTATCAAATTTTAATACTCAGGTCTTTTATTTAAAATCAAATTGTATTAAAATTTAAATAACCGTTTGAAATAGGAGGGGAGCTAAAAATGTCCAAGAACAACGCATTCGGTAAGTTCGTTTTATTCTGTGCCGCTGCCGGAGCTGCTGCAGCCGGAGCATATTACTATCTCAGCAAGAGAGAAGAGGAAATCGCAGACAGTTTTGATGACGATGATTTCGACGATTTCGACGACTTTGATGATGACGAGGATACAAGCTCAGACTCGAAGTTCGGTTCACGTAAATATGTAGATATCACAAAGTCCGCATCAGATTCCGATTCTGAAGAAGCTCCTGCAGAGAAGCCTGAAGAGCCCAAGACTGAGGCTAAAGAGGATCCTGAAGAGTCAGAAGAATTCTTCGACGACGAGGACAAATAATTTAATCTTGAACATGAATAAATCCCTTACAGAGTGATCTGTAAGGGATTTTTATTTTGCTTATATTTATTCTTTTTCCATCAGCATTTCCTTGAGTACTCTTGCCTTGTCCTTAATCCTGCTGTTGGCAACCCTTGATGTGAGAATCTCGCCTATCATCTTGGATGCCATATCTCTCTGGCCAGTCTCAACAGCCAGGGCAGCCATCAAATAGTCAAGTGTTGTGGCATCCATTCCTGCAATGGGGAATTCCTCTGTCTGTCTGGCCATTGCAAAACCGTTAAGGGCATTTACCAGAAGCTCTTTTTCCTGAGCATCATTCTCTGCCTTCCTGGTCTCGTAATCGTCATCGTTAGGGTCAAGTCTCTGGGTCTCTCCTCTGATAACCCAGGCTGATTTCAAGCAGATATATGCCTTTTCACTGTTCTTGGCCTTCTTGACCACAGCGTTTGCCAGGCATAGCTGGTAGAGCCTCTTGGCATACTCATAGGTGTAGACAGGATCTTTGCAGGGCTCGTGCTTATAGTTCATACAGATCTTAACTCTGATGTCATCAATCTGGTACTTGGTGAGGTTCGGGAAGTATCTGCCAAGAGCAGCATATCCGCAAGCAGGGCAGGCAATTACATCATATTTGTTCTGATCAAGCTCCTCATAGTCAGGTCTAAGATCTATATCCACGTTCTTAATTTTGACCTTACCTGTTCTTACGGTCCTTGCTTCAAAATCAGAATCACAGACCGGGCATTTATATTTTTTATCAAAGAGGTAATCCTCTTCGTTCACCAGCTGAAGTTTTTTCTTGGGTTCTTCCTTTTTGACTACCGTCTCCTTTTTTCTGGGGTCCTCAAAAAGTGCTTCTCCTTCGATATTGCCAAGCCCAAGTTTTTCAAATCCGGAAAATATGCCCATACCTACACCTCTCCTTAAAAGTTAGTTTTTAGGTAGCACGAATGAACTCTTAAGTGAAACTATTCTGTTAAATACCGGTGCTCCCTCTTTTGAGTCCTTGCAATCCACACAGAAAAATCCGTTTCTGACAAACTGGAATTTCTCAAAAGCCTTGGCGTTTGCAAGCTCCGGCTCAAGTTTAGCATTCTTAATGACCTTGATGGAATTGGGGTTTAAATTAAGAGATCCGTCTTCCTCGTTGTAAACACCCTTCTCCTCATCAATGATATTCTCGTAAAGTCTTACCTCTGCGTTAACTGCCTCCTTGGCAGCTACCCAGTGGATTGTTCCCTTTACCTTTCTGCCGTCGGGGCTGTCTCCGCCCTTGGTTGCAGGATCGTATGTACAGTGGATCTCTGTGATATTGCCATTCTCATCCTTCTCAAAGCCTGTACATGTAACAAAGTAAGCGTTCATAAGTCTTACTTCGTTGCCCGGGAACAGTCTGAAGTACTTCTTTGGAGGCTCCTCCATGAAGTCTTCTCTCTCTATCCAAAGCTCTTTTCCGAATGGGATCTTACGGCTTCCCATCTCAGGAACTTCCTTGTTGTTCTCAATATCAAGGTACTCTGTCTCGCCCTCAGGATAATTGTCGATGATGAGCTTAACAGGATCAAGAACTGCCTGCATTCTCTTGGCCTTTAGCTTTAAGTCCTCTCTGATGCAGTACTCGAGCATTGCATACTCTGCTGTTGCCTGTGCCTTACTGATTCCGCACATATCAACGAACATCTTGATGGACTCAGGTGTAAAGCCTCTTCTGCGGAGTGATGCGATGGTAACAAGTCTTGGATCATCCCATCCGTCAACAATTCCGTCCTCTACAAGCTTCTTGATATATCTTTTTCCTGTAACCACGTTGTTGAGGTACATCTTGGCGAACTCAATCTGACGTGGAGGATTCTTGTATTCGCACTCTGTCTTAACCCAGTCGTAAAGAGGTCTGTGGTCCTCAAACTCCAGTGTGCAGAGTGAATGTGTGATACCCTCGATAGCATCCTCGATAGGATGAGCAAAGTCGTACATAGGATAGATACACCACTTATCTCCGCATCTTGCGTGTGACATGTGAGCAACACGATAGATGATAGGATCTCTCATGTTGATGTTAGGTGATGCCATATCGATCTTGGCACGAAGAGTCATGGCTCCGTCAGCAACCTTGCCACTCTTCATCTCTTCAAAGAGGCGAAGGTTCTCTTCTACGCTTCTGTCTCTTCCGGGATCGTTCTTGCCGGGCTCTGTGAGTGTTCCTCTGTATTCTCTGATCTCATCAGCTGTAAGCTCTGAGATATAAGCCTTGCCCTTCTTGATGAGCTTGACAGCATCTTCATACATCTCATCAAAATAATCAGATGCATAAAAGAGTCTGTCCTCGTAATCTGCACCAAGCCACTTAACATCCTCGATGATGGCATCCATGAACTCGGATTTCTCCTTGGTAGGATTGGTATCATCGAATCTCATGTTGAACTTGCCGTTATACTCCTTGGCCATTCCGTAGTTGAGAAGTATACTCTTGGCGTGACCAATGTGCAAAAAGCCATTGGGTTCGGGCGGGAAACGGGTTACTACGTGATCGTATACGCCTTCCGCGAGATCCTTGTCGATGGCTCTTTCTATAAAGTGCCTGCCTGAGCCGCTTTCTTCCTCAGGATTTTCGTTTACTTTTGTAATTACTTCATCTGCCATTTACTTTATCAAACCAACTTTCTATAAAAATGTTTACATTCTATTGTAGCATAAACCTACCGGTTATACACATACTTTTCCTCAAAGGCTGCACGGCGCAGCGGCTTATCATAGTAATAGCCCTGAATGTAGGTAACGCCCATGCTCTCAAGGATCTCCATCTGCTCTTTGGTCTCAACGCCTTCGATGCAGATATCCGCGCCGATGGATTTTCCCATGTCAACCATTGAACGAACAAATGCCTTAGAGTATTCATCCTTATCTATGTTCTTTACAAACTCTCTGTCAACCTTGATTATGTCAAAAGGCAGAGCTCTTATGCTGGAAAGAGCAGAATACCCTGTTCCGAAATCATCAAGGGCAAGCCTTATTCCCATGTCTTTGATATCTAGGATAGTCTGCTTGGTCCTTGCAAGGTCGTTTATGGCAAGCCTTTCTGTGATCTCAAGGATCAGGTTCTCAGGCTTTAGATTATTTTCCTCAAGGCAGTTCTTTATGATATCCAGGATATCGTTCTGCATGATCTGCACAACAGAGACATTTACGCTGATGGCAAAATCACCGTTTCCGGTCTCGTTCCACTGCCTGCAGCACTCGCATGCTTTTCTGAGCACGTGGTTACCGATAGGAGTGATAAGTCCCAGGTACTCAGCAAGAGGTACGAATTCATCGGGGCTTAAGAAGCCAAGCGACTCGCTGTTCCATCTGACAAGAGCCTCCGCTCCGAGGTGCTTTATCTTGCTCTTCTTTCCTTTGCCCTTTGCCTTGTCATTATAAAAGACAGGCTGGAAGAAAACTTCAAACTCATCAACCTTCTTGGAGATGGCCTTGTGCATATTCTTCTCAAGATCGATCCTATGGATGCTGGAGGAATCGATGTTGTCTGAGTACTCCGCGATCCTGTTCTTGCCGGACTTCTTGGCCTCGTACATGGCAACGTCTGATTTTCTGATAAGCTCGGATACATTGTCGCCGTGCTCCGGAAACTTGACAACACCCATACTCATGGTGCAGTAGTAGTCGCTGTCCTTGAGATACCACGGCGTTGCGAAGGCATTCTTTATCTCCTCAACGATCTTATCCATCCTGTGATAACTCTCAGGTGGAACAATGATTACAAACTCATCTCCGCCCATACGATAGCAGGAATTCGTGATTCCTTCTATCCTGCTGATGGCCTTTGAGATATCTTGAAGAAGGGTATCACCGTACTGGTGACCCAAACTGTCGTTTATATGCTTAAAGTCGTCAAGGTCGAGGTACATAAGAGCACCGGTCTTGCCGGTAGTTCTTGCCTCATCCACATATTTTGCCAGATCCTTTTCGCAGCACATTCTGTTGAAAAGACCTGTCAAAAAGTCTGTATATGCCTGCTGCTCCATACGTTTCTGGTACAGCTTCTTTTCAGTGATATCATAAATCGCGCAGAGCGAAACCGGTCTTCCGTCCACCCACTTGATCCTTGTGTAGTAGACGTCGTACCACTTCTCTCTGTCTCTGTGATGTACTTCGTAGTTTCCGCTGTGGCTTCTTGAAGGAATATTTCCTTCAAAGAGCTCAACCAGCCTGTTCTCTGTGAGCTCCTTGCTAAAGTTCTTTTTAAAACTCCTGTTGGCAAAGAGCAGGATTCCTGTACCTATATCCCTTACGTAGATTGAACTTCCCACGTTATCAAGGACCGCTTCCAAAGAGGCAAAAGAGCTTGCCAACGAATTGGTCTGAAGTCTCTTGGTTATGATACTCTGAAGGATCCTTATGGAGTCGTTTATAAACTTAATGTCATCAATGGACCAGACTCTGTTCTCCCTGTTCTCGGTAAGACACGCGTAGAAGGCAGGGTTTCCGCCAATCATGATGGGCATTGCCACAAGAGCCTTGATGCCGAGGTTGTCAATCTGTTCTCTTTCTCCGGCGTTCATCTGAGTGTCGCTGGATATAGCTATTGCCTTGGAACTTCCAAGGAACCAGCAGACCTCCTGATCAGTGGTATTGGAAAAGAGCTTTGGAACTCCGGGCTGTGTCCACTGGACGATAATGTCCATGAGAGTCCCGTGATGGATCTTGCAGGTAAAGGCATTACTTATCTGGAGATAACTGCAGAGCCTTGAAAGAACCTGAGCCATTACCTCCTCTATACCCTCGTCGCTGTCAAGGAGAGATACGATCTCTGTCATGGTCTCTGCTCTGTGGAAAGAGGTGGTCATCTCTATTTCCTGGAGCTTTGAGGCCTCACTTTTGGCAATAGCTTTAGACCTTGATGCCTCAACCTTAATGAGAACATTCAAAGTCTCCCTCAGAAGATCCAGAGTCTTATAGAACTTATCCTCTGATATCAGATATTGGAAATTGTCGATTGGTGGGAAGTGGAAAAAGCTTGAATCATACCGGGCATCAGTGAAGATTCCGCAGACGATCCATACTGCTGCTATCTGAGTGCCGTCTGAAACAGCAATGGCAGCAAGTCTTAGATTGGGGATCTCTGTTATCTCCACAGCCTGATCCTCAAGTTCGCTTTCTGAAACACGCTTATAAATATTGTGGATCCTTATAGGCGTGACATATTTCTTTATTATCTCTATTTCATGAGCATTTCCGGAGAACTCCGTTATGGGAACTCCGTTTGCGTCAAGACAAAGAGAATACACCCCGGCCATCTCACAGAATCTGTCCTGCCAGGACTGCATCTCTTCCTTGTTCTTAAGCGCAATATTACCAAGAGCTCCACTCTGTTCTGATGCAGAGCCCGTGGTCATTTGCATTTTTTCAGCATTGTTGATTATGTCAGGCAACTATATTTTCCCCCTCAAGAGGAATCTACAAAGAAGCTCAGTGGTCATCAACGCTATAGTTAGGAGCTTCCTTTGTGATCTGGATATCATGAGGATGGGATTCACGAAGGGCTGCGGAAGACATCTTGATAAATCTTCCGTTCTCCTTCAGTTCCTCTATGGATGCACATCCGCAATAGCCCATTCCTGAACGCAGACCACCCATAAGCTGGAATACAGTATCCTCTACCGTTCCCTTATAGGCAACACGTCCTTCTACACCTTCCGGAACAAGCTTCTTGGCATCCTCCTGGAAGTAACGGTCCTTAGAACCGTTCTCCATAGCGGAGATAGATCCCATTCCACGGTAAACTTTATATTTTCTGCCCTGGTAGAGTTCGAACTCACCGGGAGCTTCATCACATCCTGCGAACATGGAACCCATCATAACGATGTTAGCTCCTGCTGCGATTGCCTTTGTAATATCACCTGAGTACTTGATACCACCATCAGCGATGATAGGTACACCGTACTTCTTAGCCATCTCATAGCAGTCCATA
>JAEEGI010025115.1_pt1 | contig 11572 bp, 7 predicted proteins | sample 8958751 | NCBI WGS metagenome assembly JAEEGI01 (sample SAMN16246545, study PRJNA631951) | gut metagenome | biome: gut microbiome; feature: rumen; material: KS-attached | host: Bos | place: Iran: Karaj | collected 2018-10 | reverse complement strand
CACCACCAGTCCCAGGGCAAGCGCCCCCACCAGAAGATCAGTGAAAATGACCTTCCACAGGGCTTTCGGTTTCGATTGCTTCATGACTGTCTATCTCTTTCTGTTTTGTAGGACTTTACCAGGGCTTCGGCGCAGCGCAGCCCGTCCACGGCCGCAGAGGTGATGCCGCCGGCGTAGCCCGCTCCCTCGCCGCAGGGGTAGAGGCCCCGCACCGGGGACTCACAGTTCGCCGCCCGCAGGATGCGCACCGGGGAGGAGGAGCGGGTCTCCGGCGCGGTGAGCACCGCGTCGGGATCGTCAAAACCCCGGAGTTTCTTTCCCAGGGCGGGGATGGCCTGCTCCAGAACCCGGGTGATGCGCTCCGGCAGCACCGCATGGAGCTCGCACCAGGTGACGCCGGGGCGGTAGCTGGGCCTGACCCTCCCCGGGCCAAGGCTCTTTCTGCCGGCCAGAAAGTCCCCCGCGCGCTGGGCCGGGGCATGATAGTTCCCGCCGCCGGCTTCAAAGGCCCGGCGCTCGATCTGCCGCTGCCAGCGCATGCCGGAGAGCAGGTCTCCTTCCGGGAAATCTTCCGGATGCAGGGTCACCAGCAGCGCGGCGTTGGCGTTTTCCCCGTCCCGGGCAGAATAGCTCATGCCGTTTGTCACCACGCCCCCTGCTTCCGAGGCGGCGGCGATGACCTCCCCGCCGGGACACATGCAGAAGGTATAGGCGCTGCTCCCGTCGGGCAGATGGACGTTCAGGCTGTAGTCCGCCGCGGGAAGACTGCCCCGGGCCCTGCCGTACTGGCTCTGGTCCACGTCCTCCTGGCGGTGCTCGATGCGCACCCCCATGGAAAAGGCCTTGGGCTCCATGGCCACGCCCAGACGGTGGAGCATCTCAAAGCTGTCCCGGGCGGAGTGACCGATGGCCAGGATCAGGCGGCGGCAGGGGATGATCTCCTCCCCCTTGTCGCTCCGGACCCGCAGGCCAGTCACCGCACCGTTCTCGGTGAGCAGCTCCGTCATCCGGGTGCCGAAGCGCACTTCGCCCCCCAGGTCCAGGATCTCCCGCCGGATGCTCTGTACCACCCGGATCAGGATATCCGTGCCGATGTGGGGCTTTGCGTCATAGCAGACGCTCTCCGGCGCGCCGTGGGCGGCAAATTCCTCCAGAACGAAGCGGATGCGCTTGTCATGGGTGCCGGTGTTCAGCTTTCCGTCGGAAAAGGTGCCGGCGCCGCCCTCGCCGAACTGGACGTTGCTCTCAGGGTCCAGCTTGCCGCCGGAGCGGAAGGCGTCCACCGCGGCCTTGCGGCTCTCGGCGTCCCGTCCCCGCTCCAGCACCAGAGGCCTTGCCCCGGCCCGGGCCAGGTACAGGGCGGCGAACATCCCCGCCGGGCCGAAGCCCACCACCACCGGACGCTCCGGCAGGTGGCAGCGGGGGATCTCATATTTTTCCTCCGTATAGAGGCTGACGCTCCTGTCCCGCAGGCGCCGGACCAGCAGCTCCTCGGAGCCGCGGACCGTCACCGCCGCGGAGCAGACGTAGTGCAGATCGCTCTTGTCCCGGGCGTCCAGGGAGCGGCGGAGGAGCTTGAGCTCCTCGATGCGCTCCGGCTTCAGCCGGAGCTTTTTGGCTGTCCGTTCCCGGAGAGCCTCCGTCGGCTCCTCCAGTCCCAGGCGCAGGTCGTTCAGGCGGATCATGTGCCCAGCCTCCCGGCAAGTCTGCCGCTGGCCCAGGCCCACTGGAGATTATAGCCGCCGCAGTCCCCATCCACGTCCAGCAGCTCCCCGCAGACGAAAAGCCCGGGGACCAGACGGCTCTGTAAGGTTCGGGGGTCAAAGTCCGAGCTGCGCAGGCCCCCCGCCGTGACCTGGGCATTGTCAAAGCCCTCGGTGCCGGTGACGGGAAGGGTAAAGTCCAGGCAGGCGGCGCAGAGGCGCTCCAGGTCCCCGTCGCCGAGGGCGTAGAGGGGGGCGTTTGCGTTGAGTCCCGCGTATTTCACCACCATCCGCCCCAGGCGGTTGTGGAGCATGCCGGTGAGGATCTCCGAGGCGGGCAGTTCCGGGTACTGCTCCCTCCGGCGGCGCAGCAGCTCCAGCAGCTCGCCGGAGCGCTGGGGCAGCAGGGCGATGTGCAGGCTCAGCCCCTCGCCCCCGGTGGCCGCCGCCCGGGACAGGTCGAAGGCCGCCGGGCCGGAGACGCCGGTCTCCGTAAACTGCAGCTCGCCCCTGGCCTTGGCCAGCAGGAAGGCCTTGCGCTTGAGGCGCAGGGAGCACTGCACCCGCACGCCCTTGAGGGCCCGGGGATAGTCCGGCTCCGTCGTCAGCTGCACCAAGGCGGGATAGAGCCCGGTGCGCTTGTGGCCCAGGGCCTTCGCCAGTTGGTAGCCGTCCATCACGCCGCCGAGCTTGGCCCCTGCGGCGCCGCCGCAGGCGAGGATCAGCTTGTCGGCGTGGAGGCGTTCATTTTCCAGCTCCACGGTGAAGCCCTGCCTTTCCCGGCGCAGGTTTTTCACCGGGGCGGAACAGCGCTGCTCCACCCCTGCCCTGTCCAGGGCGAAGCGCAGCACGTCCAGCACGGAATTGGCGGAATTGGAGAGGGGATAGACCCTTCCCCCTTCCTCCTCCTGGGTCAGCAGGCCCAGGCTGTGGAAGAAGCCCAGGGCCGCCTGGGGCGGGAAGGCCTCCAGGGCGGGCAGGGCGAAGGCGGGGTTCTCCCCGTGGTAGTTTTCCGGCCCGGCGCCGGTATTGGTCAGGTTGCAGCGGCCGTTGCCCGTTGCCAGGAGTTTGCGGCCGATGCGCTGCTGCCGTTCCAGCAGCAGCACCCGGTTATTCTTGTTTTCCGCGGCGGTGAGGGCGGCCAGGATGCCGGAGGCGCCGCCGCCGATGACGATGACAGTGTTCATGGCTTCATCCTCGATGCAGCATGTCGTGGGCCACAGGGGTGTAGAAGAGGCGGTTGACTTCCTCCGGGTCTTTGGTCTGGCCCAGGATCCACATGATCTTGGCCAGGGCGGCCTCTGTGGTCATGTCGTAGGCCTCCAGGATATGGGGATTGCCCTTCAGCCGGGTGCCCACCCGGTAGACGGAGAAATCCGAGCCCTCGTTCTGCACCTGGGTGGTCATCACCAGGTACTTCCCGCGCCCGGTGTAATCGTGCAGCACCTGAAAGAGCCGGTCGTCGTCATAAGAGGGCAGGCCGCCCACGCCGAAGCACTCCAGGATCAGGGCGTCCTTGCGCTCCAGCATGAACTCCAGCAGCTCGTGGTCCGTGCCGGGGATCATCTTGATGAGGCCCACCTTCTCGTCCAGCCTGTCGTAAAACCAGGGAAAGGCCGCGTGCTCCGGACGGATATAGCACAGCAGCCGATTGTCCAGCAGGTTCCCCAGATCCGGGTAATTGATGCTGGAGAAGGCGGCATAGCTCTTGGAGCAGGTCTTGCGGGCCCGGGTGCCCAGGATCACCCGGCCGGAGAAGACGATGCACACCCCGCAGAGCTCTGTCGAGCAGGCGCAGGTGAAGGCGTCGATCAGATTCGTTTTGGAGTCGGTGGAGTCGTCGCTGATGGGCTTCTGGGAGCCGGTGAGGATGATGGGCTTGTCCGCCCCCTGGATCAGATAGGAGAGGGCCGCCGCGGTATAGGCCAGGGTGTCGGTGCCGTGGCTGATGACAAAACCGTCGTACTCATGGTAATGGGCCCGGATGGCCCGGGTGACGGCGATCCAGTGCGGCGGGGCGATGTTGGTGCTGTCCAGATTGAAGAGGGAGAGGCACTCCACCTTGCAGAGTTCGGAGATCGCCGGCACATAGCGCAGCAGCTGCTCCGGGCTCAGCTCCGGGGTCAGGCCGTCCTTGGTCATGCCGGAGGCGATGGTGCCGCCGGTGCCGATCAGCAGGATCCGTTTCATGGGCTTGTCCTCCGTAACACTTTTTTCCATTATTTATTATACCGCCTCCTTTCCCCCGGCGCAAGGGTCTTTCCTCTTTTGGAACGCCCTTCGGAAACGGCGGTTTTTGTTGACAGTTCCGGGGGTTCTGCGCTATAATATTCTGTAATTTTGTCGGATTCGAGGAATGGTCATGGGCAAAAAAAACAATTGGATCCTGCGCGTCCTGCTGAGCCTGGTGCTGGTGCTCGGCGCGGCGCTGGTCTTCCTGTGGCCTTTTTCTCCCCGCAAGGGCGCAGAGAGCACCGCGCCCACGGAGGCTCCCGCTTCCGCGACCGCCGCTGCCGTGACCACGGCGCCGGAAACGGCAGCGCCCGCTGCCATCGCCGAAACGCCGGCCCCGCTCCCGGCCCCTGCGCCGGACCCCACTCTCCCGCCCACGCCCTCCCCGGAGGATGCGGACGCGGAAAAGATCCGGGTCTCGGAGCTGATGGTGAAGAACCGGGCCACCCTGCCCGACGAGGACGGGGACTTTCCCGACTGGCTGGAGCTGGAGAACGTCTCGGATGAGACCGTGGATCTCAGCGGCTGGAGGATGCGGGATTCCGAAAAGGACCCCTTCTGGGTCTTCCCGGAGCAGCAGCTGGAGCCCGGGGAGCGGACGCTGCTCTTCCTCTCCGGCAAGGACCTGCCCGGTCATGCCGATTTTTCCCTCTCCGAAGGGGAGACGCTGCAGATCCTGACGGATCTGGGCGCCCCGGTGGCGGAGCTTCTCTGCCCCCAGGGGGAGGCCGATGTGGCCTGGATCCCCAGGTCGGACGGCGGCTGGAAGAGCTCCCTCTACCCCACGCCGGGCCTTCCCAACAGCTCCGAGAGCTATGACGCCCTGATGGAGCAGCGGGAAACCGCAAGTCCTCTTGTGATCAACGAGGTCTGCACCTACAACAAGACCTCCCGCTGGACCTACATGGTGGGCATCAGCGACTGGATCGAGCTGCAAAACGTCTCCGACGAGGACGTCTCCCTGGCGGACTATTATATCTCCGACGATGTGAACGAGCGTCTGCTCTGGCAGCTGCCGGACCTGGTCCTGGGGCCGGGCGGCTATTTCCTCGTGCTGTGCAACGAGGAGGGCTCCCTTTTGGGGGCGGCTCCTCTCTGCGACGCCTTTTCCCTGAACTCCATCGCGGACCGGGTCTATCTCAGCCGCGAGGACGGAGAGCTTGCCGACTATGTCTCCCTGCGGGACATTCCCTATGAAGCCAGCTACGGCCGCCTGCCCGGCGAAAACGGCTGGTTCTTCCTGCCCCAGCCCAGCCCCGGCTCCGAGAATTTCGGCGGGGCGCGCCGGGTCGCCGCCGCTCCCACGGCTCTGGAAGCCGACGGCGTCTTCAACGGGGTGGAGGAGATCACCGTCACCCTGCAGGGTGAGGGCGAGATCCGCTACACCACCAACGGCGGCTACCCCGATGAATACAGCGAGCTCTATGAGGAGCCCATCACCCTCACCGAGACCGGCGTTGTCCGGGCCATCTGCCTGGAGGAGGGCGCGCTGCCCAGCCGGGCGCTGAGCCTGAACTACTTCATCAACGAGGACTTCAGCCTGCCGGTGGTGAGCCTGCTGGGAGACAATGCCCAGCTCTATCAGATCTATATCAGCAGCACCAAGGACATGGAAGTCGCCGCCACAGTCTCCTTCTACGAGGAGGGCGGCAGCTTCACCCTCCCCTGCGGCGTGAAAATGCACGGGGAGACCTCTCTGGTCCTGCCCAAGAAGAACATGAGCCTGCGTTTTCGCGGGATCTACGGCCAGGAAGAGCTGCAGTACGACGTGTTCGGCGACGGAGGCGTCTCCGATTTCACCAATCTCCTGCTGCGATCCGGCCAGGACTACTACCACGCCATCATCCGCAATGAGCTCTGCACGGAGCTGGCCCGGGCGGCCAGCGACCGGATCGTCACCTCCCGCTGCCGCCACTGCATCCTTTATCTCAACGGCAAGTACATGGGCATCTATGCCCTGGAGGAAAAGCTGAACGAGGCCATGTACGCCCATCTCCTGGGGGTGAGCAAGGACAGCGTCACCGTGAACACCGCGCCCCTGGACCAGCGGGACCCCATGTATCAGGAGGTCGTCTCCTTCGCCGTGGACAACGATATGTCCCTGCCGGAAAACTACGAGGAGCTCTGCCGCCGCTTCGATGTGGCAAGCTTCATCGACTGGCTGATCCTGGAGGGCTGCTTTGCCAACGATGACCTGACCTACTCCAACGTGCGCTACTGCCGCTCCACCGAGGGCGACGGCAAGTGGCGCCTGATGTTCTACGACCTGGACAGCTGCTTCTATTATTCGGAAAACTGCTTTACCAACCTGTTCGCGCCCTGGAGCCTGCAGTCCCGCCAGGTGAGCCAGCTGGCCGACGCGCTGCTGCGGAATCCGGATTTCCGGGCGGACCTGCTCTCCCGGGCCGGAGAGCTGATCCCCACCGCCCTTTCCAACGAGCGCATCCTGGAGGAGATCGACCGGCTCTGCGCCGTCATCGACCCCGAGGTGTCCCGGGATTACCAGTTCTATGAGATGTTCAAGGAGAACTGGGAGTGGAACGTGAACTGGCTGAAGGACCTGATCATCAGCAGCAACTGGGACCAGACCTGCATCGACCAGCTCTGCTTCTACCTCCAGGTCACGCCCGAGGAACGGGCGCTGTACTTCCCGGGAAGATAAATTGAGAGAAGAGAGAAAAGTGAATAGTGAAAAGATGTGGTATCACGCCTGCGGCGTGATGGATTTCAATCTGTCCCCGAAGGGGACTCCGCAACTCTTCACTCTTCACTCTTCTCTATTCACTTGCGACCGAAGGGAAGACCCCTCACTCATCCGCCTTGCGTGAGACGGCGGCTGACAGCTCCCCTTAGGCAGGGGAGCCTATAAGGAACAGGATTATAATGAACGAAACCAAACTGACCTTCAAGCGCACGGAGAAGAAATATCTGCTCACCCCGGAACGCTATCAAGCCCTGTGGGATCGGATCGGGCCCTATATGGAGCCGGACGACTATCCCCGGAGCACCGTGTGCAGCATCTATTACGACACCGACGACTACCGCCTGATCCGCAATTCCATTGAGGGTCCGGTCTACAAGGAAAAGCTGCGCCTGCGGAGCTATCGGGTCCCCGGGCCGGAGGATCCGGTCTTTGTGGAGCTGAAAAAGAAATACAAGGGCGTGGTCTACAAGCGCCGGGTCAGTCTCCCCGCCCGGGAGGCGGAGGCCTGGCTGGACCGGGGCGAGCACCCCGATGAGGACAGCCAGATGATCCGGGAGATCGACTGGTTCCTCCACAGCGTCCGCCCCAGGGCCAAGGCCATGCTGGCCTGTGACCGGGACGCCTGGCGCGCCTCAGAGGACCCGGAGCTGCGCATCACCTTTGACCGGAACATCCGCTGGCGGGAGGAGGACCTGCACCTCTCCTCCGGCAGCGAGGGCGAGCTGCTGCTTCCCGCGGGGGAAGTGCTCATGGAGATCAAGACCCCTACCGCCGCACCCCTGTGGCTGGCCCACGCCCTCAGCGAACTCAGGATCTTCCCGACGAGTTTTTCCAAATACGGCACCTGCTACAAAGAACATATCCTGCAAGAATTCATTTTCGGAGGTTCCATCCATGCTTAACAGCATCCTTTCCGCCCAGATCAGCCTGCCGCAGTTTCTCATCTGTGAGCTGACTGCCATGGTCCTGGGCTTCGGCACGTCCCTGGTTTTTCTGGCCCGGGACCGGCACAGCAACACCTTCTCCCAGTCCCTGGCCCTGCTGCCCGGGGTGGTGACCCTGGTCATCATGCTGGTCAACGGCAACATCGGCGCGGGGCTGGCCGTGGCCGGCACCTTTGCCCTGGTCCGCTTCCGCAGCGCTCCCGGCACCGCCAAGGAGATCACCGGTCTCTTCATGGCAGTGGCCATCGGCCTTGCCTGCGGCATGGGCTATGTGGGCGTGGCCCTGATCTTCTTCGTGCTCATGTCCCTCTATGTGCTTGGGCTGGGCGCCGTCCGCTTCGGCGAGGAGGGCGAGAAACACCGCCACCTGAAGATCACCGTGCCCGAGAACACGGATTATGAGAGCCTGTTTGCGGACCTCCTGGAAAAATACACCTCCTTCCACGAGCTCAACAAGGTGCGCACCACCAACATGGGCACCCTCTACGAGCTGCAGTACCGGGTGGTGCTGAAGGATCCCCGCCAGATCCGGGAAATGATCGATGAGATCCGCTGCCGCAACGGCAACCTGAACATCGTCTGCAGCCGGGAAGCGGACAGAGAAATGATGTAACGAACGGGAGCTGAATCCATGAAGAAACTGATCCCCCTTCTTCTTTTGCTGGCCCTGCTGCTTTCCGCCTGCGCGGGAAGCGACAGCGGCGACAAGCAGGCCGCCCAGAGCGAGCCTGCCCCTGTGGACACCGCCGAAACCCTGGCAGCGGACCACACCGTGATCTCCCTGAACGGCCAGAGCGCCGAGATCCGGGGCGGCGGCGCCCGGGACGAGGGCAGCGCCGTCACCATCAGCGCGGCCGGCACCTATGAGATCACCGGAGCGTGCCTCGACAAAGCCATCGTGGTGGACACCGGCGACGATCCCATGGACGTGACGGTGGTTTTGAGTAACGCCAGCGTCACCTGCCTCTCCGGCCCGGCCCTCCACGTGCGCCAGGCCAAGCACTTCCGCCTGCAGCTTGCAGGTCAGAACAGCCTTATCTCCGGCACCGAGGCCATGCTCCAGAGCCTGGACCCCGAGGCCAGCGGCGGCGCCCTCTACAGCGAGGACGACATGGACATCGAGGGCGACGGCAGCCTCACCGTCTGCGGCTACCTCAATAACGGCATCGCCTGCAAGAATGACCTGGATCTCAACAGCGGCAGCATCACGGTCCTGGCCGCCAACAACGGCGTGAAAGGCAACGACTCCGTTCAGGTCAAGGGCGGCAGTCTCTCCGTCAGCGCCTGGGGCGACGGCATCAAGTCCAGCACCCTGGACAAAGAGGGCAAGGGCTATGTGGAGATCTCCGGCGGCAGCGTCACCGTGGAGTCCTGGAGCGACGGCGTCCAGGCGGCCACGGAGCTGCGTCTCACCGGCGGCAGTCTCAGCGTCACCGCCCGGGGCGACGGGGTGGAGAACAGCAGCAAGGCCCTGAAGGCCGAGAGTCTCATCCTCCTCTCCGGCGGCACGGTCAGCCTGAACAGCCAGGAGGACGGCCTCCGCTGCAGCGAGGGCAGCATCAGCATCACCGGCGGCACGCTGGAGATCGTCACCCTTACCGACGGCATCCAGGCCGGCGAGAAGGACAGCGGCATCGGCGATGTGACTGTCACCGGCGGCGATCTGCGCATCAGCGCGGGCAGCCGCGCCGTCAAGGCCCAGGGCAGCTTCTCCGTCACCGGGGGCAGCATCCGCGCCCTCTGCGGCTCGGAAAAGCAGAGCCCGGCCGCGGGCAGCCCCTGCCTGCTGGGCCTTATCAGCGGCTCCGCGGGCGACACGCTGCAGATCGGCGATCTGGAGAGCATCCAGGCTCTGCAGGACTACAAGTGCCTGCTCCTGGTGCGCGAGGGTCTCAGCGCCGGCGCCCGGATCAGCGTCTCCAACTCCAGCGGCAACTTTGAATTTACAGTAAGGTAGGCATAGGAAGCAACATGCGTAATCAGGACCAGCATAAGAATAGATTTCGTTTCAGTCTCTTTCTGGTAACCATCGGCATCGTATATGGGGACATCGGCACCTCCCCCATGTACGTCATGAAATCCATTCTGGAGGGCAACGGCGGCATCACCCAGGTGGACGAGAGCTTCATCATCGGCTCCCTTTCCCTGGTGATCTGGACCATCACCCTGCTCACCACCTTCAAATACGTCTTCATCGCCATGAAGGCGGACAACCACGGAGAAGGCGGCATCTTCTCCCTCTACTCCCTGGTCCGGAAATGCGGCAAGTGGCTGATCTTCCCGGCGATGCTCGGCGGCTCGGCCCTTCTGGCCGACGGCGTGCTCACCCCCGCCGTGACCGTCACCACCGCGGTCGAGGGCCTGCGCAGCATCCCCGCCGTGGACAGGCTGCTCGGCGCCGGGCAGGCGAAGGTGCTGATCATCACCCTGATCATCATCACCACGCTCTTCTCCATCCAGCGCGCCGGCACCAGCCGCATCGGCATGGCCTTCGGGCCGGTGATGCTCCTGTGGTTCAGCTTCCTGGGCGTCACGGGGCTCGTGCACATTTTTGAAAACCCCATCGTGCTCAAGGCCTTCAACCCCGTCTACGCCCTGCGCGTGCTGCTCAGCCCGGTCAATAAGCTCGGCTTCATGATCCTCGGCAGCGTCTTCCTCGCCGCGACGGGCGCGGAAGCGCTCTACTCCGACATGGGCCACGTCGGGCGCGAGCATATCTACCGCAGCTGGCCCTTCGTCAAGACCTGCCTCATCCTCAACTATCTCGGCCAGGGCGCCTGGATCCTGCTCCACCAGGGCAGCCGCGTGCTCGCCGCCGTGGAAGACATGAACCCCTTCTTCCTCATGCTGCCGGAGATCCTGCGTCCCTTCGCCGTCCTTCTGAGCACTGCCGCCGCGATCATCGCCTCCCAGGCGCTGATCACCGGCTCCTACACGCTCGTGTCCGAGGCCATCCGCCTCGACCTCATGCCCCACATGCTCATCCGCTACCCCTCCGACACCAAGGGCCAGCTCTACATCGGCACGGTCAACACCGTGCTGTTCATCGGCTGCTCGATGGTCGTGCTCTACTTCCGCTCCGGCTCGAGGATGGAGTCGGCCTACGGTCTCGCCATCACGGTCACGATGCTGATGACCACGGTGCTGCTGGCGGTCTATCTGTGGAAGGTGCGCAGGAAGGGCCTGCTCGCTGCGCTGATGCTGCTCGTCTTCGGCGCGATCGAGAGCGTGTTCTTCATCTCCAGCCTCGCCAAGTTCGCGCACGGCGGCTACGTCGCGGTCATCATGGCGGCCCTGCTCTTTGCGATCATGGTCGTCTGGTACAAGGGCACGGAGCTCGAGCAGAAATACAGCGTGCGTCTGCGCGTGCGCGATTACATCAAAAACCTGCGCAGCCTGCGCGCCGACGAGTCCACGCCTATCTGTTCGCAGAATCTCGTCTACATCGACAAGAGCGGCGATCTGGAGACCCTCGACCGCGACGTGCTCTATTCGATCCTGGACAAGGACCCCAAGCGGGCCGTGGCCTACTGGTTCTTCTCCATCCACCTGATGGACGAGCCCGACGTCGTCCGCTACCGGGTCGAGACCTTCGGGACCGATTTCATCTTCCGCGTCCGCCTCGAGCTCGGCTTCAAGAACGACCAGCTCCTGAACATCTATCTGCGGCAGATCGTGAACGATCTGCTCGCCTCCGGGGAGCTTCCGCCGCAGGAGCGCCGCTTCTCGATCTACGGCGACTCGCAGGTCGGCACCTTCAAGTTCGGCCTTATCCGCCGTACGGTCGCGCCCGGCACGGTGCTCAGCCGTTTTGAGGAGATGATCCTCATGACCAAGTACCGCATCCGCGAGCTGATCGGCTCCGCCGCCCAGTGGTACGGCCTCGAGACCTCCTCGCTGATCGTCGAATCCGTGCCCCTCAGCGCGCCGGGAAGGCAGGCAAGGGGCGACAAGCCGCGGCGCATCTACGCCGGTGAGGACAGCTTCCG
>JAEEGI010025114.1_pt1 | contig 11572 bp, 9 predicted proteins | sample 8958751 | NCBI WGS metagenome assembly JAEEGI01 (sample SAMN16246545, study PRJNA631951) | gut metagenome | biome: gut microbiome; feature: rumen; material: KS-attached | host: Bos | place: Iran: Karaj | collected 2018-10 | reverse complement strand
GGTGCGGAGACCACCATGGACATCTCCGCCGACCTGGAGGAGCTGGCCCAGACCCCGGTCATGGTGATCTGTGCCGGAGCCAAGTCCATCCTGGACCTGGGGCTGACCCTGGAGTACCTGGAGACCAAGGGCGTCACCGTCATCGGCTACGGCACCAAGGAGTTGCCCGCCTTCTATACCAGCCGCTCCGGCTTCGGCGTGGACTACGAGCTGGACACCCCGGAGGAGCTGGCCGAGGCCTTCCACGTCAAGCGGGAGCTGGGGCTCAAGGGCGGCATGCTGGTGACCAACCCCATCCCCGACGAGTACGCCATGGATCCCGCCGCCATCAACGCCGCTATCGACCGGGCCGTGGCCGAGAGCGTGGAGCAGGGGATCCACGGCAAGGCCGCAACGCCCTTCCTGCTGGCCCGGGTGAAGGATCTCACCGGCGGCGACAGTCTGGACTCCAATATCCAGCTGGTGTACAACAACGCCCGCCTGGCCGCCCGGACCGCCTGCGCCCTGGCCGCTTTGGAGAACGCGTGATGGAGCGGATCTGGTATTACGTGCTGGCGGGATACCTGGTGCTGATCAACGTGGTCGCTTTTTCCGTCTACGGCGCCGACAAGCGCCGGGCCCGGAAGGATCGCTGGCGCGTGCCGGAGAAGACGCTGTTCCTGGTGGCGCTCATCGGCGGCAGCCTCGGCGCTCTGCTGGGCATGAAGGTCTTTCACCACAAGACGAAGCACTGGTATTTCCGCGTGTTCATCCCCCTGATCCTGCTGGTGCAGATCGCCGTTCCCATCGCCCTTTGGCTCCACAAAAACGGTGTATTTTGAGAGAGGTGCAAGATGAAAGTCATCGACGTCTATGAGCAGTATTTTGCCGGCGATTGCGTGTTTAACGAGGTGCCCCGCCACGCGGCGTGCGTGAAGCTGACCGCCACCTCCGACGCCGGGGAGGTGTTCTACGAGGTCAGCGTCAGCTTTTTCCCCCACAACGACCCGGAGGATTTCGCCATCTCCTACGACGCCTGCGCCGCCCGGGAGATCTACCGGGCCAAGGGCCGCCGCTCCAGGAAGCGTGAGGCGGAGTTCCTGGAGACCTTCCGCGCCGAGGCGGACGCCGTGGCCGCGGAGCTGGGCGGCGCCGTCCGCTGGGACGAGCCCCTCATCGAGGCCCGGCGGGGATAAGAGGGCGCTTCGGCCTGCGTCCCGGACCGGCATCATAAATATCGTGTGCGATAAAAGGAAACATCCGCAGGGGTGTTTCCTTTTTCGTATACAATAGCGGCAAAAATGTCCACATAACAAGGACATGCTTTGCGTGAGAGAAGCGACTGTCAGAGGAGAATGAAAAAAGAATTGTTCTGTCGTTTACATAAAAGAATTGACAAATTCGACAACAACATGTAAAATATAGACATGAAAAGCGGGGAGGTCTGCAGATAAAACCGAGGATCTTTTTCGCACGGGCGAAAACCAGAAACGGAGGGCGGTGTCCGCTGATGACGGACAACAGCTCGCCGGATTACCGGGGAGGGGAGGACGTGACGTGCAGCCGGACAGCAGAAGGAACGAAAAGCTTGCCCTGATGGAAACAATGACGAAACGCTTGCCGGTGCTGAGGGCGACGGTAGGGATTTCGCAGGGAGAACTGGCTGAATATGTAGGAATTTCCCGGCAGACCTATTGCGCCCTGGAGCAGGGAAAACGGGGAATGAGCTGGAACGTTTTTCTGGCGTTATTTCTGTTTTTCCTTTCCAACACGGAGACCAATGAGCTCCTGAAAAAAGAGAGGGGCTATATTGCGGCTGTATACCGGTTTTTGCAGTATCGGCCGGAATGAGAGGGCCCGGCCTATGCCGGAAGAAGCATTTTGTGAACAATCCCTGCGGGGTATCAGAGAAAGGAGATTTATAAAATGGACGATGCGGGCGGTCTGATCGGCTTCGTGCTGATCCTGGCATTAATCGCGGTGGTGGTGTATTTCGTCGTCATGATTGCCGGGGCACTGGCGGCTGTGGCCGGAGCGGGAGGCCTGCTGTGGGGCGGCGGTACGGCCATCCTCAATTATGGCAAGTCCTTCAAGGAAAACATGATCGACAGCAACAGGTGAGAAGGCCTTCGCGAGACTTCTCAATACACAAAAGATCCAGGAGGAACGCATATGGCAAAGACTCCCCAGCCTGCCAAGAAAAGCTACTTCTTTGACAAGGGCTACCGCGACCTGGCCAATACCATCAAAGGCGCATGGGCCAGAAACACCAGATCCATCAAGAAATACGCGCAGAACCTGAAAGACAACAAGTATAAGAGCACGGTTCCCAGGATTTTCCTCGGCATTGCCAACATCCTGGCGATGGTGGCGGTGATTATCTTCGGCTCCCTGATCACTGCGGTGATCTCCACCATTAACGTGGCGATTCTGCTGGTCTTCATGGCCATCGTGTATCTGGGCTTCACCTTCATCTGGCTGGTGGACCGGATCCACCTGGAACGGAAGAAAATTTTTAGCGCCTGCCCGGAGTGCAAGGAGAAGAGCCTGATTCCCATCTATATCTGTCCCCGGTGCGGCGCGGAGCACACCAACCTGACGCCCGGTGTTTACGGCATTCTGAAGAGGACCTGCAACTGCGGCGAGAAGCTCCCCACCACGTTCTTCAACGGCCGCCGCAGCCTGAGCGCAAAATGCCCCGTTTGCGGCAAGAGAATATTCAGCCGGGAGAGCCGTCCTATCTGCATCCCGGTGGTGGGGGGACGCTCGGTGGGAAAGACGGCCTTTATCACGGCGTTTTCCCGTGAGTTCATCGAGCGGGTCGCGCCGGCGAAGGGTCTGGACATCGAGATGTACGATGCGCAGAAGGCGGACATCTACCGTGATATCAGCCGGGACTATCTCTCCGGCGATACCCGAATGACGAGCCGGCCCACCGATGTCAACGAGGTCAGCTCGATCTCCTTCAGCTTTTTCGTCAAGCATCCCCAGCTCTCTCCGGAGCGGCTGGTCCACGTCTACGACATCGCCGGAGAGGTGTTTACCCAAAACAGCGAGAACGAGGTGCAGAAGCAGTACGAGTACTGCCACGGCATCGTTCTGATGATCGATCCCTTTGCCATCCCGTCGGTACGCTACCGCTATGAAGAGCTGCTGGAGCCGGAGGATGTGGCGGGTATCGGCAAGGCGGACCTCAACGGCGTCATCGATTCCTTCCTGGAAAAGCTCCGGGAGGTGACCGGCCTGAGCGACAATAAGATGTCCGCGGTGCCGCTGGCCGTGGTCATCGACAAGATCGACTCGGCGGGTCTGAACCAGGATGTGGGCCGCCGGGCGGTGGAGAAGCTGATGAAGGCGGAGCCGGGGCGATTCGTCGACTATTACGACACCCAGGATTATCTCTGCCGCCGGTTTCTGCGTGAAAACGGCATGGAGGGCTTCCTGAACAACATTACCCTCCGCTTCCGCAACAACCGGTTCTTTGCCTGCAGCGCCATCGGCCACCCCCGCAACAAGGGCCAATACAGACCGGAAGGCGTTCTGGCCCCCATGGAGTGGCTCATTCGGAATGCCGATCCCAAGCTGGGTCAGATCTGGAACGACAGCGTATTTACGAAAAAACCGACGATCAATCCGTCGGTGCAGTAAGGAGAAGGAGGAAAGAGCATGAGCGAATTTGATCCCCTGGATCTGTTCAAGCCCGTACCCGAGACGGAGAGGCCCGTCGAGCCTGCGCCCGCTTCGGAGGACCCTGAACCGGCGGAGAAGAAGGACGACGCCCAGGCGCCGCGCGATCCCGCCGGAGAGGAGCCTGCTGCGGGTGGAACCGCCGAAACGCCCTGTGGAGAGGCGGAGCCGGAGCAGACGGAACCGGAGCCGCAGACCGAGCCGGAGTCGCAGACCGAGCCGGAGCCGCAGACCGAGCCCCGGGTAGTCCTGCCGGAAGGCGATCTGACCGAGTTGAAGCAGGAGCTGGAGGCGGTCCGACAAAAGCTGGAGACACTGTCCGGACAGTTCGACCGCCGGATCATGTACACGGATCACGAGGAGAAGGTCATCGACCAGATGCACCGGGAGCTGCAGCGGTATAAGGAGGATCTGTACGCCCAGCTGATGCGGCCGATCCTGCTGGATATCATCGGCGTGCGGGACAGCATCATGCGGATGGCGGCTACCTATCTGGCAAACCCGGAGGGACAGCAGGATATTCCCAACAAGACGTTCTCGGATTACTCCTATGATCTCCAGGACATTTTGGAGAAGAACCATGTGGAGATCTACCGCAGCGAACCGGGCGACGGATTTACACCGCTCCGGCAGCGGGCCATCAAGAAGATCCCGACAGGGGAGAAGGAACTCCACGGCAAGGTGGCGGAGTCCATCACCTGCGGCTATAGCTACAACGGCAAGGTGATCTCCCCGGAGAAGATCACGGTCTACGTTTACGTGGAACCAAAAGAAGAAAAAAAGGAACAACCGGAGACAGCCCCGGAAGATAATGAGAAAAGTGAGGTAAAGGAAAATGGCTAAATACGTATTCGGCATCGATCTGGGCACCACCTACTCCTGCATCGCCTACGTTGACGAAACCGGCAGAGCGGTGGTCGTGAACAACAGCGAGGGTACCAATACCACGCCCTCCGTGGTGAACTTCGCCAGCCCCACCGACGTGGTGGTGGGCCAGGTGGCAAAAGACAACGCGGTGATCGACCCCGACAACACCGTGATGCTGGTCAAGTCCCTGATGGGCAAGAGCAATTACGCCATCACCTACAACGGCGAGGACCTCACTCCCCAGGAGGTTTCCAGCTACATCCTCCGCAAGCTGACCGGCGACGCGGCCAAGATGCTGGACACCGAGGTCAAGGACGTCGTCATCACCTGCCCGGCCTATTTCGGCGACGCGGAGCGGAAGGCCACCAGAGCCGCCGGCGAGATTGCCGGACTGAACGTGCTGGAGATCATCAGCGAGCCTACCGCCGCCGCCCTCTACTACGGCTGCTCCCGGGAGCAGGAGGAGAAGACCATCCTTGTGTACGACCTGGGCGGCGGCACCTTCGACGTGACCGTCATGAAGATCGCTCCCGGTGAGATCGAGGTCGTCTGCTCCGACGGCAACCACGACCTGGGCGGCAAGCTGTGGGACGAGGCTCTGATGGGTTACCTGGATCAGCAGTTCCGGGAGGAGACGCATTTCGATGGGGATTTCGACGCCTATGACGCCCAGGCGCTCCGCCTGAAGGCCGAGCAGGCCAAGCAGCAGCTGACCGGCCGTCCGGAGGTCCCCGTGATGGTGGACGCCTCCGGCAAGCGCGCCCGCATCACCCTGACCCGCGATATGTTCAACAGCCTTACCGAAACTCTCCTGAACCAGACCATCGAGCTGACCGACTGCTGCATCGCCAAGGCCGAGGAGAAGGGCTGCCATGTGGACGAGATCCTGCTGGTGGGCGGCTCCACGAAGATGCCTCAGGTGAAGGAGGCTCTGGTGGCCAAGTACGGCATGGAGCCCAAGATCCTGGAGCCCGACGAGGCCGTGGCCAAGGGCGCCGCCATCTACGCACTGGGCAGCTATGAGCTGAAGGTGAAGCAGTGGGAGGAGAAGAAGAAGTCCGGCGAAGTGGACCCGAACGACACCAAGACCCAGGAGGAGATCAAAAAGTACGAGCAGAAGCCCACCGCCAGCACGGAGATGATCGTGGGCCTGGGCGGCAAGCCGATTGGGGAAGTCGTCACGGTGGCCACCACCAAGAGCTACGCGCTGAGGGTCCTCGTAAAGTCGCCGGACGGCAAGAAAGTGGAAAAATGCAACAACATGATCATCAAGAACCAGCCGATGCCGGATGGCGCCATCAGCGTCACCAAGGTGTTCGGTACAGACGAAGCCAACATGCTGTCCGTCGCGATTGAGGTGTTCGAGAGCGATTTCGACACCGAATACTATGACGTGGACGAGGACTTCAAGCTGGGCGAAGCGGTCCTCGATCTGCCCGGCAATCTGCCGGAGAATGCGCCTATTGAGGTCACCTTCTCCCTGAGCAAGGAGGGAGTCCTGGAGGTCACCGGCAGAGACCTGACCAACAACAAAGAGACCCGAGCTACCATGCAGGCCTCCACCGGCACCACCATGTCCGAGGAGGAGATCGAGAAGGCCCGGAAGAAGTCTACGGCTGTCGTAGTACAGTAAACATCGCGCTGCCTGCCGCAGGGGAGACCCTGCGGCAGGCAGCGGCGGCCAGGAAGGTGTGATGGATGGCAAGGTATGTTTTCGGAATCGACTTCGGCGCGACGGCGGCCCGCATCGCTTATGTGGGGGACGACGGCAGAGCGGCTATCGTTCCAAACACGGAGGGACTGAACGCCACGCCGTGCGCGGTGTGTTTTTCTGATCCGGAGATGGTTTGGGTCGGAACAGTGGCCTGGGAAGAGGCAATGCTGAACCCCGAACAGGTGGTGATTAACGTCAGATCCCGGCTTGGCAAAGAGGAGCCCATTATCAGCTGCGGTGAAAAGGAGTTCCTCCCGAGGGAGGTGGCCGCGCTGATCCTCCGCAAGCTGACCGGCGACGCGGCCAAGATGCTGGACACCGAGGTCAAGGACGTGGTCGTTACCTGCCCGACATGGTTCGTTTCCTCCGAGAAGAAAGCCCTGCAAGATGCGTGCGGACTTGCGGGGCTGAATCTGCTGTCCGTTATTCCGGAGCCTGCGGCCGCGGCGATTTACTATAGTACCGACAGTTCCTGGCTGCAGGAGGGAGAGAAAACAATCCTTCTGTATGATCTGGGCGGGACGACCTTCGACGTATCCGTTTTGAAATGGAGCCGTGAGGAAATCAGGATCATCTGCTCCGACGGCGACCACGACCTGGGCGGCAAGCTGTGGGACGAGGCTCTGATGGGTTACCTGGATCAGCAGTTCCGGGAGGAGACGCATTTCAATGGGGATTTCGACGCCTATGACGCCCAGGAGCTCCGCCTGAAGGCCGAGCAGGCCAAGCGGTGGCTGACCGCCCGCACTGAGGTCCCGGTGAGAATCTGTTTAGCCGGCGCCAATGTCCGCGTCCTTTTAACGCGGGACACATTTGAAGAGCTTACGGAGCATCTTCTGAACATGACACTCCAACTGACCGATCGCTGTATTGCCAAGGCCAAGGAGAAGGGGTGCCGTGTGGAGGAGATCGTTCTGGCGGGAGGCGCGTCGCGAATGCCGCGGATCAAGGATGCTCTGGAAAAGAGATACGGCATAAATACCCGGATCATGGAGCCGGACGCAGCCGTAGCGAAGGGCGCGGCCATCTATGGGCAGTTGCTGGAGCCCATCTATCCGCGTTATTAGAACCGGTGCCGGTGCTGCCGGACGGCGCCCGTGAGCCGGGCAGAGGAATGAAAGGATAGCGTATCCGCTGCAAGCGAAGCCTTGCAGCGGAGAAGAACGATTTGGAGGTAGAGAATGGGTATTCGCGTGGGAATCGACCTGGGGACGACTTTCAGCGCAGTGGCGTGGATCGATCCCGCTACGGGCAAGCCGCAGGTGATCAAAAACAGCTTGAATTCTCCCGTTACACCGTCCGTCCTGTGCTTTCAGCGGGACGGCAGCGTGCTGTACGGCGAGGACGCCAAAAACATGCAGCTGATGGGGGACACCAACACGGCGGCCTTCTTCAAACGCAGCATGGGCGACGACACGTTCTCCGTAGAGTTCTACGGCAAGAGTTATACGGCCACAGATCTTTCGGCGATCCTGCTGCGAAAGCTGAAGGAGGAGGCGGAGCAGCAGACCGGGCAGACCATCGACGCCGCGGTGATCACGGTGCCGGCGTATTTCGACGACAAGCGGCGCAAGGCTACCATTGCGGCAGGTGAAAAAGCCGGGCTGGAAGTGATCGCCATCATCAACGAGCCCACGGCAGCGGCTTTCGCCTACGGATTGAACGATAATTCAGGCGAAAAGACCGTGCTGATCTACGATCTGGGCGGCGGTACCTTCGACGTGACCGTGGCGAAGATCACAAAGGATATGATCGACTGCATCGGAAGCGACGGCAACCACGAGTTGGGCGGCAAGGACTGGGACGACTGCATTGCCCGGTACCTGGCTGACGAGTTCTATGAAAAATACAAGATCGACATCAGCGAGGATCCGGAGATGGCGGCGTCTCTGCTGGTGACCGCTGAAAACGTGAAAAAGCAACTGACATCGAGAGATGCTGTGACCGTTCCGATCCGCTGCGGGAACGTCAGCGGAACGGTCGAGATCACGGAGGAAATATTCGAATCCATCTCCCAGTTCCTGATCGGCACGACGAGGGAGGTCACGGAACGCCTTCTGGAGTCTGTCGGGGTGCAGTGGAGTCAGATCGACGGCGTGATCCTGGTGGGAGGTTCCACCCGGATGCGTATGATCCACAACTACGTCAAGGAGATGAGCGACAAGGAGCCGCTGCGGGGAGTAAACGTGGACGAGGCGGTGGCCCTGGGCGCCGCGATCCGCGCCAATATTACCGAGACGGGCGCTGCGCTGCCTCCCAAACGGAGGGGGGGCCTGTTCGGCGCGAAGGAGCCCGACCGCCCCGTCGTCCTGGGCGCGAAGGCGATCTCCGACGTTACCGCCCATTCTCTGGGAATGATCTCGGAGAGCAAGGATGGGGAACGGTATGAAAACAGCACCATTATCCGGAAGAACACGAAGATTCCCGCCAAGGAGACCCGCACCTACCGGCTGCGGACCAGATCCAAGGACAATGAGCTGGAAGTGTATGTGCTGCAGGGCGAGTATGACCGTCCTCTGGACAACACCATCCTCAACAAGTACGTGTTCCGCAAGATCGACAAGGTGTCCGGCGGCGCGGCTTTGATCGACGTCACCTATGAGTATACGTCCAACGGTGTTGTGCAGGTGTCCGCCGTACAGCGGGAGACGGGAAAAACGCTGCCGGTCCGTGCCGAGCCGGTGCCGGAGGACATGTCCTGGGCGGACGGCTCCCCGCGGGACAACCCCAACAACAAGGGCGGAGTGGGGCTTGTGGACGTGATGCTGACGGTGGATCTGTCCGGCAGTATGAGCGGTGAACCTCTGCGGGAGGCGCAGAAGGCCATGAAGCAGTTCGTCGACGAGATGGACAACAATCTTGTCCGAATCGGCCTGATCCCCTTCTCGGACCGGGTCCGCTGCACCGTATCGCCTACGCACCATTATCACAAGGTCAAGGACGGCATCAACGCCCTGACTATTTCGTCGGATTTCGGCTACGGAAACAGCGCGCATCCCTTTGTGCTGGGCTATGACCAGTTGGTAAAGAGCGACGCGGACGTGAAGTATATCATCGTTCTCACGGACGGTATGTGGGGCTGCAGCACGGACGCCATTGAGAAGGCGAAGCGGTGTCACGCAGCGGGGATCGAGGTGATGGCGCTGGGCTTCGGCGCAGCAAATCAGGAGTTCCTCCAAAAAATCGCGTCGACAAACGAATTCGTGTCCATGACGGATCTGGCAAATCTGGGTGGATCCTTCTCCAAGATCGCGCAGTCGATCGGCGAGGGAACCACGGGACTGACTATGCTGTAATCGGAGGTTTATAAAAAATGGCAGACAACTGGTATGTGGTGCTTGAACTATCCTTTGATCCGCCGGTAGAGGATGAAAAGGTAATCGAGGAGCGGATCCAGGAGAAGAGCAAATTCTGGTCCTCCAAGTTCAACGACTATAAGAACGGAGCCCAATACCGGATCTGGCACCAGAATCTTGCCGCCATCCGTAAGGATATGATCGGCCCGGCCAATATCCGTGCAAAGCTGGCTGCGGAGGCCTGCGACAAGGTCTACGGCCCCATAGACATGCGCCTCAAGACCATGAGCCGGAAGGGCTATATTACCTCCGGCGAGGTGGATGGACTGGCGAAGCAGCAGAAGGTCAGCCCGGACGTGGTGAAAAGACGCGCGCAGAAGCTGGGGATCAAGTTGGTAGCCAGCCAGACGACGGACTATCAGGCGGTCTACGACAAGTATTACAAGAGTAAAACGGAAAAGGCTCCGGTATTCGACGGCTTGAAGCCGATGCTGGCCTCCTTCGGCGCAAAGAATCTGTACGAGTTCCTTTATGCGGGTACGGATATCAAGGATCCCAGCAAACTGCCCTGCGACAAGCTTCGCCAGAGGGCTTCGGAGAAGAAGAGCAAAGAATACTACAAGCATGATCCTGTCAGCGGAACGGGCTCCAAGCTCTGCGGCCAGTGCGAGCTCACCTTCAAGGACGAGGCCAGCAAAGAAGCTTATGACAGATACCTGGAGTATAACAGACGCAAGGAGATTCTGGACTACGCGAGAAGTGTGTCCGAGGTCTCTTCCGGGGGGATCGATCGTGAAGTGGCCGAGGAGATTATCGGCCAGCTGACGCAGATCTTTCGGGACAGAAACCTCGCCAAGCAGGTCCTGGAGTCATTCTGCAAGGTGGAAAAGATCGCCTGCAATCTCGGGACTGACGACAAAGACAAGCGAGTATTCAAGGTTTGCCGCTGCGGCTGCACCAACGACGTAAGCGACGGGCGTAAGGTGTGCCAGAACTGCGGCCTGGAGCTGGAAATCCTCTGTCCCAACTGCGGCGCGAAGAATGACGTCAGCGTGAAGGTCTGCCGCTGCGGCTTCCGGTTCGAGAACATTGACAAGGCCATCGCCCTGTGCGAGCTGGCAGATCACGCCATCGACAGCCTGAGCTTCGACGCCGCCCAGGCAAACCTCTCCGACGCGGAGCGCTTCTGGCCGAAGAATCCCAAGACCGCTCCGCTGCGGCAGAAGCTGAAGGAGTTCCGGGAGCGGGTCGGCGGGGAAGTGGCCAAAATGAACGCCGCCGTGGCCGCCAAACGCTATTGGGAGGCCCGGAGCCAGTACGCCAGTATCCGGCGCCTTTTCCCCAGGTATTCCGCCCCGGAGCTGGAAGCGGAGATCAATACCGCCATCGGAGAGGCCCAGAAGCGATTCACCCAGGCGAAGGCCGCCAAGAGCGAGAAGGAGATTTTGGAGCTCTGTGCTCAGGCGTATGAGTACTGCAGCGACCTGCCGGGTGTTAAGGAGCTGATCCCGCCTCCGCCGCCCGTCGCCGGATTGAGGGTGGAAGCGCGAGGCACCAACCGGATGAACGTGGTGTCATGGACGCCGCAAAACGACACGTCTGTCCGCTATGTGATCGTTCGGAGCGACAGCGGCACCGTTCGCAACAAGGCGGACGGAACCGAGATCTACCGGGGGAGCAGTTCCTCCTTTGCGGATAAGGCGATCCAGCCCGGCGTTCCCTATTACTACAACGTGTTTGCCGAACGGGCCGGTATCTGTTCGCAAAGCGCCTCCGGCGACCTTAAGGGGGTCGTCAACCTCTTTGAGATCTCCAGGGTCGGCGTAGCGGCGGCGGACGGCTCGCTGAATATCCAATGGGAAACGCTGCCGGTGGGCGCGACCGCGGAGATCTATCGCGTCGAGCAGAACGGGACGGAGAAGTATCTTGCCTCCAGTCAGGCCGAAAGCTACCTGGTTTCCGGTCTGCAGAATGAGAAGCAATATACCTTCCACGTGTTCCTCACCTACAACGTAAGCGGTGACAAGAA
>JAEEGI010025104.1_pt1 | contig 11574 bp, 9 predicted proteins | sample 8958751 | NCBI WGS metagenome assembly JAEEGI01 (sample SAMN16246545, study PRJNA631951) | gut metagenome | biome: gut microbiome; feature: rumen; material: KS-attached | host: Bos | place: Iran: Karaj | collected 2018-10 | reverse complement strand
AATAAAAATCAAGTTAAATGGTATGAGTCCAGTACAATACAGAATGACTCAATTAAATACGTAAATGTTTAACCCGTCCAACTTCTTGGGGTCACTTCACTTCGGCGAAGCCAAAGTTAGTAAGAAAGTAAAAAGGTAAAAGGGTAAAAAATGATAAAATGCCTATGATTTGGCGAAACCGAGGGAGAGAATGCTGATGCGGACATCGCCTGCCTGACAGAGTGCCTTGGCACAGGCTAAGCACGTGGCACCAGTGGTGACGACATCATCGATGAGCAACAGATGCCGGCCACTGACGGCTTTGGTATCGATGAGTTCAAAGACATGTTCCACGTTATCATGACGTTCCCAACGCCCTTTGTTGGTCTGACTGCCTTCAAAGACGGTACGACGTACGGCTTTCTTGAGAATCGGCAGTCCTGTAATCTCACTGACCCCCTGGGCAATCTCTTCACTTTGGTTGTAGCCTCGTTGTTGTTGGCGTTTTTTTGCGAGAGGAACAGCGATGATTCCGTCGATTCCATCGAAGAATCCTGCGGTCTGAACCTCCTTCGCAAGCATACGTCCGATGATGACACCGATATCCGGTCGGTTTTTGTATTTCAGTTCGTAGATGATGTTGGCTGTTTGGGCGTGCGGCTCGTAATAGAAGAGGGCGGTGGCTCGTTCAATGGGTATCTGTGCCCAGAACAGACGCGCCATCTCGTTCTCATAGGCATTGAGGTGGAATCCGGTGCGTGGCAGATGGAAATTGCATTTGGAACAGATGGCTTCTTCGGTAATCGATAGTCTATGTCCGCAGACGACACAGAGTCGCGGGGAGATCAAGTCAAGCAATCTTCGCCAGAAGGATATCATAGCGTTCAGCGTTCTGTTTCAAAATCGTCTTCATCGACATCAAGACATTGACGGATAATGTCGAATGTAAAACCACGTCCCATCGCAAAACGAACGAGTTTCTGGTTTAGTTCATAATCGTTTTGGGCCTTGATGGCCTTCCGCTTCTGACGGAGTAACGGACGGAGCACGTCAAGATATTCATTATCGTCGATTTCATCGAGTACATGTTGTTGGATTTCCGGGTCGATACGTTTGAGCCAGAGCCCCTGTTGTACCTTGCGTCGTCCCCATTTGTTGTATCGGATCTTGTCCTTTACAAAGGCTCGGGCGTAACGCTCATCGTCAACATATCGTTCGCGGACGAGTCGCTGGATGATGCGTTCTTGAGTGGTTTCATCGATATCCCATCGCTTGAGTTTGTCGCGCATCTCCTGTTGACAGTGCTCTGCTTGGGCACAAAGGGCAGCCAACTGGAGGAAGGCTTCCTGTTCTGTGATTTCTTTTTTCATAATTTTATAGCTTTAAGGAAACGTTGTTTGCCATATATATCCCGACGGATTTCTATCTTAGCAAAGCCTAATTGGTGAAGATAATCTCCAACAGTCTCTGCCGTCAGTGGATTCAGTTCGAAGAAAAGCTTGCCGCCGTTAGTGAGGTTCTGCCACGCAAAGTCGGCAATTCTCTGGTAGAAGACCACGGGGTTATCATCTGGTGCGAAGAGGGCTATGGCGGGCTCGTATTCAAGTACGTTTTTCGCCATTCCATCGCGTTCTGACGGTTTGATATAGGGAGGATTACTGACAATGATATCGTAGGTTGTCTGACCAAGTGTAGAACTTTCGTCGAGGATATCGTGTTTCTCAAATGTCACGTTGACGCCCTGATGTGTGGCGTTCTCTTGAGCGATGCGGAGTGCTTCGTCTGAGATATCCCAGGCTGAGACTTTTGCGTGGGGCAATTCCGCTGCCAGGGTAACGGCAATGCAGCCACTTCCCGTCCCGATGTCCAACAACTGTGAGGCGCGCTTGGCTTCTGAGACCACCCATCCGCATAGTTCGGCTGTCTCCGGACGGGGGATGAGTACACCGGGAGCCACATGGAACTGTCGGCCCGCAAAATCAGCTACACCTATTATATATTGTACAGGTTCCCCTTTTTCAAGCCTTCGTATGATTTTTTCCAGTTCTGCTTGGTCGTCTGCGGATAATTGTGTAACTTTGCCGCAAATAATGTCTGTCAACGACAAACCGAAACGCACGTCAAGCACCCAGCGGACGAGGGCCTTGGCCTCGCCTACTTCGTAACATGTAGTCAATCTGTGGTAGAGCGTTTCGTATGTCATAGCGGATGCAAAGGTAAGAAAAAAAGTGAAAAGTGAAAAGTGAAAAGTGAAAAATATATGATAGACGACGAAAAATATATGCGGCGTTGTCTGCAGTTGGCACAGAATGGGCATCAGAATGCCAAACCGAACCCGATGGTCGGTGCCGTGATCGTGTCTGCCGATGGACGGATTATCGGTGAGGGTTACCATGTGCGTTGTGGTGAAGGACATGCCGAGGTGAATGCCTTTGCCTCTGTGAAGGCAGAAGATGAAGCGCTGTTGTCAGAGGCAACCATCTATGTGAGTCTGGAGCCCTGTTCACACTATGGTAAGACACCCCCCTGTGCTGACCTGATCATTAAAAAAGGTGTACGCCGCGTGGTGGTAGGCTGTGTGGATCCTTTTGCAGAGGTCCAAGGCCGTGGTATCCGCAAGATACGGGAGGCTGGCATCGAGGTGGAAGTGGGTGTGCTTGAGAAGGAATGTATGGATCTGAACCGTCGTTTCTTCACATTCCATCGTGAACAGCGTCCTTATATCATCTTGAAATGGGCCCAGACAGCCAATGGCTTTATCGACGATCATTTCAAACCCGTACAGATATCCAATGACTTTACTAAGATGCTGTCCCATAAACTTCGTGCAGAGGAGGATGCCATCCTTGTGGGACGTGTGACCGATGAGCGCGATCATCCCCAGTTGACTGTCCGTGAGTGGTGTGGACCGAATCCGAAGCGACTGGTCATCGATCATGCCCATCCTCTGAATCTGGAGAGTCTGCATAGTCATCAGATACAGTCGTTGATCGTAGAGGGTGGTGCCAGGACGCTGCAGTCGTTCCTTGACAAGGGCCTCTGGGATGAACTTCGTGTGGAGACCAACTTCGACATGACGGTCAGCGATGGTACGCGGGCACCTCTCATTCCTGCTGAGGCGGTGGTGAAGGACACCATCCGGGACGGTGCGAACCAGTTGGTATGTTATGAAAAAATAATCCCCGAAAATTGACTTTCGGGGATTATATTATATATAAGGTGTAACTTCTTACTTCGTGATAGCCTTACGGGCAGCATCGATCTGCTCCTTAGCCTCGGCCAGCTGTGACTTCAGCTCAGCAACGGTCGTAGCGTTCAGGGTGTCGAGAGTTGCCAGTGCCTCAGCAACGGGCTTGATGTCGGGATCGTACTCGGAGAGACGGTTCAGGGCATCGAGGATCAGCACGACACGGAAGGTGGTGTTAGCAGCAGCGTCGTCGTCGAAAGCGGCGAGGAACTTGTCTGAGTTCTTGCTGGCACAATAGATCTGCTCAATGAGAGAGGCAGCAGCAATCTGCCAGAAGTAGTTGATGCGGCTGTTCTCATTCATAGAATCATAGAGAACCTGAGGTGTCTCAGCAGGGCTGGTGTTCTCAAGAACCTTGAAAGAAGGATCGTTGATGTCAGCACCCAGCTTGGTCAGAGCCTTCTCATAATCGTCAATAGACATCTCATAGAGTTTGGCGATGTTCTTGTCAACCTCGAGGGCAGCCATGATACGATACTTCTCTGCGAGTGTGGTGGCGTTCTCTGCTACTGAAGGATCCAACAGATAGTCGGGCTTCACCTGCTTCTCTTCCTTTGTCAGCTTGAAGCTACCTTCATTGTCAGCCTGCAGGAAAGGAAGCTGCTTCAGCTTGCCGACTTCACTTGCCAGACTGTCAACATGCATCTTGATGCTTGCCTCAATCTGCTCCTGTTCGAAACTCTTTACTACTGAATCTGCTGACTCAGTGTTGTTTGCAGTTTTGTTTCCGCAAGCTGCAAATGCGATTGCTGCGAATGCGACAGCGAGAATTGATAATTTTTTCATTGCTTTTTGAATTGATAGTTATTAATAAAAGAATTATTTAATTATTTCTATTTTCTGATAGCCCTTCCCGGCCAGTCGGTGAAGAGGAATATGGAGAGGATGAAACACATCAGCAACAAGACACACATGTTGAACCAGAGTGTCTTGATGTGCCAGTCGCCCAAGATCTTCACACTGCTATAGAAAGGCGCACGTCCCCAGTGGTTAAGCGGGGTGAGGAAGATCGTCTGCATACGAGGCACGATATGATTATCAATGACCTCAAGCATCTTCTTCTGGTCTGCACCTACAACACAATCCTCCAGTTTGAGGTTGTAGTTGTCGCGTTTCAGTTCCAGAACGGCATCTTTACCCATATCACGTATCATGTTGGATATGTGCTTGTCAGCCTTGAGCGAGATGGCGTTGCTGCGTTCTGTGAGAAGATGTTCGGCATCTTTCAGATACTGGCGCAGCGACGGGTAACTGTAATCTCCCTGATAAGGTGCCATGCCGCAAAACGCTGTCAGGACGGGCAGATTGGTGCGGATGGTCTCGATATGGTTGGGATCGACCTCCTTACCTTTATCCTGTTCATCCTTCATGGTCTCCAACTGCGACTGCAACTCGTCCACATAGCCGAAGTTATAGAACTGTGTCTCATACTTCTCCTGATCCGTCTTGAAGAACGGTGCCTCATAGGCATTGTCGGTGAAGGATGTGACAGCCAGTGCCTCATATGACCAGCGTGAGGGGATGATCTCACCAATCAGAGGCACATTGCCTGTGGTGCTCTTAGGAGCCAGGTCAGAGAAACTAACCACCAGTCCACAAAGCAGAATCTGCGGAATCAGCAGGATGGGGATGGTGATATAGATGGCTACCACGGAGTTCAGGCACTGTGAGAGCAACAGACCCATCAGACTCGACAGAAGGGCTGTGACAAAGAGGATCATCCACCAGGTCAGGAACAGACCGTGAAGTCCCATAATGTAATTACCGATCAGGATAAACAACAAGGTCTGTAACAGCGAGACACCTGCCATATAGACGATCTTCGACAAGATGTAACTGCCGTACGACAGATTCAGGAAACTCTCGCGTTTCAGCAACGCACGATCCTTGATAATCTCCTCGGCACTTCCGCTCATACCAATGAAGGTGGCGACGATGACTGCCATGAAGAAATAACTCACCAGGTTCTTGTTGTCCATCACTGAATAGCCTTCTGGCGGGGCATAACGTGTCAGCAGGGCACAGACCACTGCCAGCAACGGCGCCTCAAGCAGTGTGATACACAGATATTGGACATTGGTGATCTTCGTGCGGAAGTTTCGACGTAAGAATATCAGGAACTGCTTGAATGCATTGGGCTTCTTCTGATCTGATGGCGGCACATCACTGACCTTCGGCTCTGGCAACTCGGGTCTGTTCTTCAGATAGAGTTCATGCCACTCCTGTGGACTCATCTTTCGCTCATCAGAGATTTCACCGTTGTTGTTAAGTGCCTTTTCATCGATGATGTTCAGCACGATCTCGGGATTCACATTACCACATGTGGGACAGGCGCTGGTGTCTGCATCAGCATAGTCGGCCGCAGTCTTGAAATAGGTAATGGCATCAATGGGGTTACCGTCGAAGACAGGATAACCGCCTTTATCGAGCAGCCAGAGACGGTCGAAGAGTTTATAGACGTCGCTTGATGGCTGATGGATATTCACAATGATCAGTTTTCCCTTCTGGGTCTGCTCCTTCAGCAGGTTGATCACCTTTTCTGTATCGGCAGAAGAAAGACCTGACGTCGGCTCATCAAGGAAGAGCACAGCCGGCTCACGTATCAACTCCAGGGCGATATTCAGACGCTTGCGCTGACCACCGGAGATATATTTGTTGATGGCGGATCCGACCTTCAGATCCTTCGTGGCATCGAGCCCTAAGTCCTTGAGGGTTTTCATCACCCGCTTGTCGAGGTCGGCCTCACTCATACCTTCGAAGCAGAGTTTGGCGGTGAACCAAAGGTTCTGATAGACGGTCAGTTCTTCGATCAGCAGGTCGTCTTGTGGCACATAGCCAATCAGCGACTTAGCTGCCGGCTCGGAGATGTCATGTCCGTTGATGGTGATGGTGCCCTCCTGTGGCCTCAGTGTGCCATTCAGCAGTGAGAGCAGGGTTGTCTTACCGGTACCTGAACCACCCATGATGGCCAACAACTCACCATTGCGCAGCGTGAAACTCAGGTCGTGCATACCATTATCGCTGTTCGGGAAGCGGAAGTTGATGTTGCGTCCGCAGAACTCCACCTCCTCCGTCTTGTCCAGCTCCAGTCCCTTGACACTCTTATAGGCATCGAGGATCGTGGAATAATAGACGGGTTTACCGTTGGCTCCCTTCAGCACACTGCTCTGGAGCCATACCTGATAGGCACCGGAAAGCACGGGCACATCATTGAGCACTACCGTGTCAGGACCGGTGTAGGTGAAAAGCAGCATGCCAGTCTCAGGATCCAGCAAGGTCTTCAACTGCCCCTTGGTATCTTCGAGCTGATGGATCATCACGTGCTCGCTCTGGCGGTTGTTGACGAAATCCACGAAGATCTTGAACTGGGAATCGGATATCTGCAAGGTCTTGGCCATTGTGGTGAACATGTAGTCGGTGTGACCTTCCTGATAGTTGCAGAATTCCATCAGACGCAGGAGCAGCAGCGCGGCTTCCTTATGAGAAATCTTGGTTTTCAGTTCCTTGCAGATAGAGTCAACGGTCGTCTGCGGATCCGTTCCCATATCGCCGGCCATCTCATAGACGTTCCGTAAATCACTGTAGAAACCAAGATATGATTCAATGTTCCTGATTCCAAAGTAGCGACGCATGTAGTTCTCCAGCATGGTTTTTGCCCATGCCTCATCCACTTGTTCCTCCTTGCCAAATAAGGCAAACAAGCTTAGAAAACTGGATAGTAGTATATCAGTCATCTTCCTAAATAAACACTAACACAATGTCCAAAATTGCAATTTTGCTTGCAAATATATTAAAAATTTCAGATTGCAAGCTTGTTAGGTAAGTTAAAAAGAATTAAACTGCTTTATTTGCGGCCAAAATCGGCTGGCACCTCGCCCCATTTCTGTGTTTCCCACTTCATAATTGGGTTTTTGTAGTTATGTGTCTGCAACCAGTTCTCTGCACGGAGAATGATCTGATAAAGCTGTTCCGTCTGTGGGGTGCGCTCTAATTTTGTCTTACATTTGCGCTTGCTGACCCAAAGGATGGCATTGTAGGAATCCGAGTAGATGGTCTTATTGTGCAAACCCTTCTGCCAACAGAGTGCCAAGGCATGGACAATGGCCAGAAACTCACCGATATTGTTGGTGCCGTGAATCGGACCATAGTGGAACACACGAGCCCCTGTCTGCAGATCGATGGCCTGATACTCCATTGGTCCTGGATTGCCTGAGCAGGCGGCATCTACAGCCCATGCGTCTGCCCTCACCTCGGGCGGCAAGGGCAGTACGGTGTCATGTCTGTAATCTGGCGGATTCTGCATATAGTCCTTTTGTCCTGTAGTCCGTTGCTAAATCACATTCTCTCAGGAACTTCGATACCGAGGAGACCCATGCCGTTCTTGATGATCTTAGCCACATTCTTGGCCAGCATCAGACGGACGGCTTTCTTGTCGGCATCTGCCTCGTTCAGGATCGAGTAGTCGTGATAGAACTGGTTGAACACCTTTGTCAGTTCGTAACAGTAGTTGGCGATACCGCTAGGTGAATAGTCCTTGCCGGCCTGCTCGACGGCAGCGCCGAACTCGTTCATCTTCTGCACCAGTTCCACTTCCTTCTCAGCCAATGCGATGGGTGCAATGGCGGGCGTGAGGTTCTCGGCCTCAGCCTTACGCAGGATCGAACGGATACGGGCGTAGGTGTATTGGATGAAAGGACCGGTATTGCCGTTGAAATCGATACTTTCCTCAGGGTTGAAGAGCATGTTCTTGCGGGCATCGACTTTCAGGATGAAATACTTCAAGGCACCCATACCCACGATGCGGGCGATCTCATTGCGCTCTTCCTCGCTCATATCGTCGAATTTCCCCAATTCCATCGAGGTTTTCAGGGCGTCGCTGACCATCAGTTCCATCAGGTCGTCGGCATCGACAACGGTACCCTCGCGACTCTTCATCTTACCGTTAGGCAACTCCACCATACCATAGGAGAAGTGCACCAGTTCCTTACCCCACTTGAATCCTAAGCGGTCGAGCAGGATAGAGAGCACCTGGAAGTGGTAGTTCTGCTCATTACCCACCACGTAGATCATCTTGTCGATGGGGTAATCCTGGAAACGCATCTCGGCGGTACCGATATCCTGTGTCATATAAACGCTGGTTCCATCGGAGCGCAGCAGCAGTTTCTGATCCAGACCCTCGTTGGTGAGGTCTGCCCATACGCTGTTGTCCTCATGGCGCTCGAAGAGTCCTTTGGCGAGTCCTTCCTCCACCTTGGCCTTACCCTTCAAATAGGTCTGGCTCTCGTAGTAGATCTTATCAAAGCCTACACCCAGTTTCTTGTAGGTCTCATCGAAGCCGGCATATACCCAGTTATTCATCTTCTCCCAGAGGGCACGCACCTCAGGGTCGTTCTGCTCCCATTTCACGAGCATCTCGTGGGCTTCCTTAATCAGCGGTGCCTCCTGCTTAGCCTTCTCTTCGTCCATGCCCTGAGCCACTAATTCCTTGATTTCATCGCGATAATGCTTGTCGAAAGCCACGTAGTAGTCACCAATCAGATGGTCGCCTTTCTTGCCGGAAGACTCGGGTGTCTCACCATTGCCGTACTTCAACCAGGCCAGCATCGACTTACAGATGTGGATACCACGGTCGTTCACGATGTTGGTCTTCACCACCTTGTTGCCGTTGGCTTCCATGATTTGGGCTAACGACCAACCCAGCAGGTTGTTACGTACATGACCGAGGTGGAGTGGCTTGTTGGTGTTGGGTGAGGAGTATTCGATCATCACGAGGGGTGAGTCCTCTGTGGCCTGTTTCATACCGAAGTGCTCGTCGGCGTCGATGGCCTTGAGCAGTTCCAGCCAGGCACCGTCGCCAATGCTCAGGTTCAGGAAGCCTTTCACCACATTAAACTTCTCCACAGCCGGACAGTTGGCTGTCAGGTATTCGCCAATCTCCTGAGCCGTCTGCTCGGGACTCTTCTTGGCGGCCTTTACAAAGGGGAAAACCACGAGTGTCAGATTTCCCTCAAACTCACTTTTCGTTTTCTGCAACTGCACCATCTTCTCTGTGGCATCCATGCCATAGAGTGCCTTCACGGCCTCTTGTGCAGCCTTGCTGATCAATGCTTCAATATTCATCGGTATACCTTATTTATTTCGAAATCGGCTGCAAAGGTAGAACAAATTGAGCGAAAAACCAAATTAATTTGGATTTTTCCGAGTGAAATAGAGCCCTACAAACGTCAACAGTCCATTGAGCATCAACAATTCATAACCGAAACGGTAGTCCCAGACATGCTGTACCATTATGTCAAGGGCATAGCAGAGCAGGGGAGAGGCGATGCAGATATAAGGCACCAAACGGTCGTTGGGTTGTCTCTTCGTGAAGAGCCCGAAGGTAAACAGTCCCAGCAACGGGCCATAGGTGTAACTGGCCAGGATATAGATGGCGTCAATCAGGGAGGTGGAGTTCAGTTGTCGGAACAACAGGATAAACAGCATGAAGAAACCACACATGACGACATGCATCTTCTTTCTAAGTGCCTCATTATCAGGTTGCCGACAGATATCCACGCAGAAACAGGTCGTCAGGGAGGTAAGGGCTGAGTCGGCGCTGGAGAACGAGGCCGCCACGATGCCGATGGCAAAGAAGAGCGGTAGGAGGTGGGCTATAAGCGGTGAGAGGTCTGAACAAGACTGTATGTAGGTGGGAAGAAGGGCGTCGCCCTTCATGGTCACCTCACCGCCTGCCAGGATGGCCAGCAGGATACCGAGAGAGAGAAACAGCAGGTTGGCTGGCACAAAGGCCATACCATAGGTACACATATCTTTCTGTGCATCACGTAACGTCTTGCAGGTCAGGTTCTTCTGCATCATATCCTGATCCAATCCTGTCATCACGATCGCTACGAACACACCACTCAGGAACTGTTTCCAGAAGTTGTGAGGCGACATCCAGTCATCGAATACGAAGACACGGCTCATTTCACTGTTGGCGATAGTGGTAATCGCCTCGCTGACAGAAAGATGCATCTGATCGATAACGGAAAGGATAATCAGGATCAGTGCCGTGAAGAGACAGAGCGTCTGAAATGAGTCGGTAAACACCAGTGTGGCGATACCGCCACGACGGGTGTAGAGCCAGATGAGCATCACCATCACGATCACATTCACCTCAAAGGGGATGCCGGCGGGGGTAAACACGAACTGCTGCAGGATGATGCAGACCACATAGAACCTCACTGCCGCACCTGTCATCTTCGACAACAAGAAGAAACTGGCGCCTGTCAGATAGGACCGTTGCCCTAAACGTTGTCCCAGATAGGTGTAGATCGTGGTGACGTTAAGACGGTAATAGAGTGGCAAGAGTACGAAGGCAATCACCAGATAACCCACGATGAAACCGAGGCACATCTGCAGATAAGTCATCTGGGAGGTGAGTACCATACCTGGCACCGAGACGAAGGTGACACCAGAGATGGAAGCGCCGATCATGCCAAAGGCCACCATATACCAGGGAGCCCGTCGGTTTGCCCGATAGAAGGTGCTGTTATCAGCCTTCTTGCTCGTAAGATGACTGATGCCGAAAAGGATGGCGAAATAAGCGAGGATGGTAATCAGTATGATCATTTCTTACATTCAGCCCGCAGCGCCTCAAGGGCCTTATAATCAGCAGGATAATACTTCACGATAGGGGCGATGGTCATCCTGGCTGCCTTGCCCAGATTCTCTTCGAGCAGCTTATACTCAGCATATTGTGAAAGGATCAATTCCTTGTAATCATCAGCCAGTGGGAGGTCGCGATCCAGACCCGACTCACGGATCATCACCCGACTCTTGGATGCCACGGAAAGTTCCACATGCAACTGCACATAACAGATGATGTCGAAGAAGTCCTCAGGCGGAAAGGCATCCTTGACAGACTGCAGGAAGATCCCCGTCGGCGTGTCGTCCAGATGGCCGTTCTTGATGGAGTCGAGCAGACTGAGTTGCTTGTCGAGTCCCTTGTCGAGCCAGCGGTGGATCATATCGACATCGTAGTAATAAGTCCACATCAGCAGACCGCCCATGGTGCCGAAGACGAAAATGAACTGCATCAGCGGATTGAAATGGAACGCATTGTGACACACGTGCAGCACAGGTGCTTCCAATAACAGAAATACAGACATGGCGATATCGCTCCTTTTGAGGCCCAATCGGGAACGTGAGCGCTCCACCAGACGGATGATCAGCATCAGACCCGCAGCGACGATGGCACTGCAGCCCATGTGGATCAAGGCTACCTCTAGACCTCGGAACAGGACGGTGCCGATACCCGTGATACCATCGCCCAACAACAGATAGAAGATGTTTTCAAGGATGGAGAA
>JAEEGI010025100.1_pt1 | contig 11575 bp, 5 predicted proteins | sample 8958751 | NCBI WGS metagenome assembly JAEEGI01 (sample SAMN16246545, study PRJNA631951) | gut metagenome | biome: gut microbiome; feature: rumen; material: KS-attached | host: Bos | place: Iran: Karaj | collected 2018-10 | reverse complement strand
AAATATACATCATTTTCTTCATGTGGGGCATAAAAAAAACAAGTTTTTAATTCCCACCTTATATAATTTAAAGGAAAATGGCGTGAAAACGCCATTTTCCAGTCAATAAACGATGCTTTTTTAGTCCTTTAACGGATTTTTTCACGCTTCGAGTCCGCGGTCGATATTACGTTTCAATGCCTCGACGTAGTTGTTGACGCGCTGCATCTCCCTGGGGATATCGATGCGCTGGGGGCAGTGAGTGACGCACTGGCCACAGCCGATGCAGTGGTCGGCCTGGCGCAGACGGGGCACGCTGCGGTCATAGCCCACAAGGAAGGCACGGCGAGCGCGGGCGTAGTCGGGATCCTTGCGGTCGCGTGTGAGGTCACCCTCGGCAATGCACTTGTTGTAGTGGGTGAGCACGCCAGGGATGTCGATGCCATAGGGGCACGGCATGCAGTACTTGCAATCGTTGCAAGGGATGGTGTTGTAACCCACGATTTCGTCGGCAATGCCATAGAGGAACTGCTTCTCGTCATCGTTCAACTCCTCCAGCGGGCAGTAGGTGCACAGGTTTTCCTTCAAGTGCTCCATGTAAGTCATGCCGCTCAACACGGTCAACACTCCGGGAAATGAGCCTGCAAAGCGGAAGGCCCACGATGCCAGCGAGCGCTCGGGGTCACGCTCCAGGATCTTTTGTGCCAGGGGCTTGGGCAACGAGGCCAAGCGTCCGCCCAACAGGGGTTCCATAATGACGGCGGGGATGTTGCGCTTGCTCAGTTCGGCATAGAGGTACTCGGCATTGGTGTTCTCCTCGTTGAAGTCCTTGGCGTGCCTCCAGTCCAAGTAGTTGAGCTCAATCTGTACAAAATCCCACTTGTACTTGTCGTGATTGTCGAGCAGGTAGTCAAACACCGCGATTTCGCCATGATAGGAGAAGCCCAAGTTGCGGATGACACCTTTTTCTCGCTGCTCCATCAGGTAGTCGAGCATGCCGTTGTTGATATAGCGGTTCCTAAAGAGTTCCATGGCCTCCTCACCAGTTCCTCCGCCGATGGAGTGCAGCAGCAGGTAGTCGATGTAGTCCACCTGCAACTCCTTTAGAGAATTCTGGAACATCTCGATGCTAGCCTCGCGCGACCAAGTCTCAGGCGCAAAGTTGGAGAGCTTGGTAGCGATGAAATACTCGTCGCGTTTGTGGCGACTCAGTGCAATGCCCGTTGCACGCTCGCTCAGTCCACGGCTATAGGCTGGCGACGTGTCGAAATAGTTCACACCGTGCTCGATGGCATAATCAATCTGCTTGTTGACCATTTCCTGGTCGATTTGGGCATCATTTTCTCGGCCGAAGGGCTTGCCGTTGGTGGCTGGCAGTCGCATCATGCCGTAGCCCAGTATGGAGACTTTCTCACCCGTCTTAGGGTTGGTGCGATAAGTCATTTTGCCCACGGGCGGCTCCTGCACAGGAACCTTAGCTTCCTTATCGGTGGCACAGCTCACGATGACAGGTGCGGCGGTGGCTGCTGTTCCCAAACCCAGCGCCTTGAGGAAAGTGCGGCGGCTGAGGGTCTTGCCGCCCTGCTTATTGTCGTTATGATGTTGATTGTTCATAATGATAATTTCTTAATAAGGTGTCGGTTATGGGTTAAATCTCGCTATGCACCTCATGTCCTTCGACATAGATGGCACTAAACGGCCTTGCGGGACACACATACTCGCAGGTACCGCAACCGATGCACATGGCGCTGTTCACGGCAGGCACCATGGGCGAGGTGTCGTCGTCGGGGTTGCTGGGTACCATCATGATGGCACCGGCGGGACAATGGCGGGCACAGTTACCACAAGAAACGCCGTCGGTGAGCACAACGCAGTTAGCCTTGACCCAAACGGCATGGCCAATCATCGTCGACGACTTCTGAGCCACGGTGATAGGTTTGATGGCACCCGTGGGACAAACCGTAGAGCAGACGACACACTCGGGGCGGCAGGCACCGCGTTCAAAGCTCATTTCGGGCTGCATGAGATGCATCGGATCGGTTGAGGGACGCAGCACGCCGTTGGGGCACTTAGCCACACACAACTGGCAAGCGGTGCAGTGCTGAGCGAAATTGTTGGCACTGACCGAGCCAGGAGGTGTGATGGGCGTCGAGCGCTTGGCGGGCACCTTGTCCTCGATGACTGCGAGACCGCCGTCCACCTTTTTGGCCGCCTGAGCGAGGGCAACGTCGGCACCCACGATAGCGGTTCCCACCAGGAAGGCACGACGAGCCTTGTCGGTAGTGTCGGGATCATCGCCATCTACCTTGACCTGCTGTACGGCAGCCTTGGGGTGGCCGTAATGCAGGGCCCCAAATTTGCATTTTTCCAAGCAGTTGCCACACGTCACACAACGGGTGTAATCCACTTTATGGGTCTTGAAGTCGATGCACGAAGCCTTGCAATTCTTAGTACACAGGCTGCACGACTTACACTTGTCGGGCTCGAAATAGACCTTGAGCCAGGAGAAGCGTGCGAGCTGGGCCAGGATGGTACCAACGGGGCAGATGGTGTTGCAGTAGGTGCGTCCGCCGCGCCATGCCAGCACGACCACGATGATTAAGGTGGCCAGGGCAATGAGGAAAGTGGGCAGACTCTTGATCCAGACGTCCACACTGTAGAAGGCGTAGCTATCGACCCGCGCAGCGATGGACGCCAGCAGGTTGTTGCCCCACTGATAGACGGGCAGCAGCAGGTTGGTCACCATGCGGCCATAGCTGCTGTAAGGCGCCAACAGAGCCACGAGCGAATGCACGCCGGCCACGAAGGCAACGACAAACAGCGCCAAGACGCCATAGCGCAGCCATCGCTTCTCGGGGCTGGCCGTGAAGCGGTTCTTCTTACTACGGCCATGAATCCATGAGACGATGTCCTGGAAGATGCCCAACGGACAAATTACCGAGCAGTAGATGCGCCCAAAGATGAGCGTGAGCAGCACCAGTGCCACGATAACCACCACATTGAGTGCCAGCAGTGCGGGCAGGAACTGGATGCGAGCCGTCCACGACAAGTAATGATGCAGCACCCCACTCACATCAAGGAAAAGCAGCGTGATCATTACCATCATGACCGCCGCCAGAGTGATGCGTATTTTCCGTAACATAATAAAATCCTATTAGAGCTAACAAGTGAATGATAATTAGTTGAAAGCGCAAAGATAACAAAAATCAGCAAAAAAAATCCATAATAAGTGAGAATTTTTCAATCAATGGCTTAGGATACAAAAAACCTGTGCCGGCAGCGGTAAGCGCTGTCGGCACAGTCCAATTAGGGATATTTCTTAATTAAATCTAAGTCGAGCTTAGTCGATTTACTCCTCAGGCGTTGCGCTGGCCAGGAGCTTGTCGATAAGGGTGGTAACGTCAGCGATAGCAATTTCGCCATCCTCATCTACGTCGGCAGCATCGGTGTTGATCTCAGCAGTACCGCCACTAAGCAGGTAGTCGATAAGGGTGGTAACGTCGGCGATAGCAACCTCGCCGTCACCATCTACGTCACCAATCAGAACCTGAGGATCGGGAGGAGTTACCCAGTCACCAACGGTGAAGGGAACGGGGGGGTTGAGGAACCAGTTCCACTCATAGCTACCGGTGAAGTAGGGAGACCAAACCACGATGTAATAGGTCTTGCCCTCAGTCAGGTAGTAGGGATAAGCACCGCTCAGGTCGAGGGTTGCGATACCGTTGTCATCGATCTCGAGGTTGTTGGCCCAAGTTGAGTAAACGGGGCTGTAAGCACCGTCGGAGTTCTTGGAAACGATACCATACCTCAAGTTACCGCTCCAGGGACCGCTCAGAGCCTGAACGTCGATGGTAGCGCGCAGGTCGTTGGCGGGCATTACGTCGGCAACGAGGTTGACATTCTTAACAACAACGCCACCAAGGCCAGTGGTGTCGGGGCAGATACCGATAAGCATAGCCTGATCGGCGTTGAAGCCAGACTTCTCTACGTCATACTCACCGTAACCCTCGGCAGAGTACATTCTGGGTGAGAGCATAGTCAGCTCGAAATAGGTGTTGTATTCCTCGGGTTGGAAACCCCAGTTCACGTGAACCTTACCGTCCTTGTCATAGCCATCGAGAACGAAAGCATGGCCAATGTGGCAGTTGTTACCGCTGTTGTCGATGGTCCTGTAACCAAACATGTAAACGGGACGACCACCATCGATCTCGGTATAGATCATGTCATACCAAGCCTGGAGGTTGTAGCTGTAGCTGGTCTTCTGCACATACTGGAGGTTGGTGTTGAAGTCAAAGTAAGAAACCATTGCCTTGTAAACGTCTCTCACGTAGGCGTCACTGCTCTCGGCCGAGAAGCGGGTATTGAGTGCAACAGCGACTTCATACATCAGCTCAGAAACATCCTGTGCGTTGTAAGCGTTCTCACCATAACCATTCTTCATTTGGCCATAGCGATAAGTGTAATCATTGAACTTTGCCGAAATGGGCACCTCACGACCGTCGATGGTTACCGTGTAGCTGTTCTCACCGAAGCCGATAGAGGGGTAACGCAGACCCTTCATGATCGTTGCGAGGGCTACAGTAGTGCAACCAGCATAGCAGCGGCCATTGGAAGTGAGTGCATGAGCGGCAGTGGGGCAGTTGTTGTTGTAGGGGGGGAACTGATGCCAGTGCACCTCACCACAGATGGGATACACGCCGTAGGGCTGCAGGTCATAGGTGAAACGAGGAGTCTTGGATGCCTGGGGGTTCATGCGCAACCATTCCATTTGGCTCTGATAAGCCTTGAGCATATCACGCATGGGCTCGGGAGCCTCGTTGATGTCGAACGAACCGCTATTGCTGTATCCAAGCACGGGAGTCGAAGCATCGTCACCAGCAACAATCACGAAACCATTATTGCCTTCACGATTGAACACGTAGAAGTCGGCCATGCCTTTCAGGCTTCTTCCTACATAGTTGAGCTTCATATTGGCATTCGAGGCCCTGAATGAGCCAGCATCAGCTACATAATGCTTAGCGACATTCATTGCCTGGTCAACAGTAATGGGTTTTGCATTGATGCTTTGAGCACAAAATGCAAACACAGACAGGAGTAACAAAAATTTCTTCATAATTTTAACTATAAAAATAATAATACTAGAATTGTCTCAATATCAGTGAAGACACTATGTCATCGCAGAATACCTAAATAATAGTGAGCAAGAATTCAAAAAGAGGTTCAATTTACTGCTGTAAGAACTACAATCACACAGTGTCTAACATACTCTCTAATCGGCCGCAAAATTAGACTTTTAACATGAGATACCCAAATATTTCCAGACGAAAATGACGAAAAAAGAATTGATAAGTAGCCACAAAAAACATACAACCCGTTTCACAACGCGTTGTATGTTTAGGATGAATAGTATTAATATTTCCAACTTTACCGCAAAAGTACTGCCATTTTCGGTTACCGCCAAAAATATAATGCAAAAAAATGTTATATAAAGTTAACTGATTTCAGTAGGGCAATATTCAAATTGGGGCTCCCTGAGGAAGTCCCAATTTTCGTTAGTTGAAGATTCTAGCAGATGATACCGAAGTGCCTTATTAGGGACGCAGCAGGATGTCGATAAGGGTGGTAACGTCAGTAATTGTTACCTCGCCATCCTCGTCCACGTCGGCTGCCTCGAGCACGATAGCTGCGGCATCGCCACCGAGTAGGTAGTCAATAAGTACTGTAACGTCAGTAATTGTTACCTCACCGTCGTCATCCACATCGCCGAGGATAAATTCGGGCGTCCAAGTTTCCTCGTAGCAAATCTCGACATCGTCGATGTAGCAGTACTCCGAGCTGCTGCCTGAAGTCTGCTTGAGACGCAGCATGATGGGCACGTCGGTAGGCAGCGATGTGATAGTAGCCTGTGTTGTGGTACCTGCGGCAAGATAGATATCGTAGGGATAAGTATCCAGACCCTTCCAACGACCACCATTATTCACTGAATACTGCGGCGTGATCATGACGCCTGACGATGTGGGATTGTAAATCTTGAAGCGCACCACTTTGGGAATCTTGTTCAGGTTCTCGACAGTGTTGAAGTAGCTGCCGTTTCTCATGGCAACGACATTCCCGCTACCCACCTGAGCGGTATCTACAACGGCACAGTTATAGAAGTCCCAGCTGGCATATACGCCTTGCACACCGCGCTCATTGAGGGTAGCGCCCACGGGCATCGTCTCGAAGTCCTCGATAGAGCTCTTGGATTTGTCGATGATGACATCAAAGGTGATGATGCTGTCGGCCTCGGCGATATTAACGAAGGCATAATGGCTCAACTGGCCGTCCCACGTGCGTAGGTTGGGTTGAGTGGCGTTATTGATGCTAGTGACATTGGTCGTGCCGGGGAACGGATCACGGGGGCTGTCGTTCATGCCGTTGAAGTTTGCCCTGAGCAACTCATAGTAATTGTGGTTGGGATCGGCATTGACCAAGTTGTTCTCCCAAACCTCGACGTTGGTCGAATCGACACGGAAAATGAGCATACCAGGACCGGGCAGGTTCTTGTCCCACTTGATGCGCTGGCGGTTCTCAATGAGGAAGTACTCATTCTCGTTGGCGGTATTCAGTCGGTAACCCATGTTGCTCTTTTCAAGTGCAGGCACCTCGATAGTGCCCTCGCCCTCGATGAGGATGGGTTGTGCAAAGCCCAAGGCATAGCGCTCAAAGAGGCTGTAGCCTGCGGGGTTGCGGCCGTTGTTGGTCTTGAATCCGCTGGCCATGACAGACCATGTCAAGGGGTAGGCGTGGTTCACACCGCCACTGCCTTCACCATCGGTATCATAGAAGTCGGGCAGACCCAAGCAATGGCTAAACTCGTGGCAGATGGTACCAATGCCGGCAACGTTGTTGTAAACGATATAATACTGGTTCTCCTCACCAATCATATTGGTCGAGCAAGCGTAGAGCTGGAAGTTCACGCCGTCAAGCACAGGAGAGTCGGTGAAAGACTTCATGTGGGGCCACAGATAATCCCTGTTATTGGCGCTGTAGTCCGAACCATGTCCGGCCACAAGGAAGAACACCATATCTGCGGTGCCGTCCTCGTCAGTGTCATACTGGCTGAAGTCCACCTCAGAGTCCAGCGCCTCGAGGGCAGCAAAGAAGATCGAGTCGCAATTGAACTGGTGGGCATCGGTGCAGGCAAAGGGAACGTCGACGGGACCCAGGATGTCAAAGTGCGGGTCAAACTGCTGGAAGGAGTTGTCGTAGTAGTAGTCACGCACACTTCCCATGCAGTCAATCTTAGTGCCAGCGGGAAGGGTGAAGCCCTGGTAGTCATGCCCGTTGATCATCTGCTCATAGAAATCCTGAGGCGTGTAGTTTGAAGGCACGTAGTCATCAAATTTCCTGTCGGTGTAATTGATGAGGATGATCAAGCCACGGCACTTGCTGTAGTCCATGTGGCCGCCGTGGCCAATGCCGCGCAGCACCTCATTGCGGTGGTTGAGCAGTCTGGTGCCGCGTTCTATCATAGCCTTGCTTTTCAGGCCCTTGGGCACTGAAGCGAGGAACGCCTTGTCGGCAGTAGTGCGATTGTCGCGTGCGATGCGGTCACTCGCTACCAGCTGGTCACCGACAAGACGGGCATAGGTGTAATAACCGGCCTCGTTCTTGACCACGGTATAGCCATCGCTGGTGGTCAGGTAATTCATGAACTCGTCGCCATGCAACGTCACCGTGATGGTCGAGCCATCGGGCTGAGTTAACTTAGCGGGTGCCGGATCGGCGGGAACTGCGCGCGCAGCGAGGCAGAGCAATCCCATCATTAGCAAGAATAAAGACTTTTTCATAGCAAATACAATTAGGAGTGTTAATGAGATTTTATTGAAAAAGACGGGTGTACCATCATTCTGCTCCTGTCACAATAGCTGCCGTGCCAACGCATGGCCAAGCTACCAGGTCAGAATCATGATACACCCGCCTAGCGTATCATTAGTTGATAATCAAATCAATGAGCGCGTTGACATCGGCGATATTCACCTCGCCATCGCCGTTGACGTCGGCCAGCGTGGCGGTGTATTCATTGCCTCCTGCCAGGATCACATCGATGACAGCGTTGACATCGGCGATATTCACCTCGCCATCGCCATTGACGTCGCCCTTGGGGGCCCAAGAGTCCTCGTAGTACAATTGAATGTTGTCCAGATAGCAGTTGGAGCGTGTGCTGCCCGCCGTCTGGTTGATGCGCAACATGACAGGCGCCGTCATGGGCAGCATCACCGTCAAAGAGTGGTTTGACTTGGCATCGACGGTGAGATAGCCCTCGCCATTGTCAATCCAGTTTTCGCCACCATCCAGCGAATAGGTCAACCTGAAATTGGCCATATTGTTGGTGGGATTGTAAACCGTAAATCGCACGGCATAGGGCTTGATGCTGAGCGGTGCTGTCGTTGTAATCATGCTGGGAGTCTTCATGGCAACAGCCCGCATGCCATCGCACTTGCCATTGCCAGGCTCTGACACAAAGCACTTGGTGAAGTCCCATTTAGCGTAAACACCCGCCACGTTCTTGGCGTTGACATCGTCGGTCAAGGGCATATCCTCAAAGTTCTCGATGATGTTCTGGATGGCGGAACTGCTCTTGAGGCTGAAGGTGATGTTGTCACCCATCTGGGCTATATCATGAATCGAGAAGTCGTTGAACGACTTGTCCCATGCAAGCAGGCTTGGATTGGTGAAGTTGGTGATGCTGGTTACACCATTGGGACCCGGGAAAGCGTCATACTCCGAGTCGCCGCCCATGTAGCTGGCCCTCAATAGTTCGTAATACATGTGGTTGGGGTTACAGTTGACGGTGTTTTGCCACCACACGTTCACGTTGCTGGAGTCAACACGTGCCACCAACATACCGGGACCGGGCAGAAATTTATCCCACTTTCCGCCCTGACGGTTCTCGATGAGGAAAAACTCATTATTATTAGGTGTATTCAATCGGTAGCCATGGTTGCTCACATCGAGCGGCTGCATGACGTAGTCACCCTCCTCCTCGAGCAACTCGGGGGTGGTGAATCCCAATGCATAGCGTTCATACAGGCTGTAGCCCACCGGGTTGCGGCCAAAGTTGTCACCGCTGCCTCCAGCCATAATCGACCAGGCGCCAGGATTGCGGCTTTCGCCGCCACTACCCTCATAGTCGGTGTCATACAGGTCGGGCAGGCCCAACACGTGACCGAACTCGTGGCAGAAGGTGCCAATGCCGTTCACACTGCTGTAATAGCCCTCCCAGCCGGCAATCTCAGTCGAGCAGGCATAGAGTCCAAATCCCACGCCATCGAGGCTGGGAGACCAATACAGATAATACATGTGGGGCCACAGATAATTATCGTCATTGCCACCGTAATTGGCCGAATATCCCGCTACCAGGAAGAACACCATGTCCACATAGCCGTCGCCATCGATATCATAATCGTTGTAGTCAATCTCGTCGTCAAGTGCTGCCAAAGCGGCATTGAAGATGACGTCGGCGTGATCGGTGCTCTGGGGATAACGGCAGGAATAGGGAACATCGACGGGACCCATCACATCGAAATGCGGGTCGAAGATATGATTGGAGTTATCATAAAAATAGTCACGCACACTGCCCGTCATGTTCACGCGCCTGTTGTTTAGCGTGTAACCCGTGTAGTTGTGGGTATTGACCATGTCGTAGTAGAAGTCCTCAGGATTGCTCATCGAGAACTTCTTGTCGGAGAAGTTGATCAGGATAATCAGGCCGCGAAAGTTGTCATAATCCATCAGGCCATCAGCTCCCACACGACGCATAGCGCTGTTGCGGCGGTGGAGCATCTGGGTGCCGCTATTCACGAGCGAGCGGTCGGTCAACCGTTTGGGAATGGTGGTTAAAAAGGTAAGGTCTCCCGTGGTGCGGTGCGACGGGTCACGGGCGATGCGGTCGCCTGCCACCAAACGGCCGCCGTCAAGGCGAGCATAGGTGTAGTATCCCGCCACATTCTTCACGACGGTGTAGCCGTCGGTCGTGGTCGTGAAGTGGAAGAACTCGTCACCGTTCAGTTTGACAGTGAGCGTGGAGCCGTCGGGTTGGGTCACCTGTATGGGTGTAGGGTCGGCCGGAATGGCCTGAGCCATCAGGCTGAGCATTCCCACGGCTATCAACAGAAAAAATTTCCTCATAGCTTTACCTGGATGTTAGGATATAATAATTTAATTCAGAATCAGGTCGATAATGGCATTGACATCGGCAATGTTGATCTCGCTGTCGCTGTTCACGTCGGCACGCTTCATCACTTCGTCGCTGGCCACATTGCCCAGGATGATATCGATGATGGCATTGACATCGGCGACGTTGATTTCGTCGTCACCGTTGACATCACCCGTTTTAAACCCAGAGGGGCCACCAGCCTCGCCATTGTAGTAGAGAGTCAAGTCATCGACATAGATGGCCACGTTCTTGTTGCCGGCGCGCTCATACACGCGGAATCTGGCAGGCTGGGTATTATCGATGTCGAGCAGCCAATAGAGGGTGCTCTCTGACTTGTAGGGCGCCTCGGCGGTGTCCTCGCCCTTGGAACTGTGGGCGGTAATCCAAATAGGAGCGCCCGAGGCGTCGTTCTCGACCGAGTACTCCAGCGAGAACTTAGCCACCGTCGATGACACGTTAAACACCGTCATGCTGGCCATATAGAAGTTATAATAGACTGGCGTGGTGCTATAGAACAGACTGGGCGTCTTCATCATCACGCTGTTTTCGTCGTGAGCCTTGTCCTCGCCAGGAGCGCGCACACCGGCCTTGTTGAAGGTCCAAGTAGCGAAACGGCCCTCTACGTCCTTGTCGGTAGTGCCGGTAGAAACGGGCATGGTCTCGAAGTCCTCGACAAGGGCAGTCATCATGCCATCGCGGAAAGCGTTGAAAGAGATCACTCCATTGTCCTCGTTGATTGCAGCAATGACAAAATCATTGGGCTCGCCGGTCCAGGTGACCAGGTTGGGATAGGTGTCGTTAGTGAGCATCAGGTTGCCCGTCGATCCAGGGAAGGGGTCACTGGGCAGGTCGCCCGAGCGGGTGTTGCCTGCACGCAGCAGCTCATAGTAGTTGTGATCGGGATTGATGTTTATCTCGTTACGGTTCCAGATGTTCACGTTGGTGCTGTCGACGCGCGTCACCAGCATGCCATGTCCAGGCAGATAAGCGTCCCAGCCAGTGCGCTGGCGGTTCTCGAGGACAAAGAACTCGTTCTCGACGGGAGAGCGCAGGATGTAGCCCTCGCGCGAGGTGTTTACCGGGTTGAGCGTGTAGGTGCCGGGCTCGGTGATTTCACGTCCCTGTGCCCAACCCAAGGCATAGCGTTCGAAGAAGGAATAGCCCACGGGGCTGCGACCATAGTTATAGTCTCCGCCACCCGACATCACGTCCCATCCACCAGGATGGTGGCTCTCGCCACCGCTCTTGTCGTAGTCGGTATCATAGAAGTCGGGCAGACCCAGCACATGGCTGAACTCGTGGGCCACGGTACCGATGCCCTCGACGGCAATGGTGCTGGGCGACGATTCAAAGCCGTAGATTTCGGTGGAACTGGCATAGCGGTCAGCCTTCTTG
>JAEEGI010025097.1_pt1 | contig 11577 bp, 10 predicted proteins | sample 8958751 | NCBI WGS metagenome assembly JAEEGI01 (sample SAMN16246545, study PRJNA631951) | gut metagenome | biome: gut microbiome; feature: rumen; material: KS-attached | host: Bos | place: Iran: Karaj | collected 2018-10 | reverse complement strand
CTGCTCGTTGATCTTGACGGTGAGCTTATCGCCTGCGGCGGAGCTTACCTTATAATCGAAGCGGATCTTCATGCCCTTTATGAGGGTCACGGAGGTCGTCATGACCGACGAGGTGCCGTCCGCGCCCGCGTTGCCGCTCTTAGCCGCGCCTGCGGGAAGATCGTCGATCCACGGGTAGCTGCCGACGGAGACGAAGGGGACTTCGCCGGGGAAGAGGTTCGCCGCTTCGGTTATGCTCCTCGAAACGCGGACGTTGCGTATCCACGCTCTGTCGCTGCCGGAGGCGCCGGAAGCGTTCTTGGAGAATTCCCAAACGAGGGTGGGGTTTTCGGCGTCAATCGCGACAGTCGCCGTCTGCCAATCCCTTTCGCCGCTCGCTTCGAACACCTGAGCGCCGTTCACCTTGAGGCGGAGGTAGTCGGCATTCGATTCGCTGGAGACCTTGTAATCGAAGGTGACTGAAACGAGCTCGCCCACTACGGGCTTGCAGGTCAGCGACGAGGCGGAGGAGTTCACGCCCGTGTTGCCGCTGGCTGCGACGCCGTTTTCTATCGCCCAGGGATAATTGCCCGAGGAGGTAAAATGGAGCGCGCCGCCTTCGGCGTTGACGTAGAGATCGTATTTGAACAGATCGGTCACGCAGGCGAGGCCCGTGCCGGCGTTGGTGAAGCTGACGCTCTTTGCGGAGCCCTTGATGATCTCAACCACCGCGTCGGCGGACATATCGGGATCGACGGACTTTATCATGGCCGCGACGGCCGCAACGTGGGGGCTCGCCATGGAGGTGCCGCTCTTATATTCGAAGGAGCCGCCGGGAACGGAGCTGTAAATGCTGTCGCCGGGGGCGGCAACGTCAACTATCTCGCCGTAATTGGAGAAATAGGCGAGGCCGCTGGAACTGGTGGTGGCCGAAACGGTGCAGGCCCTTGCGACGTTAGCGGGGCAGAAGTCGATGGCGTCAACGGAATCGTTGCCCGCCGCGACGCATACCGCCGTGCCGTTGTCGAAGGCGGCGTTGATGACCTCGGCCATCATGTTGTGGCCTTCGCCGTCATCCGCGTCGCACGGGCCGCCAAGGGAGCAGTTTTCAACGTGAGCGCCGTGCAGATAGGCGTACTCCATGCCGAGGCAGACGGAAAGGTTGGAGCCGTAGCCGTCGTCGCCCAATACCTTGACGGGCATTACCTTCACTTTGGGAAGGGTGCCGTCGACGATGGTGCCCGAAACGTGGGTGCCGTGGGAATGGTTATCCGTGGGGGTGAAATCGTCATCGTAAACGTCGTAGCCCTGGACCGTCCTTCCCGCGAGGAAGGGATGGCTCTGATCGCAGCCGGTATCGACAACGGCGACTATCACCTCGGGGAAGTTATCCATGCTGCCGCCGTACTTCGCATAGAGCCACTCGTTCATGTTGAAGGCGTTCACGTAGCTTGCGCCGAAGCCCCAGGACTTGAAGGAGGAGGAGCCGGGAGAAGCGCAGACGCTCATCAGGATGTCGGGCTCCGCCCATTCGACGCCCCTCGTTTTGCGGAAGGCTTCCGCGGCCTTGCGGGCCTCCTCGGGGGAGGAATACCAGAGCACGTTCCAATCGTTGTAGCCGGAAACGGAGGCGAGCGCAGCGGAGTCGTCGAGCTTGCCGCGGCTCTTTACGATTATCCTGCAGAGCGCATAGGGATCGTCGCTGCGGACGTCCTGCGGGGAGGGTAAACGGGAAGCTGTTTCGACCAATCTGGAATTGAAATCCATGAGCTTCGAGAGCTTGGCGGTCTTCTGCGCTTCGGTCAGCGGCGCGCTTGTGCGCGTGCCCGAAGCGGAGACGGGGAGCATGGCGGCGAGCATAAGCATTACGAGCACCGCCGCTAATATCTTGTGCAGTTTTTTCATATGGGTCCTCCTCTCGGATCACTTATTAACAGCGGAGGAAAGGAAGGCGAGCAGCCCGCGATAGACCTCGTCACGGTTTATCTCGTTGTGCATCTCATGCCTGCCGCCCTCGTAAAGCTGGAGCACCACCTTTGTATGCCCGGTTTTTAAGAGATCCTCGCTGACCTCGACGACCCCCTTGCCGTAGGAGCCCACGGGGTCCTCCTTGCCGGCTATCAAGCAGATGGGCACGTTCGCGACCTTCTGCGCCCATTTTTTGCCCGCGATCTCGCCGAGGCCCTCGAACAGATCGCGGAACGCGGCGGAGGTGAACGTGAAGCCGCAGAGATCGTCCTTAATGTACTCGTCAACTATGGCGTTATCGCGGGTGAGCCAGTCGAAGGGCGTCCTCGCATCCTTTATGCGCTTCAAATACGCGCCGAAGGCCATTCCGTTCAGCTTTTCATCGGGGACCTTGCCGCCGTTCCTTTTTGCGTTCGCATTGGCCATTGCGTGCGCTATTGCGAGCACGGGGTTTTTCCCCGCGGTGCCGGAGAAAATGAACGCGTCGAACTCGTTGGGGAAGCGGGAAGCGCAGGTGCGCGCAAGGAAGGAGCCCATCGAGTGCCCGTAGAGCACCATGGGCAGCCCGGGATGCCTTTCCTTTATAATGCCGTGGAGGGTCATTACGTCGTTCACGACGCAGTCCCAGCCGTGCTCGGGGGCGAAATAGCCCTTCACGCCCTCGCCGTTTATGGAATCGCCGTGGCCGAGGTGATCCTCGGCATAGACGGCGTAACCCGCCCTGGCAAAGAAAGCGGCGATATCGTCATACCTCGACGCGTGCTCCGCCATGCCGTGCACTATCTGGATGACGGCGGCGGGCTTTCCTTCGGGCAGCCACACGTATGCGGCGATCTCGGAGGTCCCGGTGCAGGACCTGTAACTGAAGCGTTCCATGTTGTTTCCTTTCCCGGCGATAAGCCGAAGTCCTTCCGCTCGCAGCGCAGAGCCATCGCGATGATCGCGTAAACGGTCGAGATCACGAAAAGCGCGGCGAGCACCAGAGCAACTATCCTTGCAGTCTTTTTCATCTTACCAATAATGCCTTTCTTGTTATGGGAGGAGCGCTTATTCGCCATTCAGCCACGGGAAGAGGTCTAACGAGCCTCCCGAGCGGAACCACCACACGACGGCATAGGCGCAGGCGCCGATAAGCAAAAGCCCGAGCAGCGCCAAAGCAATGCTGCCCCACGGGATCTCCCTGTGCTTGACCCGGCGCATGGGATGCGACTTATCGTTGTAATGTATGCGGTAGTGACGGCGCTTCATGGGCGTTCCTTTCATTCATAAACAATATTATATCACATGAGAGCGGGGATTGAAAAGATGCGCGGCGCGGTTTTTGATAAAAAAAGAGCGGGATGCATGCATCCCGCTCAAAGCGCTTTTGCTTGTTCAGAACAGCTCTATCTCCAGCCTGTCGAAATCAACCCTTTCGAGGAAGTCTCCGGGGTAGAAGGCCGTGTGAGAGAACTGTTCGAGCTCCCTTTCGTGCTTCGTGAGTATCACGGGGCGCGAAAGATTGAGGTCGTGACAGAGGCGCGCCATGGGCTCTCCCCAGTCCTCGACTTCATAGGCGGATTTTACGTGCACGGTAACGGTCACGTCCTTCACCGTGCGGTTGTTTTTTCTTATTCTGCCCCAGATCTTCATAGCTTATTTGCCGAATACGACCGTCTTCGCAAGGTCGGGGCGGTTGGTGATGAGGCTCGTTACGCCCATCTTCACAAGGCGCTCCATCCAGGCGGATTCGTTGACCGTCCATACGTTCGTTTCCATCCCGAGCTCACGGCACTTCGCCGCCATATCCGGAGTGCGGGAAAGGGTGATGTAGTGGGGATGCAGACAGGCGGCGCCGACGCGCTTCGCGTAATCCCAGGGCTCGCGGATTATGCTCATATAGAGCAGGCCGACCTTCGCCTCCGGGCATTTATGAAGCAGCTCGGAAACGGTGTAGTGGTTGAAGGAGGAATAGATTATCCTGCCCGTCATGCCGTATTCGCGCTCCAGCGCAAGGAGCTTATCGCAGACGCCGGGATAATCGATTATATCCGTCTTTATCTCCACGTTGATGAGCTTATCCGTGCCGCGGAAGAGCTCATAGACCTCGTCCAGAGTGGGGATCCTGACCCCGCGGAAACCGCCCATGCCGTTGCAGGCGTCGAACTCCTTCAGCTCCTCCAGATCGAAGTCCTTTATGAAGCCCGAAGCGTTGGTCGTGCGATCGACGCGCTCATCGTGCATGACGATCAGCCTGCCGTCCTTTGAAAGATGAACGTCAAGCTCGACTCCGTCCGCTCCCTGCTCGAGCGCGAGCTCGAACGCGGGAAGAGTGTTTTCGGGCGCGTAATGGGAAGCGCCCCTGTGCCCCAATATCCTTGTTTCCATGCTTTTTCCTTTCGTCAGCAGTATTTTTTCAGATAAGACCGCGGCGGGAGAGCGCGCGCATAACGTCATGGGCTATCTCCTCGCGCGGGCGCATGGAGGGACCCTCCATGCAGTTTATCATCTCAACGTCGCCGTAACGCTCCGCCGCTCTGATATACATATTGCGGGCGCGCTCCTGAATGCCGAGGCTCGCTTCGTAAACGTCGCGCCCTTCGCCCACGTAATCGCGGAAGCCCTTGCTGTCAACGTTGGAGCCCGCGCGCTTGGGGGTAACGTCAAAGAATATGTTGAGCGCGGGGCGGGGGAGGCCGAAATGCCCGTATTCGAGCTCGAACACCCAGTCGATAATATCGGGCTTGTCAAGATCGCGGTCGCGTATGCTCTGATAGACGGCGTTCGAAAGCACGTAGCGGTTGATTATGAGGAAATCGAAATTGCCCTCTTCACGGTTCTTGAACGCTTCCCAGCGGTCGAGCGCAAACCAGAGCGCCATGCTCTTCTGATCTATTTCAGTGGCGTAAACGCCCTCCTCCCCGGAAAGATACCGCCCTACCTGCCCGCCGAAAAATGAGGCGTAATCGGGAAAACCGAGCGTATCGACGGTGAAGCCGCGCTCTTCGAGATTGCGCTTGAGCAGCTCGAACTGAACCGTCTTGCCGCTTCCGTCAATGCCTTCGATGGTGATTATTTTCATAAACTCTCCTTTCCTTATTGCCTTCCCGCCTTTAAGGAAGGCGCCGCCCGGGTTTGAGGCCCCGGGGATGAGGTGAACGGGAACGCTTAAAGCAGTTTTTTGAGCTGCCCCGCATCCGCCTGCTCAAGATACGCTTTTATGCGCGTGCCTTCGGGCAGATGCTCCTCCTCGATCACCGCGCCGACGCTGTGGATGAAGCTCACCGCCTCATATTTGCTGTACGGGATCACTATATCGACCTCCGCCTTGCGGGAGTTGATAAGCGCTTCCACCGCGCTGAGCAGCTCGTCTGTGCCTTCGCCGTTCTTCGCGCTTATGAAAACGCGCTTCTGCGCCGTGCTGCGGCCGCCCTTGGGGACCTCTTCCAACAGGTCGCATTTATTGAATACCTCTATGCGGGGGGTGGAGCCGGCGCCGAGTTCGCCCAGCACCTCCTCAACTACGCGCATCTGCTTTTCATGATGCCCGGAGGAAACGTCTATAACGTGCAGGATCACGTCCGCCCGCGAGACCTCGTCCAAAGTGGAGCGGAACGCGTTTATCAGCTCATGCGGGAGCTTGTTTATAAAGCCGACCGTATCGGAAAGGATTATCTCCGAGCCGCCGGGGAGCTCGAGCTTGCGAACGACGGGATCGAGAGTCGCAAAAAGCTTATCCTCGGCCAATACGCCCGCGTCCGTCAGCGTGTTCAAAAGGGTGCTCTTGCCTGCGTTGGTGTAGCCGACGAGGGAAACGAGGGGCGCTCTGCCGCTCCTGCGGCTTTCCGATCGGAGCTCCCTCTGTTTCGCTATGCCGCGAAGCTCCTCCTCCAGCTCATACACCCTGCGGCGGATGCGCCTTCGGTCGATCTCGAGCTTCTTTTCGCCGGGGCCCCTCGTGCCGATGCCGCCGCCGAGCCTTGACAGCACGCGGCCCTGCCCAAGCAGGCGGGGGAGACGGTATTTGAGCTGAGCAAGCTCGACCTGCAGCTTTCCTTCGCGGCTCTGCGCACGGGAGGCGAATATGTCAAGTATGAGGGTCGTCCTGTCTATTACGGGGGCGCCGAGTATCTCTTCGAGGTTCCTCTGCTGGATCGCGGTGAGCTCATCGTCGAATATGAACAGATCCGCGTTTTTCTCGCTCCCGAGAAGGGATAATTCTTCCGCCTTGCCGGAGCCCACGTAGGTCGCGTTGTCTATCGGCCTGCGCGAGAGCACGACCTTCGCCGCTATCCGGGCGCCCGCGGTCAGTGCGAGCTCCTTCAGCTCCTCGACCGTATCATAGCCTTCGCCGCTCTCTATTCCCACAAGGATCGCCATTTCCGGCTCCGTATCGCGCACCTCGCGCGTGACGGAGCGGAACCGGTCGTCCGATTCGAATATTTCCGCAACGAGCGCCGCATTGGGCAGCTTATAGGGGCGGAGCGGCCCGTAAACGAGCGCTTCACGCATTCCGTCCTCGTTTTCGTCGCCGAGGAAGGCGGCGTAAAGCTGGGTCGGCTTCCCATCCAGAACTCCCACGCTCGCCATCGAATCGAGCCGCATGGAGCGGAGCGTGCCGAGATCGACCCCGGAGGGGCGCCCGTCCCCGCCGGGATGGGTGTGCAGACAGCGCACGCCGCAGAGCCTGTCCTCATTGCGGACAAGGCGCATATCGGGCATATCCACCTTGCTGTCGCTCCCGACGGAAACATCAACGATATGCCCGTCGCGCGCGATATAGACGGAGATCTCCCTGCCTATTTCCCCCGTGAGGGCGGACATAGCCTCAATAAGCTCATAGGAGGCGAACTCCTTGAGCCCCATTCTTATATCGTATAACGCGCGTATCCTTTCCGCCACTGCGGAGCGGACGCCGTTAAGGTTTCCGTTGACCTTGTTTGCCATATTGCTCCTTATAATCGTATTATCCCTTATTATAACCCTTCCGCGGAGATTTTTCAAACAATTTATATTGGCGGACGAGCCCCGCCGCGGTTCCCGAAAGAAGAAGGAGCGCGATCGTGTTCGGCAGCGCCATGAGATAGTTGAAGAGCTCGCCGAGCAGCCACGCGATGCGGGGCTCCGCGGCGGCTCCAATGGGTATGAGCGCGAGGAACGCGAGGCGGAACAGGGCGGTGAAGCGGCCCCCCGTGAGGTAGGAGAGACATTTTTCGCCGTAGAGCTCCCACCCCGTGAGCGAGGTGAATGCGAACAGCAGCGATGAAACGGCTGTGAAAGCCGCCCCGCCGCGCGGGCCCATGACCGATGCGAACGCCTCTTCGGCGGCGGCGAGCCCCGCGGCCCCGGAGCTGCCGGCGCCGCTCGCAAGTATTGCGAGGGCGGTGAGCGTGCACATGACTATGGTATCGGCAAAGACTTCGAAAACGCCCATCATGCCCTGCTTTACGGGGTCGGTCTCCGATGAGCCCGCGTGCGCTATGGGCGCGGAGCCCACGCCCGCTTCGTTGGAATAGACGCCCCTTGCGACGCCCACCCTGAGGGCGTTAAGCGCACCGATGCCGCCTCCCGCCGCGGCGCGGGGGCTGAATGCGCCCGTAATAATGCTTTTGAAAGCGGGCAAGAGCATATCGCGGTGAGCGGCGGCAACACAGCAGGCGGCGATGACGTAAGCCCCCGCCATGAAGGGCACCGCGGCTTCCGAAAAGGCCGCAGTGCGGCGCGCCCCGCCGAAAATGACCGCGCCTGCGGCAAGCGCCGTCACGGCTCCGAAAAGGGGCTTGCAGGCGAACGCCGCGCCCGCGGAACGGGCGAGGGAGCAGGCCGCCTCCGCCGAGGTATTGCCTTGAACGAGGGCCGTGCCGATCATAGCCGCGCCGCAGCCCGCGGCCGAAAAAACGAGGGCGAACCCCCTGCCGAAGCGGGGAAGGGCCCTTTCCATATAATACATGGGGCCGCCGGCGTATCCCGTTCCCTCCCGGCGGCGGTATCTCATGGCGAGCGCGACCTCGGCAAGCTTCGTCGCCATGCCCAAAAGCCCCGCAGCCCACATCCAGAACACCGCGCCGGGGCCGCCTATCGCAAGCGCCCCCGCGACCCCCGCTATGTTCGCCGTGCCAACAGAGCTTCCGAGCGCCGTAGCCAAAGCCCCGAAGGGTGAAACGCCGCCCTTCTTATCGCTGCGGCGGAACGGCGAGCGGAGCGCCTTCCCCAAATGCGTGAACTGAAAAAAGCCCGTGCGGACTGTCAGGATCGCGCCCGCGCCGAGCATGAAAAAAGCCATTGCCGTGCCGAAAACATCCATAGGGAAGGATATGTGAAAAGGCCGTGAAAGATGATAAAAAGAGGCCGATCGAGCGCAGCGTAAAGCGATGCGCTCCGGCCTCTTTATCATGCTTCGGAAGACCTTTTATTCAGCGGTCCCGTTTTTCATACCACGCGGGTCTGCGGTAATCATCCCATTCGATCACGACCTCTTCGGCTTTGAAGGAAACGAAGAAATACGGTCCTTTGCCGGTGCCGTCGATCTCGAAGTGATCTGCTTCGACTATGCTGTGACAGAATATCATCGCTCCCTCTGAAAGGTCATCCTCAAATCTTGAATAGGCTTCCTTCCCGCGGAAGAGTATCTTCGGCCCCACGGGCGCGAAGTTTCCTTCTGCATCCCTTTCCCAGACCCTTCCCGGGTCGTAAACGAATTCGCTTACGCCGCGGAACACTATATGCGCCGTTTGTATTTCCATATCGCATTCATACGGGTTCTGCTCCGCGGCTTTGCTTATATTCAGCGCCTGAACGCAAACGGCGATCTCCGTATCGCCTACGCGGCCGAGCCTGAATACGGAATCGTGAAAATCAAACGATTCCGGATGGTTTACGGACGTATAACGGTATTGGCTCATATATGCCTCCTTATCGTGACAAAGGCGGCGGAGCGTTTATTTGCGCATCTCCACCTGCTGGACGGAGAACCTTATCCCGTTTTCCTGCAGGGCGCGCTTGCAGTCTTCCGCAAGGGAGTAGTAGAGCTCCCAATAATCGGAGGTCTTGCACCAGACCTTGACGTGGTATTTGACAAAGCTTTCGCCGTAGGAATCGAGCCTCGTTTCAACGGGCTTTTCGGGATCGCGCTTCGGCTGCGCCTCGGCGGCAAGGCGCAGCGCAGAAACGACCGCGTCGCTGTCCGCATCGGGATCAACGCGGAAGAAAATATCCACGCGCCTCTCGTCAAAATGAGTCGCGTTAACGAGCACCGAATTGGAAAGCCCCGCGTTGGGCATTACCACCTGCCGGTTATCGACAGTGATGAGCTTGGTGGAGAACACGCCTATCTCCTCGACCGTGCCCTCCTGACCGTTTGCGCAGATGTAATCGCCCACGCGGAAGGGCTTGAACAGCACCAGCATGAGCCCGCCCGCGAAATTGGAAAGGCTCCCCTGCAGGGCAAGGCCTATCGCCACGCCGCAGCTTGCGATCACGGCCACTATCGAGGCCATGGGCACGCCCATTATCGCGATCGCGGTCACTATGACCATTACGGTGAGCGCTATCTTGATCGCGCTCTTAACGAACGCGCGCGCGTCCCTGTCTATTTTGCCGAACCATTTGGAGCGCTCGAGCAGCTTTACCGCGAGCTTCGTGAGCCACAGCCCCACGACTATCACGGCGACGGCCGCAAGCAGCTTCAAACCGTATTTTATCCCTATATCGCCTATCGTTTTCAAAACGCGCTCCGCCGCGGAGCCTTCCGAAGCCAACAGTATCATATCATCGTCTCCTTCCGTTTTTATCATTATACCACGATATTTCCGTCTTTCAACTTGAAAATGCTCGCTGCGGGCGGTATAATCACGGCATGAACAGATTGCTTGTAAGCCGCAGCGGGGACGGCCGGGTGAACCTCGCACAGGATGAATATTTGCTTGAACAGTACCGCGCGGGGACTATGGACGGCGTGACGCTGTATTTTTACGTGAACGAAAACGCCGTCATAATAGGCAGGAACCAGAACGCATGGCGGGAATGCGCCGTTGACCGTATGGAGAAGGACGGGGTTCAGCTCGTCCGCCGCCACACGGGCGGGGGAGCGGTCTATCACGACGGGGGGAACCTCAATTTCTCTTTCATCACGGATGAAAAGCATTATGATAAGGCGCTGTTCAACGGCATAATAATCCGCGCCGTGAAGAGCCTCGGGATAGACGCCGAGGTGAGCGGCAGGAACGATTTTACCGCGGAAGGACGCAAGTTTTCCGGCTGCGCCTACGCGCTTTCGGGGGTCGCCCGCGGCATGCACGGGACTCTGCTCGTGTCGGCGGAGCTCGATAAGCTCCCGAAATACCTTTCGCCCTCCAAGAAAAAGCTGATGGCAAAGGGTATCGCAAGCGTGAGATCGCGCGTGGTGAACCTTTCGGAGCTCGCCCCCGTGACGGTCGAAGCCCTGCGTGAGGCGGTCATACGCGAATTCTTGGGAACGCTCGGCGAAGCGGAGGAGCTTGTATTCGATGAAAGCGCGCTCGAAAGGATAGAGGCGCTCACCGAAAAACACCGCTCCTGGGAACATCTTTTCGGCGCTTCGCCCGTGTTCGACGTGGAGTATTCCGAACGCCTGAGTTTCGGCGAGATGCGGCTCATGCTTTCGCTTCGCGGCGGCCGCATTGCACGGGCGGAAATGTCCACGGACGCGCTTAACGCAGATCTGCCCGGGCAGATCGCTGCGCTGCTTCACGGAGTCCGCTATGATGCGAAGGAAATGGCCGCCGCCCTGAAACAGGGCGGGGAAGAGGCGCGCGAGCTTGCCGATTACATAGAAAGGATGGGGAACTGATGGAAAGGGACGAGGCCGTAAGGCTTATGACCGAGGCGAGGCGCCGCCTCCACGGAACGCCGGAGCCGGCGTTCTGCGAGCGCGCGACGAGGGAATACGTTATGAAGCTCCTGCGGGAGCACACCTCTCTTGAGCTGCACGATGAGGGCGAATACATTTATGCCGTTCACCGCGAGGGGGCGGAGGAGACCATAGCATTCCGCGCAGATCTCGACGCCGTTCCAACTGAAAACGGGGCCTGTCACCTCTGCGGGCACGACGGGCACACCGCCGCGCTCGTTGGGCTCGCGCTGCTGCTGGAAGGCCGCCGCGTGGGAAGGAACGTGATACTTCTTTTCCAGCCCGCCGAGGAAACGGGCTTCGGGGCGCCCGCCTGCATGGGTCTTTTCGATAAGGAGAACGTTTCCGCGATGTACGGCGCGCACAATATCCCCGGAGAGGAGCTCGGCAGGGTCGTTTTGAGGAGGGGGACTTTTGCCTGTGCCTCCTGCGGGCTCGAGATCGCAATGCGCGGCGCGCCCGCGCACGCCGCATACCCCGAAAACGGCGTGAACCCCACCGAAGCGTTAGCCCGTCTTGCCGTCAGAATACCCGAATACGCCCGCGAACTCACGGCGAAATACGGGTGCATGACCCTTGCGACGGTGGTCGGAATGAGGGTTGGGGAGAAGGCCTTCGGAGTAGCCGCCTCCGCGGGGGAGCTCTGGGTGACGCTCAGGAGCGAGAATGAAAAAGCCTTTGAGGAGCTGAAAAACTTCGCCTGTTCGTACGCTCGTACGATGGCGTCGGACGAACGTACGAACGCATCGGACGAACGGCTGAAG
>JAEEGI010025094.1_pt1 | contig 11579 bp, 9 predicted proteins | sample 8958751 | NCBI WGS metagenome assembly JAEEGI01 (sample SAMN16246545, study PRJNA631951) | gut metagenome | biome: gut microbiome; feature: rumen; material: KS-attached | host: Bos | place: Iran: Karaj | collected 2018-10 | reverse complement strand
GGCATCTCGCTGCGCATGGCCTGGGCGGCGTCCACCGCCACGGCGCAGCCGACGCGATGGGCGCGGGAAATTATCTCTTCCAGGGGGTTGACCGTGCCAAGCACATTGGAAACGGCGGTGACGGCCAGGAGCTTCGGCCTGCGCTCCAGGAGCCGGTCCAGGCTCTCCAGATCCAACTCCCCGTCTCCGTCAACGGGTACGAGGGTCAGCTCCGCTCCGGTCCTGCGGCAGGCGTCCCGCCACGGCAGCAGATTGGAATGGTGTTCCATCTCCGTCGCCAGCACCAGGTCCCCCGGCTTCAGTTCCGTGAGGGCAAAGGCGTCGGCCAGCAGATTCGCGGAGGCCGTCGCGCCGCCGGTGAAAACGATCTCGTCCCGGGAGGCGGCTCCCAGGAACTCCGCGCAGACCTGCCTCGTGTCCTCCAGAGCCTCCCCTGCCTTCCGGCTCAGGCAGTATGCGCCCCGGTATACGTTGGCATGCTGTCTCTGCCAATAGCTTTCCAGCGCCCACAGCACAGGGCGGGCGCACTGGGTCGTGGCGGCGTTGTCCAGATAGATCACGGCGCGCCCGTCGCATTCCGCCTGTTCCAGCATGGGGAAATCTCTCTCCCGGATCTTCGTATGCCAATCTGCCACGCCGCTTACCTCCGATATCGTCGTTCACTCCCGGTGCTGATTCCAGTATGGGAAAAGGCGCCGCGCTTGTCAACGCGACGCCTTCTCCCTTTGGTAATGGAGGGGTTTTGATTCAGTTGAGGCCTGCGCGTTCCCCCGCAGGCGGGAAGTGCTTTCAGCCTCTGCCCAGATGATAAGCGCCCGGGGGAACGCTTGTCAACGCCGGGGTATTTCCTTCTCGTCAACGGGCATTGTCCCAATGGTTGACGGGCATCCCGAGGCTGCCGGGTCCAGGCCCGCGGCGGTTGAAAAGGGGCGCATTTTCATGCCCATATATGCCAAATGGCCGAAGGAAGCCCGGCGCTTCCTTCGGCCATCGTGATCTCTTCGCAGCGCTCTAGGGCTGCCGTTCCCTGCGCCGATAGCAGTCGTTTTCCAGGCTGCAGCCGCCGCATTCCGTGCATCCCGGCTGCTTCCGGTAATCCAGCATATACTTGTGGAGCAGGCCTCCCAGATAGTCGCTCATCTCCACGAGTTCTTCCGGCTTGCAGCGTTCCAGCCCGTAATACACACAGTCGTCCATGGGCCGGAAGGGCATGATCGTGGGGAATACGCCCTCCGACGCCATGACGGCGCATTCCTTCATGATATCCTCCTTGGGCTGGATGCCGCCGATGAGCACGCTGGACACCATCCCCCAGCCGAAGAGCTTCACCGCCTCCCGGAAGGCTTCATGATAATGCTCATAGCTGATGCGGCTCTTCCCCGGGCAGATCTCCCTTCTCAGCTGCGGATTGGCGATCTCCAGATTCATGATGACCACGTTGATCCCCGCTTCCTTCATATCCCGAAGGAGGCCCAGGTCCGCGGGCGGCGCGAATTCCACCGTGATGCTCACGTCGCTGAAGGCCCGGATCTTGCGGGCCAGGTCGATCCAGTAGCGGGCCATCCAGTCCGGGTCATGATAGGTCCCGCCGCTGAAATTCAGGACGTATTCCTTCGGCACCCGGGCCAGAAGGAGCTTCAAGGCTTCGCTCAGCTCCGTTGTATCCAGCGGTTTTTCCGCGTCCGCCTTCAGGGAGCAGAAGCGGCACTTCAGCTCCGGCGTATCGTAGCAGCAGGTGGTGCTGGGCCAGATATTGATGCAGGTGGGGCTGTGGAGCCGCGCCAGCTCGTCCAGCACGGTCCCTGTCCGGGGCAGATTCTCATAGAAGGTGATGGGCTCGTCCCAGCCGTTGCCGGTGATGCGGTAGCCCCCTTCCCCCTTGACGATGAGATACGGGGATCCCGCGGAGAACTCCTCCGCCACGCTGATATTGATATTGGCTTCCTCCGTGTGGATATTCACTGCATGGATGAAGCCGCGGTCAAAGAAGTGCGGGTATTCCGCTTCCAGCAGCTTCGCGGTTTCCTTCTCCACTCGTGCGCCCAGGCAGAGCAAGTCGGCCTTGAGGGGGATGTAGTCTCTGCTCATTTGTCCTCCTTCAGATAAACGATCAGTTCCTTCGGTTGACAGGATTCCCCATATGCCGGGCAGCGGCGGCAATCCTCAAGCAGCGCGGTATCTTTCGTCTCCTCCGCTCCCAAATGCAGATAGAACTCCGGCTCCTTGGCGGCGATCCACAAGGGCTGCTCCCCCGCTTCCCGGGCATATTCCAGGCAGCGTTTCATCAGCTTCTTACCGAGGCCCAGCCCGCGTGCAGAAGATTCTACCGCCAGATAATCCAGCACCAGCCGGTCAAAACGGCGGGATACCGTTGCGCCCCCGAGGATCTGATCTCCCTGGCAGGCGGCGGCAGAAAACACCGGGTGGCACAGCGCTGCCCATCCCTCCGCGATCTCAAGGCCGGCGGAGAGATACAGCTGCGTCAGATCGCCATGCTCCGTGAGGGGCAGCAGCCTTATATCATCCATGGGCCGCTTCCCCGAATAGATCGCTGATGTTCTTCCCTGCCCGCAGTTCCGCAGCAAAAGAACCCAACAGCTGCCCGGAACGCTCACGAACGAATTTCACTTCCGGATTGGAGCCCGGATCGATGCCCGCCATTCGGGAGTAGAGGAAGGTTACGTCGCTGAAGAGCTCTCCCAGCACTGCGGAATGAGCCATGGTGGGTCGGCCACAGATCCGCAGGAGGAAGCTGGGCATGACCTCGCTGAACCGTTTATAGTTTGCCAGGGAGAGGATCACTTCCTCATCCCCAAGCTCCATGCCCAGGTGAGCCGGATCTGCCGCGTCGATCTCATTATGCACAAGAGGATGGGCCAGGCCGGGGCGCATATCATCCCGCAGGAGGAAGAAGCCCAGCTTTGTTTCCCGGTTTCCCAGGACGCCTTCCAGATTCATATGGCTGTCCCGGGGCAGACCAAAGAAGCGGGAAACCAGCAGATCATTCCCGTTTTTATTGACGCCTTCATTCCAGAACTGGATGAACTCATCGGCCAGGAGGCCCAAAAGCTCATCGTTGCAGCCCAGATAGATAAAGTCCGTGCCCCTGGCTTTTTGGAAAGTGAGGATAAAACGGGCCAGGAAATGGGGGAGTGAATCCGGGTCCGCGAGGTCGAATGCCCGGATCGCTTTTTGGATCATTGTCCAGTAAGCGGCAGTATCCATCCCGCAGACCAGCATGGGCGCCAGAAGGATGGGAGTCTTGTTGCGTCCGAAGCGGCCGGAGACCCGGTCGGGCATGGGCAGGATCAGGTTCCCATCCCGCTCCGCCAGCTTTTTCAGGTTTCCGCCGTTGGTGAACACGATCCGCTTCAGCTTCCGCGAGGTGTATTCATGGAGCTTGATGGTCTCCTCCGTCACGCTGCTGCGGCTGAATTCCATGAAAAGCGTATTCTCTTCCGTAGCATCCGGCGGCAGAAGCTTCAGCTGCAGCGGCGAATGGATCACGATCCACTGCATGCTCCGGTCTGTCCCGGCATTATTGAGAGCGGCGGCATAATGGCAGAATTGTTCATTGGCGCCGATGCCGGTGGTCACCAGGTATTTCAGACCATCCTCGCCGAAATGCCGGCGCACTTCCTCCCGGATCAGCGGCGCGGTTTCCGACATAAAGCTGTCGTAATACTCTCCCACGTTTTCATGATAGAGCTGCAGGAAGGGATCCACTGACACGCCGGAAGCAACTTTCCGTGAAAGGGCATATACCGCCTCCCCCAGTCCCTTTGGCAGCGATACCGGTCCCCAGGGTTCGGGAGAAGCATAAAAGCGAAACAGCTCGGGAAATGGCTCCAGGGCGGAAGCGTTTCCGCACAGGGGGAGCGCTTCCGCCGCTTCCCCGGAGCTGCCGCTGCGGAGCTTCTGCTGGGCGATCAGCTCCCCCAGTCCAAGCGCGGAGACGGCTTCCTCCATTTTGCCCGGGGACACGCGAAAGACTTCCGACAGTGCGTTGATCAGGTCCTCCGCATTCAGGGAGGTTTTCAATGCCCCCGTCACCTGATCCCTTTGTACTCCTTTCTCCGGCCAGCGAAGGATCAGTTCATCCGTCAGTAGTGAGAAGAAATCGGTGTTCATAATACTCTCCATTCCGTTGCTTGCTATCAAATAATGATTGTATCACGATCCCCCGGGAATACAAGGGGCAAAAAGCTGCGAATCTTGACGAAAGAAGGGTGGGATGATATCATTTTCATAATTATCGGCAGGAGGCTGCTATGGAACGGAATTATGCAAAAGTCACGGTCACTCCAAAAGCGGAGCGGGCACTGCGGCAGGGCCATCCCTGGGTATACGGTGAAGAGATCACCGCATCGGAGGGCGATTGCCTCGACGGCGATATTGTGGATGTTTTAAGTCCCAAAGGGAAATGGCTGGGGGCCGGTTTTATCAACGGTCATTCCAAGATCCGTGTGCGCGTTATCTCCCGCAATACCAACGACCGTTTTGACGAGGCTTTCTTCCGCCGCCGCGTGAACTATGCTTTACAGTACCGCCGGACAGTCATGGGAGATGCGGACTTTCATGCCTGCCGTCTGATTTTCGGTGAGGCGGATCAGTTTCCGGGCCTGACGGTAGACCGTTTTGAGGACATTCTGGTAGCGGAAGTTCTGTCCCTGGGCATGGACCAGCGGAAAACGCTGATTTTCCGTCTGCTGAGGGAAGAACTGGCAAAGCTGGGTGTTTCCGTCCGCGCGATCTATGAGCGGAGCGACTCCGCCCTGCGGGCAAAGGAAGGTCTGGAGAATATCAGCGGTTTCGTCGATCTTCCAGGCCTGGCCGCGGATCTCGACGGGCACGTAACCATACGGGAAAACGGCGTTTTGTACGATGTGGATTATATACACGGTCAGAAGACCGGTTTTTTCCTGGATCAGAAATACAACCGTCTGGCTGCGGCAAGGCTGGCAAAAGGCCGCAGAGTACTGGACTGCTTCACCCACACCGGGGCCTTCGCCCTCAATGCTGCTATGGGCGGCGCCGAGCATGTCACGGCGGTGGACATCTCGGCCGACGCGCTGGCACAGGCGGCCCGGAACGCATCTCTGAACGGGCTCACGGACCGGGTGGATTTTCTTCAGGCGGATGTTTTCCGCTTCCTTACGGAAGCTGCCGGGAAAGCTGCGCCCTGGGATTATATCATCCTGGACCCGCCAGCATTCACAAAAAGCGGCGCTACGGTAGACAGCGCCTACCGCGGCTATCGGGAGATCAACCGCCGCGCCCTTCAGCTGCTGCCCCGGGGCGGCTATCTGGCCACCTGCTCCTGCAGCCACTTCATGCCCGCCCAACGATTCGAGCAGATGCTTCGGGATGCGGCCGGAGATGCCGGCGTCAGCCTTCGGCAAATCGAAGCGCGGCAGCAGGCTCCTGACCATCCGATCCTCTGGGGCGTACCGGAAACGGACTATCTGAAGTTCTATCTGTTTCAGGCGGTTTAGCTTTCCGCTTCACGCACCGCTTTATGAAAGCAGCGGCCTTCCTCATAGAATTCGCAGTTTTCACACACGGAGGGTTCTTCCTCCAGGGACCAGTAGCCATGTCGGAATTCCGCACAGGAAAACTGCGCGTCTACGGGCTTTCCTTTGTTTTCCATTCTCTTCGCTCCTTTTCACATTCTGCCGGAGATTCTCTTTTTCAGAGGGCAGGATCATTGAAACCCGGCGGGACAAATGTTATAATTATATTACAAGGTTCACTTTTCGGTCCGAAGGAACTATCTGAATGAGGTGGAGAATATGGCACAGAGAACCATGCGAGAAATGTATCTGGATATGGCCAAAGGGATCGAACCCGATTTCCTTTTGCAGTACACCTATGGGGGCAATCCCTATTCCAACCGACCGGAGATCTGCTCCGGCTGCTTCCCGTCCATTCTTCGGGGCGATCGGGGCCCCGGCGGCAGCAACAAGGACATCTGGGGCGTGAGCTACGTTGCCAATAAGGAAGCCGGTTATGCAGGGCTGCCCGAACCCGGCAACTTTATCCTCGACGACATCACCAAATGGCGGGACGTGATCAAGGCGCCAGACCTGAGCCATGTGGATTGGGAGCAGATGGCGAAGAAGGACATGGCTGCCGCCCGGGAACGAGGTACGGATCCCGCCCAGAGCGCCATGGCTTTCCATATCCACGGCGGTTATTTCCAGACCCTGATGGCTTTCATGGGCTTTGTGGAAGGGCTCTGCGCCATTCAGGAAGAGCCGGAGGAGGTCTACGCTCTGTTTGATTACCTCTGCAATTTCTACAACGACGTTGCGGAAAAATGCATCGATTACTACAAGCCCGACCTCGTGCAGATCACCGACGACGTGGCTGCTTGGGGCGCGCCTTTCGTCTCCCCCGCGCAGTATCGCGAACTGATCAAGCCCTTCCAGATCCGGGATGCCAAGTGCGGAAACGACCGCGGGCTTCCCATCGCCATGCACTGCTGCGGCAAGTGCGACATGCTGGTGGGCGACTGGGTGGAATTCGGCGTCCGCTACTGGGATCCACCCCAGACCTGCAACGACCTGGTGGGCGTGCAGAAGCAATTCGGCAACAGGATCATTCTGGAGGGCGGCTTCGACGCCATCGGTGATCTCATGAGCGAAGATTGCACCGAAAAACGTTTCAAGGATGCCGTAGTGGAAGCCATCGACACTTATACGGAAAACGGTCTCTACATCTTCGATCACTGGCTTTTCGGCGACCCCGACAACGATATGTTCAACGACCGCAACCGCTGGATGACGGAAGTCGTGGAGGACTATGGCCTCACAAAATACGGCAACCGTTGAGCTTTGATTCCCCAACCGGGAAGCTTCGGCTTCCCGGTTATTGTTTTTCGTTCCCCACAGCTGCAAACTGCAGTCCGCCGTGGATCACCTCGACCCGGAAGAACGTCCCTTCCACGATCTCTCCGTCCAGGGAAACCATGAATCCCGGTTTGCCCGATACCTCAATGACCCGTCCGCGTCGGTAGAACACCACGCCTTCAAAACGCGGATCCTCCAGGTGACTCCCCGCCTTATAGGCGTTCATCAGCTTCAGAAAACGCAGCCGCGACACCGGCTTGACCAGACAGATCTCCGCCAGTCCGTCGTCGCTGAGGCTTCTGGGCGCGCAGCGGTAGGAGCCGCCCACATACTGTCCGTTGGCCACGGTGCACAGCAGCATATTCCCCTCATGGAATGCCTCGCCGTCCACCTCCATTCTGCACCAGGTCCGCATATTGCAGATCAGCGCCTTGGCTACCCCGGTGGGATAGGCGTTTTTACCGCCGATGAAAGGCTTCGGCTTCACATCGTTCATCGTCTTTGCCACGGCCGCATCCAGTCCGAAATGAAAGGCGTTGACCGCCCATCGTTCCCCTACCCGAAGGATATCGATAGGCCGTGGAACGGCATTCAGGATCGCTTCCATGTCCAGAAAACGCTCCACCCCACCGAAAGCCTTCACGAAATCATTGCCGCTGCCAAGGGGAAAGACCGTCATGCAGGCCTTTGGATTCAGCGCGACTCCGGACGCCACCTCATTGATGGTCCCATCCCCTCCGCAGGCTACGAAGCAGAGCTGCTCCTCCGGGTTCTTTGCACAGCGGCTGCGTATATATTCCGTGGCGTCGCGTTTTCCTTTTGTCTCATAGATTTCACAATCCGGTCTGCCGCCGATTCGTTCCCGCACGATTCCGGGCACGGATCCGCCGCCGGCGGCGGGATTCACGATGAATATGTGTTTCATTGGTTTCCTCCCTGCCTTTCAACGCGCTCCCGATGGGATATGAAAGCTGTGCACTCCAGGCCCCAGGAGCATCTGCCGCCCGTCCGGGAGCTGCGCTTCCGCTTCACTTCCAAAGGGCACGGTCAGCTGCAGCGACAGCCCCGTTTCCTCAAACTGCCATTCCGAACGGATTTCCCCGAAGGGGCTCCTCAAACTGCATTTTGCAAAGCCTCCCCGGGGATCCGGCAGCGGCTCCCAGCGAAAGCGCCGGAATCCCGGTGCATCGTCCAGGGAGCGGATCCCGCTCATATACCCGTAGAGCCAAGCGGCGACGCTGCCATAAGCATAATGATTCAGCGAATTCATACCTGTCTCTGAGAAGCAGCCATCCGGCGTCAGCGAGTTCCACCGCTCCCAGATCGTGGTCGCCCCAAGCTTCACTTCATAGAGCCAAGAGGGGTATTCCTCCCGGAGCAGAAGATCCCAGGCATCCCGGGACGGAAGCTCCGCAAGGAGCCAGGGCGTACCCAAAAAGCCGGTGGTGAGGTGTCCCGCTTCCCGAATCAGCGCTCTGAGCAGTTCCCGCGTCCTGTCCAGATCCGGGGCGAGGCGCAGGTGCAGCGCAAGCACACAGGCCGTCTGCGTGCGGCAAAGGAGCTCTCCATCCCCGGAAAACCAAGTCTTTTGAGCTTTGTTCCGGTAACACGCCGCCAACGCATTTGCCCGCTGCGCGAGATCCTTCTCCCCCAGAAGCTCAGCTGCCTGCGCTGTCCGTTTCGCTGTCAGCCAGGCGTAACAAAGGCACAGGAAACCGATATCGGTTTTTCCGACCCTTTCCTTCGGTTCCTCCGGACGGTCCAGGGCCAGCCAGTCCCCGAAATGCCGGCAGGCTTTCGGCCAGTCGTCCTGGGCTGCTACCCATTCCATCCACTCACGCATATTGGGCAGCTGCCGCCTCAGCAGGCTGAGATCGCCGTAATGCTGCCACAGAGTCCAGGGGATCACGCTGGCTGCGTCTCCCCAGCCCACTGCGCCGCCCTCAAAGCCGCGGCTGCGGTTGCGGGCAAAGGGCACCACATAGGGCACACAGCCGCCGGCTTTTTGCTGTTCTTCCAGCATATCCGCAAGATACTTGGTAAAGAATGCAGCACAGTCCATTTGATAACATGCGGTATCTGCGAAAACCTGTGCGTCTCCCGTCCAGCCCTCACGTTCGTCCCGCTGGGGGCAATCCGTGGGCACATCCAGGAAATTGCCCCGCTGGCTCCAGCGCACATTTTCGATCAGTCGGTTCAGCCCTTCATGTCCCGTGGTGATGCTGCCGGTTTCCTCCAGGGCGGAGGATACGACGCAGCCGGTGAAATCCTCCGGATCCACGGGGACGTCGAAGCCTTCCAGCAGCACATATCGGAACCCGAACCAGGTAAAAAACGGCTGTGCCCATCGTCCGGCGCCGTCGCTTTTCCATTCAAAAGCGGCTTTTGCAGTTCGCAGATTTGCCCGGGAGAAGCACCCCTTCTCCAGCTGCTCTCCGTACTGCAGTCGAAGGATTCTCCCCTGGGGCGCCCGATCCCGAAAGCGCAGCCATCCGACCATGTTCTGCCCCATATCCAGAACGGTCTCTCCCCGGGGCGTTGTGATCACCTGCAAGGGCTTGCGCTCCATAAGAACCCTCACCGGCGGGCTGAGCCGATCCCGCAGCGGACCTGTCGGTGGACTGCAGAGCTGGACGGTGCCGCTTTTCCCTTTCCGGCCCGGATCCCATACTTCCCCGTCATAAATGCTGCTCTCCACGATAGGAGAAGAATCCCAGCGCCAGCTTTCATCCGTTCCGAAAATGACTTCGCCCTCTGCTGTCTCCGCATGCAGCTCTGCAATGGCGCAATCATAAGGACAATACTCGTAATCCTCGTTCTTCGTAAAGCTAAACCGGCCCCGGGATATGCCCCCGGCCAGCCAGATCTCCATCCGGTTCTCCCCTTTTTGCAGCAAACCCTCCAGGTCGAAGGTCTGAACCTGGACCCAGCGATCATAAGCGTTGAGTCCGGGCGTCAGCAATTCGTCCGAAGCGGGCTTACCGTTGATGAACAGCCGGTACAATCCAATGCCGGTAATGTAGACGCGGGCAGATACTGGTGAAGACGCCAGGAAAAACTCCCTGGACAATATGGCATTTCGTTCCTCACCGGCGGTGATCCATTTTCCCGTCCAAGGTTCGCTCATTTTTCCTGTTTCAAAGCAGGCTTCCGCTTCACCGTAGTCGCCCTGATCGCCCCACACGCCGATCTGCCAGCGATACTTTTTGCGGGGTTCCAGCTGCAGAGGCAGTTCCGTTCCCCTCTGATCCAAACCGGGCACGATCCCGGTATCGTAAATGCAATCGTCAGCACAGTAAACGCGCAGACTTGCATTCTCCTGGACTGCCGATTTCGTGTCCGACACGATCCAGGAAAAGCAGGGATTCATCAGGTTATAGCCAAGAGGCTGCTCCAGATGGTTTACACGAAGATGGGTTAGATGCACAGGGATCCGTCCTCTCCGTTTGTAATGATATTCATTTTACCATATTTCGTAAGGCTTCACAAGACTACGCCTTGTTCGCAGGATGATTCGGGCAGATTCCCGGGCGCTTTCTTTTATTTCCATTTCGCAAATACGCCTCTTGACTAATTTGCAATCTGATGGTAATTTAATAAATTGAGTGATAGTAAGCTTCAACTGTGTGAAAGAGGAAACGGAATGAGCAATCCATTCAAAACCCGAGAAGGCGGCGCTACGGTAACCGTGTTCGCGCCTTATGACTGCGGCAACCACTGCCCCTTCTGCGTCAACAAAGAGGAATACGCCGATACCAGCGGCTTCAGCCTGGAGAAGATCCTGGAAAGCATTGCAGAGATCGAAGCATTCACCCCGCGCTGCGATTTTGTGTTTACCGGCGGCGAGCCGCTGGCCAATCTGGAATCCCTGCAGCGGATGCTGGATGCAGTACCGACCACCCACCGCGTGTTCATCAACACCACGCTCCCGGTCATGAACGACTACTCCGAGGGCGAAGTCGTTGATTTCCTGAACAGCAATCGCGGCAAGATCACCTGCATCAATGTATCCAGGCATCTCTACAAATTCGTGGAAGAGGGCAATGACGATATTTTCGGCAAACTGCAGGTCCCCACGCGGGTCAACTGCGTTCTTTTCTACAATCACGCCGCCGAGCGGATGCTTTCCTTCATCCGCCGCTTTGCGCCCTGGAATGTGCCCATCCAATTCCGTGCCGACTACACAAAGACGACACCGGAGAACCTTTACGACGAATCGGACGACGAGATCCTGCGGGACCTTCGCAGTATCCTGAAGCCCACGCTGCTGGAAGGCTGCCGCATCCGCTGCAACTATGAATTTCTGGACGGGGATCACAAGATCTCATACCACAAGACCCTTCCTTACAGTACCATCACCGAGACGGATGATGAGGGCAGGACTTATGATATTCTCTATGACGTACTCATCAAGCAGAACGGAGACTTCCATTCCGACTGGACCGGTGTAAAGATGGACCTGGAGGATTACAGGAAGGTTGTCTTTGAGCCCTACGATCTTCACCGGATTTATTAAACAGTTCCCGGGCCTTTGGGCCCGGGAGTTTTGTAAGGAGGCTAATCAATGAAGCATTTTGGCGACCGAGTGGAGGATCTGGTCATCACCTACATCGGCGGCGGCTCCCGCGGCTGGGCATGGACGCTCATGAGCGACCTGGCAAGAGCCGGGGATCTGAGCGGCACAGTCCGGCTGTATGATATCGATGCCCAGGCCGCCTATGTGAACGA
>JAEEGI010025092.1_pt1 | contig 11579 bp, 9 predicted proteins | sample 8958751 | NCBI WGS metagenome assembly JAEEGI01 (sample SAMN16246545, study PRJNA631951) | gut metagenome | biome: gut microbiome; feature: rumen; material: KS-attached | host: Bos | place: Iran: Karaj | collected 2018-10 | reverse complement strand
TGCTGGCTCTGTGTAGGTCCAAGAACCAACTATGGATGAAGCGGATGTCTGGTTGGTCAAGGCTCCGAGTACTCCTGTGATGATGTCAACTGCGCCATTATTGGTGCCAGTTCCATTTCCGTCTGTACCGGTGAGAATGTTGGGCAGTCCGCCACCGCAACTAATAGATGACAATAGGATTGCTGCAATGAATGATGTTGATAAAAATTTTTTCATAATAATAATATTTTAAATGATTTTGATCTCTTGTTAATTTCATAATTCTATATTAATTGCAAATATAGATGTTTTTTTTTACCAATAAAAATTTTTGTGGACGAAAAGTTATATTATATATCTTCAATCACTTCCTTTCCATTTGTATTTATTTGATTCAATAAGATTATTTATTTGAAAAAAATGTGTAATTTTGCAAAAAAAATAATATGTTGAAGTTTTTATGTTTTGGAAGTGGAAGCTCTGGCAACTGTTATTACCTCTCAGATGGTAATGAGGCCATCATTATTGATGCGGGTATAGGCATAAGGACTATAAAAAAATACTTCTTGGAATATGGCGTTGATGTGAAAAACATAAAAGCTATCTTGGTTACACACGACCACTTCGACCATGTTAAGGCTGCTGGTGAACTGAGCAAATTTCTTAATGTTAAAGTTTACGCCTCTGAATTGGTGCTAAAAAAAATGACATCATCCTATAGGTCAAAATTGCTAATGGATTGTTGTGTGCCGGTTTACGAAAACATATCTTTTCAGCTGGGACATTTTAATGTTTGTCCTTTCAGGCTGCCTCATGACTCGGTCGATAATTTTGGATATCTGATTGACACAGGATTGCAGAACTTTATTTTGATGACGGATATAGGAATGCCGACAGAGGCGGTTTGCCGTTATATTTCAAAAGCGGAAAATCTTGTCATCGAATCGGATTTTGATGAAGATATGTTGGATAAGAATCCAAGATATTATCAAGATTTGAAAGAAAGAATAAAAGGGCCGTTTGGACATCTATCCAATCGTCAGACTGCTGAGCTGATTGCGAATAATTATCATCCAAATTTAAAAAATGTGTGGCTCTGTCATTTGAGTGCAGAGAACAATTTGCCTGATAAGGCACATGATGAGGTCGCTGCCAAATTGCGTGAAAATGGTATTGTCCCAGGTGAAGATGTGAATATCCATGTCTTGATGAGAAAAAAAGTTTCTGGACCCTGGATTTTGAAATAATGTCTGCGCCTACAAGAATTTTTTAAAATCTAACTAAAATCCATTTTTCTGATGAATCGTTTTAAAGCAGCTCTTTTTGATCTTGATGGAACTCTTGTCGATACAGAGAGCCAATATTCTCAATTTTGGGGACAAATTGGAAGGGAGTTTCATCCTGAATTGCCTCATTTCAGTGATACTATTAAAGGGACAACTCTTGAGCATATATATAATTCCTTCTTTCCCGACGAATCTTTGCAGGAAGCAATCACCATTCGTCTTGATGAATGGGAGGCAGGGATGGATTATCCATTTATTGCAGGAGCAAGGGCCTTTATTGACAATATCAAAAATAATGGTGTGAAGTGTGCGGTAGTCACAAGTTCTAACCTTAAGAAGATTGATGCACTCAGAAAAAAAATGCCACGGTTTGATGAATTGTTTGAAATGGTGCTTACTTCTGAAGATTTCACACGTTCAAAACCCGATCCTTATTGCTATTTGCTGGCTGCATCAAGGTTTGGTTGTGACATAGGTGAATGTGTGGTTTTTGAAGATGCTTTCAATGGCTTAAAGGCTGGAATGTCGTCAGGAATCTTCACTGTTGGACTTGCCACGACTAATCCGATAGATTCTATTCGCTCTTTGTGCGATTATGCGGTTCCGGATTTCAATCATTTGAATTACGAATTAGTTAACAATTTATTAAACAATAAAAAATAATTAAAATGGCTGGTTATTTAGTTGAGGATGCCAGAAAGGTTACAACTCATCGGCTTACTCAAATGAAAAGGGAAGGCAAGAAAATTGCCATGCTTACTGCTTATGATTACACGACGGCCCAAATTGTTGATGCGGCCGGAATGGATGTGATTTTGGTCGGTGATTCTGCTTCTAACGTTATGGCTGGAAATGTCACAACATTGCCGATTACTTTGGACCAGATGATTTATCATGCTAAGGCTGTTGTCAGGGCAACGAAAAGAGCATTGGTTGTGTGTGACATGCCTTTTGGAACTTATCAGGTTAATCCTACGGAGAGTGTGACTAACGCAATTCGTATCATGAAAGAAAGCCATTGTGACGCCCTTAAGCTGGAAGGAGGAGTGGAGATTCTTGATACGGTTAGGAAGATTCTTGATGCGGGAATTCCTATCTGTGGACACCTTGGACTTACACCACAGTCAATCAACAAGTTTGGTACTTATACAGTAAGGGCGAAGGAGGAAGCTGAAGCAAAAAAATTGGTTAGTGATGCTCATGCGCTTGAAGAAGCTGGATGCTTTGCTGTTGTTCTTGAGAAAATACCTGCTAAATTAGCAGCTCAGGTTGCTAGTGAACTTTCCATTCCTGTTATCGGGATAGGGGCTGGACATCAGGTGGATGGACAAGTGCTTGTGGTGGCTGATATGTTGGGGATGACAAAAGGATTTACACCTAAATTCCTCAGAAGATATGCTGATCTTGCAACGGTAATGACGGACGCTATAGGTCAATATATCACTGATGTGAAATCCTCGGATTTTCCTAACGACAACGAGCAGTATTAAAAAGTGGTTCTAAAAAATGGCTTTAGAAGGCTAGTCCCCTTGGGGATATTTGTTTTAGAAAAAACGCCAATTAACTTTGGCGTTTTTTTCTTTTTATGCTTTTTCTTTAATCTTATAAAAACTTAAATCTGAACAAATTTGCTGAAAAGTCGAATTTTTTTTGTAACTTTGCATGAAAATATGTTTATTAGATGAAAGCGAAAAAGATTCTATTTATTACTCAGGAGATGATTCCTTTCGTGCCTGAATCCCCTAAGGCTGTATTCGGCAAAAATCTTCCTAAATCCATTCAGGAAAGCAACTGCGAAATCAGAACTTTTACTCCAAAATGGGGAATTATCAATGAAAGGAGAAACCAGCTTCATGAAGTTATACGCCTCTCTGGAATGAATATCATCATCGATGAGACGGACCACCCATTGATTATAAAAGTAGCTTCTCTTCCCCAGGCCAGGATGCAAATATATTTTATTGACAATGACGATTATTTCATGAAGCGTCAGATGTCTTTAGATGAGAATGGAATCCCTTATGAAGACAATGGCGAGAGGGCTATCTTTTATGCCAGAGGGGTGTTGGAAACTGTGAAGAAATTGAATTGGACCCCAGATATCATCCATTGCCATGGATGGATCACTTCTGTTACTCCGGCTTATATAAAGAAAGCATATCAAGATGAACCGTCTTATGCGAATGTCAAGGTTGTCTATTCTGCATCGAAACCTGAATTTAAAATGGATTTTGGAAAGCATTTTGTGGATTGCTTGCCATTTAAGGATTTGCAGCTTGATGATTTAAAAGATGTGTTTAATGGTAAATATGGTTATGACGAGTTGCAGAAATTGGCAGTAAAATATTCTGATGGTGTCATTCTTGATGATTCGAAGGTCAATAAGTCTGTGATAAATTATATTGAATCTTTGAACAAACCTATGCTTGGATATCAAGAACCGGATAATTTCAGACAAGCATATCTTGACTTTTATGATTCGTTACTATAAACTTTTTTTATTTAGTAGTAATCATGTGTAGATTTTTTAAATCATTGTCCATGTTGTTTTTCCTTACAGTTGCTGGAAACTATTTTGTTTCTTGTGACGACAACACAGGGAGCCTTGGCTATGATATCGTGCCCAACACTGATTTGGTCGATAATAATTTCACTGTTTTGAATGTGAAGACTTCCTCCTATGAGGTGGGGGATAAAGTTCTTGCCAGGTCCAGTACTTCTTACCTTGGGAAATACACTGACCCTGAGACAGGTACGGTGATAAGCAGTGATTTTTTGGCACAATTCTATTGCCCTGAAACTTTCGCTTTTCCAGACAACATTGTTGATGATTATATCACTGGAGCGGAAATCCGTCTATATGTGAATGACTTTATTGGTGATTCATTAGCCACTTTCAAACTAAATGTTTATGAATTGGATAAGGTGATGGATGCCAACAGCGATTACTACACTAATATTGACCCATCAGAGTATTATGATGAAACTGCCAAACCTGTAGCAACCAAATGGTTCACAATTTCTGACAGGACTATCTCTGATGACACTCGATGGTCTAATGACTATGTGAAAAGCATCAGAATCGCTTTGCCTCGTGAAATGGGACAGCAGATTTATGATGCTTATCGCACTCAACCTCAATATTTTTCCAATACGGACACTTGGCTGAATTCCGGACTTCCAGGAAGTAAGGGTTTTTATTTTCAGGTTGAAAGTGGGGATGGTGCGATTGCTTATGTTAATGTGGCACATTTCAATATCAATTTCAGATTCACTGATGAAGAGACGAAACGCGACACATTGGGAACTATGCAGTTCGCTTGTACTGAAGAAGTTGTTCAGGCCACAAGGTTCAGAAATTCCAATCTTACATCTCTTCTCGATAATAAAGAAGCGACATATTTGAAGAGTCCTGCGGGAATCTTTACTATGGCGGAACTTCCTGTGGATGAAATCAGCCTTAACGACACGATCAATTCTGCTCGTCTGGTCTTGAAAAGATATAATGACAAAATAGACGGCAAATTTAAACTGCCAATTACAAAAACCGTGTTGTTGGTACGGCTTGATGATTATCTGAATGGCTTTTTTGAGAAATATTCGCTGGCTGATGGAATTACATCGTATGTTACGAATTTTTCTTCATCTACCAATACCTATGAATTCAGCAATATTGCTAAACTTATCAATGTGATTCAAAAGGAGAAGGCTGAAGGAAAAGCAACGGAAAACTACAATAAAGTACTGCTGATTCCTGTTGAAGCCACCTATTCCACAATTAATAATGCTACAACATTGGTGAAATTGGCTCACGACTTCTCGATGTCGAGTGTGAAACTTGTGGGAGGAGATAATGATAATGTGGGTCTGGAAATCGTCTATAGTAATTATAGAAAGTAGGATGCTTTCCGAATAATAAAAACCAATGCGCCGAAACAACAGTATGTTGATTCGGCGCATTGTTTATTGATATTGTGTTTGTGTGAATTTGAAACTTAGCAGTTCCTTTTGGGTGGACGGCGATTTGAAAAGGCAATGAATAGTGCACCCCGCTTCTTTGATGAACCGTAAGTCTTGAGCGTTTTTTATCTTGCTGACAAGCCTTCTTTCCAGTTCGCCTTTTTGGGAGTAGAAAAGTTCTAATTCTGACGAATCGCACCTCAGCGAATAGTTGTAGATATAGTCATTTGCTTCTTCTCCATTTTCATGAACAATGTATGAGATGCTGTCAAGGGTGACAAACTCATCTATTTTTTGAGGGCATCGCCGTTTGTTGAATTCACTTGTTTCACGTTTGATACGTTCGTCAAGCGATTCTTGGCATGCAGAGAATAACAGCAATAAAAGTGCTAATATTGAAAATTTACGCATGGATTCTAATGGACTACTTTTGTTGAATGGCTTTCAATGCTCTTGCAAGTTGGTCGGGACAGGAGGTGCTTTTGGCACCACATTTGATTCCTTCAAGTTTGCTGATTACTTCGTCAACATTCTTACCTTTGCATAAAGTCGCTACTCCTATGGTGTTCCCTGGACAGCCTCCAACGAATTGGATGTCTGTTATATTGTTGGTTTCATGATCTATATCAACAATAATCTGTTTGGAACATGTTCCTTCCGTTGTATATACGTACTGCATATGTTGGAGTTTTTGGAAAATAAAGGCTCGTCAATATTTGCGAGCCTTTATTGGGGAGTGATATGTGTTTTATGTTGTATCTTATAGGCTGTTTACTTCATGTTTGTGTAAACATTCTGAACATCATCAAATTCTTCAAGACGTTCAACCATTTTTTCAATGGTCTCACGCTGTTCGTCTGTCACTTCTTTCAGATCATTTGGAATATATGTGAACTCAGCAGAAACGATTTCTAAGTTGTGCTCCTCCAAATATTTCTGTATCAAGGCAAAACATTTTGGATCGCCATAAATGGTTATTGTCGTCTCATCTTTGTCCTCATCGTATTCTTCATCAAATTCATCGCTTACACCGTATTCTATTAAATCAAGAACCAACTCATCCATGTCCAAGTCCTCTTTTTTCTTAAAAGTGAACTGGGCAAGATGGTCGAATAAGTAGGCGAGAGACCCCATAGTTCCTAAAGTGCCACTGAATTTGTTGAAAATGGAACGTACGTCTGCCACTGTGCGGGTGGTGTTGTCGGTCAGGGTGTCAACAAAAACGGCAATACCGAATGGGCCATAGCCTTCATAGGTCATTGTCTTGAAAGAAGACTTGTCCTTGCCCATTGCGTTTTTGATAGCACGTTCAATGTTGTCTTTTGGCATGTTTTCATGCTTGCACGTGGCTATGATGGCACGCAGACGTGAGTTGTTTTCTGGCTCTGGACCGCCTTCTGCTACTGCGATTTGTATTTGTTTACCAAGACGTGTGAATGTCTTTGCCATGTTGCCCCAACGTTTCAGTTTGCGGGCCTTACGAAATTCAAATGCTCTTCCCATTATTTTGTTCTATATTGATATGATTATTTTCCTCTTACTTTTGCGTTTAATTGCTTGCAGATATTCTGTTCGATTTTGTTCATGATGGACTCAATTTGTTTGTCATTGAGAGTTTTCTCATCGTCTTGAAGAACAAAGTTCACAGCATAGCTCTTTTTGCCTGCTTCCAAGTTCTTACCTTCATACACATCAAAAAGATTCACATCTTTGAGCAGCTTTCTTTCACTTGAATAAGCAATACGTTCAATATCAGCAAATTGAATATTTGTGTCAACCAATAAGGCTAAGTCGCGGCTTACGGATGGATATTTCGGTATTTCTCTGAAGCTGACACTGTTCTTTTTGATGAGTTTCATCAGATTGGTCCAATTGATATCAGCGAAGAATACAGGCTGGGTAATATCAAGCTTTGATGTCTGCTTTTTGCTTACGATTCCGAATGAGGCAATCTCCTTGCCGCCCTTGTTGCTGATCTTTTGGCCCACTGTCCAAATGTCATTGCTGAAGTTGCTGATGTTTAAGCTGGCAAACACAACACCCAGACGTTTGAATATGTTGAAAACATAAGTCTTCAATTCATATACACTCGACATTTCGTCAGCATGAATCCAACTGCCTTTCACTCGCTTTCCTGTAATCCATATTCCCATGTGGCGATCTTCACTGTATGGCGCAAGAATCTGCCGTGAGGTTTCACCAGAAGGAACCACACCGGTGAGGTCAGTTTTCTTTTCTGGATTGAAATAATAGCAACTGCCAAATTCAAAGAACTTTAAATCTGGAATCTGACGGTTGATATTGTGGCTTATACTTTCCAAACCTCCGAAAAGTAATGTCTGACGGAGTACACCTAAGTCCTGGCTTAATGGATTGAGAAGTCTCACCAGATTAGATGATGCGTAGGTCTCACAATTGTCATAATACGACACCTTTGTAAGGGAGTTGTTCAGGATTTCGTTGAATCCGGTTCCAACCAGCTGTTCTGAAATCAGATTCTGAAGTTTGTTGCTTCTGTCTGTTTCGCCTTTCACTGTGAGGGATGAACGGACTTGAGTTGGGATTTCTATGTTGTCATAGCCATATATTCTCATCACTTCCTCAACAATGTCGCATGGACGTTTCACGTCAACCCTATATGCAGGAACCTCCAATTTGAGACCCTCGTCAGTTTCGGACAGCACCTTCATGCCTAAATCCTCACAGATGGATTTGATGTTGACATGAGGAATGGACTTGCCAATCAAATCATCGCAATATTGATAGTCTATATCAACTATGGCATTCTGAGGAAGGTATTCGGTGACAACATCCTTGATTTCCATTGAAATCTCACCGCCAGCCAATTCTTTAGCCAATATGGCGGCTTGTTTTATCGCATAAAGCTGTCCGTCAGGATCAATGCCTCTTTCAAACCGGAAGGAAGCATCAGTCTGAAGACCATGACGACGTGCAGATTTACGTATCCATGTTGGATGGAAATAGGCTGACTCAAACAACACATTTGTTGTTGTCTCGTATGTTCCAGAACCTTTGCCACCGAAAACTCCGGCAATACACATCGGTTCTTCGGCATTGCAAATGGCAAGGTCCCGGTTGCTGAGTTTGTGTTCCACACCATCCAGTGTGATGAACGATGTGCCTTCAGGCATGGCCTTCACCACCACTTTTTTCCCTGCTATCATATCGGCATCAAAACAATGCAATGGTTGTCCGTAAGCCATCATGATGTAGTTGGTGATGTCAACGATATTGTTTATTGGACGGAGACCGATTGTCGTGAGGCGGTCTTTGAGCCATTTCGGAGATTCTTTCACTGTGCAGTTCTTGATTGAAACGGCACAATAGCGGGAACAGGCTTCCTTTTCTTCAATTACGACATCGATGTCTAAATCATGATTGTCAACAGAGAAAGACGCAGTGTCAGGTCTGTGAAGGGAAGTCTTATATCCGTTTTGACGTAAATAGGCATAAAAATCACGGGCAACACCCCAATGCGAACATGCGTCTGAATGATTTGGAGTGATGTCAACTTCTATGAGCCAATCACTTTCAAGACCGAAATATTGAGCTGCAGGCATACCTACTTCTGTATCGTCGGGTAATACCATAATACCGTCATGACTCGTACCTACGCCAATCTCATCTTCTGCGCAAATCATGCCATTGCTTTCAACTCCACGGAGCTTGGACTTTTTTATGACGAATTCCTTGTCGTTGTCATATAGTTTTGTACCAAGTGTTGCGACGATCACTTTCTGATTCTCGCTCACATTGGGGGCACCACACACAATTTGTTCTATCTGGCCGTTTCCTAAATCAACCGTGCATACATGCATGTGGTCACTGTTGGGATGAGGAACGCATGTGAGGACTTTGCCCACGACTAATCCTTTTAAGCCACCTTTGATTGACTGAACTTCTTCTACACCGCCAACTTCAAGACCTACACTGGTCAGCGCAGCTGCCACTTCTTCTGCAGACATGTTGAAATCAACATAGTCCTTAAGCCATTTATAACTGATATTCATGTGTTGTTGAACTTATATTTTTACACAAAGAAAACAACCACAAGGATTTTCCTAGTTCATGATAAGTGCTAGTACTATATCCTTGTGCTCATTCTCTTATTTTATCATGCAAAGTTAGCAAAAGTTATGCGCAATTCAAAATAAACCACTCTTTTTTTGCCTATTTCGGATGGAGAAAGGGGCGGAGATGGGGGATTCTGCCTTATTCTGTCTTTAATAATAATTCAGTCTGTTTAAAGTCTTCTGATTGAATGCGTAATTTCACATTCCCAGGATGTTTGCCTGAACGGATGATGACAAGTGCACTTCCGTCAAAAAGATGACGTTCATTTGTCACGTTTAATTCATCAGAATAGATGTCTCCATTGCTGACTGCTACTATTCTAGCATCACCTTCCACTGAAAACGTCAACTTTGAGTTACATCCGTAAACCCTTCTGTTTTTGTTATCTACAGCATGAATCCGGATGTGCTGAAGATCCATGCCATCAGCTTTCCAGTGGATGTTGTCTGGAGTGCATTGCAGTTTTGAAGGAGTGCCGCTGGTGCTGATTTCATGGCGACACACTTCTTTGCCGCCATTCCTTCCGATGGCTTCAAGCTTACCAGCAGACCAAATGACGTCGTTCCAGACCACTTTGTTTCTTGTCTTGGGATTGTTGATGTTGTTTTTCCTGATACCTAACGACTTGCCATTAAGCCTCAACTCAACTTCTTCTGTGTTGGTATAGGTGTGGACAGTTACTTTAGGGCTTGAGGACTTGTCGCCTAGATTCCAATTTTCTGTCAGCTTTGTTCCGCCAACCTTGATGCCATTCCAGTCAAAAGTTCTATTGTCGGTCATCACTCCGATGTGGATCATAGGGGATTCCGTGAAATAGCTTTTTATATAATAGGCTGATGGCTTGGGCTCTAAGGATATGTCGAAAATGCCTTGATACCAGCCCTTCGCTGGCCATCCATTGCTTTCACCAAGATAGTCAATCATTCCCCAGTAGGCAAGTCCTACAACCTTGTCCAGTTCCATCTCAAAGAAATTGGCACCCATCATGGAAGTATTGGCCTCACTTTGGTAGAATATCAAATTTGGAAATTTACGGCCGTCTCCAGGGAAATACATATATCTGTAGTTGTAGGCGGCTATGTCGGTTTCATGAACCAGAGGGGCAGGGAGGGAGTCTGTGTCAACATTTCTTCCTCTTGGATGCATTGCCACAGTTATAGGGCGTGTTGCATCGTAGCGTTTCACCAGTTCTTTTTGCATTCTGTAGGCGGTCACTCCCCAGTCGGCATAGGGAAGCTCCCAATAGGTCTGGAGTTCGTTTCCTAAACTCCATATTGCCACACATGCATGATTCCGGTCACGTTTGATAAATTCCGGGATGTTTTCCTGCCACAACTCTGACCAGGGTTTTCTTCCACCGCAGTATTTGTCCAGCCATTTGTCATAGAGTTCATCCACCACTATGATTCCATAATGGTCACACAATTTGAGTAAACTTTCACTGTATGGATTGTGGGAAGTGCGGATGTGATTGAATCCAAATGACTTGATGAGCTCTATTCTTTTCTCTATTGCTCGCTCATAAGCGGCTGCTCCCAGTCCTCCTAAACTGTGATGGTTGGCAATGCCTTTCAACAGCAGCTTTTGACCATTGAGGCGCATGCCGTATTCTGGAGAGAATTCAAATTTCCTGACACCAAACTCTTCAGATAACTCATCAGCGACCTTTCCGGAATTGTCATATAGACTGACTTGGGCAGTGTATAAGGTTGGAGTTTCACAATTCCATAACGAAAGCCCCGTCAGGTGAAGTGTGTCGAGGATATACTCATTGGTTTTTTGTTTTGGATAGAACTTTTTTGAAACCTGCTTCTGAATGATTATCTGGCCATCAGGAGCTATGATGGTGTAAGAAAAAGCTATGGATTTTGTTTTTGAGTCAAGGAGAGTTGTGGTTTCTGCTTGAAGTATGATATCAGCATCTCCTTTGTTGCCCTGTATGTTGGTCACATTGCATGTGATATATAGAGGATGGCGAGGGAAATACATACGTGGATGTGTCGTTTTCAGATAAACATCACGGAAAAGTCCGCCACCAGTGTACCACCTTGAATTTTCAGGTTTTTGCGTGTCGGCCTTTACGGCTATGACATTATCTTGACCCCATTTTATGTTTTTTGTGATGTCAACCTCAAATCCCAAATATCCATAGTCTGTTCCGCCAACGAGTTCGCCATTCAAGTAAACATCGCCAGTAAGCATGATTCCTTCAAAATCAAGTAGAATCCGCCTTCCTTTTAATGAGTCGGCAGGAATGAA
>JAEEGI010025084.1_pt1 | contig 11581 bp, 8 predicted proteins | sample 8958751 | NCBI WGS metagenome assembly JAEEGI01 (sample SAMN16246545, study PRJNA631951) | gut metagenome | biome: gut microbiome; feature: rumen; material: KS-attached | host: Bos | place: Iran: Karaj | collected 2018-10 | reverse complement strand
GTTTAGTTGATACAGTAGATCGTCATATTGAGATTCAATATGATGATGGTACAACAGCTTTTTCTGAAGTTTATATTCAAGAATTGTGGAATAAAATATATGAACTTTATAAGAAGTACGAGCCGATTATTTCAACCGCAAAGTCGCCTGAGCCAAGCGAATCTACAAATATCAGCAGTGATATTTATTTTAAAGAGCCCGAACCGGAAAACATTGTGTATGATGAAGAACACGGACTGAGCTATGTGAAAAATCAGCTTCTTATCAGTACCTCTCTTGGTACGGAGAGAAGCAAAGTAGTTGAAATGCTTAGTACAGGTGATTATGGCGAAGCTCAGATTGTAGGTGAGATTGCTCTGACAGGAGATTATCAAGTTGAGTTCTCAGAAGATCATAGCCTGAGTGAAATGCAGGAAATTGCCGATTACTATATGGTGTTCCCTTTTGTTGAAAATGTAACGCTTAATATTATTTCTGAAAAAGCACCTGACCAATCTGATATTTCAGATGATGATAAGCAAGATTCAAAGCCACTAATCGATAATAGCAAATTTCCTGAAATTCCTTCTGACAGTAAAAGTATATCTAAAATTACAATTAGTGAAATAGGCGGCGAGGAATCTAAAAATCATACTTTGACAATATCGCAAAATGATAACGCCTATGTAATGTGTAAAGAAGATTATAGGATGGGAAAAACCACGACATATTATATATCAGATTCGGACTATCAAAGTATAGTATCAATAGACTTAACAGATTATTTAAATAAACAACCCGAGGTAGAAAATGGTTTAGTTGATACAGTAGATCGTCATATTGAGATTCAATATGATGATGGTACAACAGCTTTTTCTGAAGTTTATATTCAAGAATTGTGGAATAAAATATATGAACTTTATAAGAAGTACGAGCCGATAGAAGAAAATCTTACCGGTTTTAGTGAGTACGGATTAAACGTTCTCTCATGGGATTGTGATGATGATATTTCGTTTGATATATATAGAAAAGAAGAAAAAGAGACTGAATTTACCTTAATAGATAGCGTAGAAGATTATCTCTACTATGTAGACGAAGAAGCAGAACAAGGCGTAAATTATAATTATTATGTTGCTTCTGATAAAACAGGAGATAACAGTAATATAATAGATCTTAAAACTTCTTCTCTCCCTTCAGAAGATGAGTTAATAGAAGAACCTCAATGGTATAAAGATATGGTGAATCTTACAGAAGATTATTATCAATTGAAAATCGGATTTCAGCAAGGGGATAATATTAAATATGTATCTAAGCAGTTAGATTTACCTATTAAAGGAGAAAATGGTTCTAATATTAATTGGAAAAGCTCTGATTCAAAGGTCATTAATTCAACAGGAAATATTATCGCAGAAAAAATAAATGATTTTACTCCAGTTAAGATGATTGCAACTATAAGCTGTGGTGATTTTAGTATGAAAAAAGCATTTGATATTGAAATCGCACCAAAGCTTGAAATTGAAAAAATTGAAAAGTTGACATTTGAAGATTTAGCTGATTTAAATGGCGGTTATGTCCCTGAAATGACTTTAGATTTATCGAAAAGTTATTATACGAATATAATGGGAGTTTGTTCTGATACGCCGGTTTATAATAGTGAAGGAGCATTAGAAGTTATAAAATCCTTATCTGAATTTCTAGGCTTTACAGATGCTGAAAACCAATTGTATTTTTGTGATTTTAATACCAGTTCTAATACTAATACATTTACTTTTAGACAAAAGTATAATAATGTACCAGTCATAGGCAGATGTCTTTCAGTGGTTGCTGATAAAAAAACCGGAATAGTGATGAGTATCATAAATGGATTGGATCCTAATGTTAAGATAGAAACAACAAAACCTAAAATAGAGCAAGAACAAATTGCATCAATTGTAAAAGAAAAATACTCTGCAACAATTGTTGGCGAACCAGAACTTGTAATTTATTATACTGATTCAGGTGAAGAAGATATGAAGCCGTATTTATCATGGTCGGTTAATATAGCTTTATCTGAAACAAACCAGATAATTATTGATGCTATAAATGGCAACATAATTGAGGAATATGGTGCCGTATCATCAAATTAATAATATACAGATGCCATTTTTAATCATTGATGATTCAACCGGTGAAGTAATACATGAACGTAAAATGACTGTTTATTATGATTAGCTTCAAGATTAATGATGCATAATCCCATCTTTGACAGATAATAAGAATAAAAAGCCTTGCAGACCCGCGTAAAAACGCAGCCTGTAAGGCCTTTTTTTAATGAGTGAAGATTGTAGCTATATTATTTTATCTTGTAATTTTTGATTTTTAAGTTGATTTTTATTGTATTTCGTGATATACTTTAGACATTAATAAAAGAGATTATATTATTACGCAATTTTTATAATATAAAAAATGAAAGGAGGGCTGGATGGAGTCCTTTGGAAAGATATTAACTAAATTACGTAAAGCAAAAGGGTTATCGCAGATCGATGTAGCAACAAAAATGACAGAAGCAGGCTTTGTAACCCTAAATCAGTCAGTCAGCAGATGGGAAAAAGATATAAATGTTCCTAATGCTTTGCAGTTCCTTGAATTAATGAGAATATTTGAAGTATCAGATGTTCGCGGAGCATTCGGACATGTAGACGTAGAATTCCCATTAAGTCAGCTTAGCGAAGAAAATAGAAATAAAGTATTAGATTATATATCAAATCTTGTAGATGCTCAGAAATATCGTAATGGCGAGGTAAAGGAATCAAATTCTGCAGACGCAAATGTATCAAGAATAAAGGGGAAGCAGAGAAAGGTGCGTGTAAATAAGCCTAGAATCCATTCTGTACCAGCAGATAAGCTCCCAGATGCAGAGTCATTCAAGAATGAGAAATCAAATGTAATAATAATAGAAACAGAAAAAATCGGAAATGTACGCAGACTTCCATTTTATGACCTTGCTGTATCAGCTGGTCCAGGAAACTACATGGATTCAGAATCAGATTCAAGTAATATGATCGATGTACCTGAAAAAATACCAGCATCAGCAGATTTTGCCGTAAGAATCAGCGGAAATTCAATGCAGCCAAAGTTCAAAAATGGAGATCTGGTATGGGTACATAGCCAGGCATATATTGAAAGTGGCGAATTTGGTATATTCAACTATGATGGAGATGCTCTTTGCAAGCAGTTCGTTAGTGAAAATGGAAAAAGTGCACTTGTATCAGTCAATCCCGAATACGCACCCAAGCCACTTAATGATGAACACGATTTTAAAGTATTCGGAAAAATTGTCGGAACTTCTCCGGTAACCAGCGATATGGACATATAATAGCAAAAAGCATATTGTAATTTTAAACTAAGGCTTACATTTTAAGAAATGTAGGCCTTTATATATTAAAGACTGATATTTTCAATGCAAGAAAAAATTTTACCGAAAGTGAGGTGACTTTCTATGCACGATATATGGAATCCTTGGCATGGCTGCAAGAAAGTCAGCGAAGGATGCCAGAACTGCTATATGTATTTTCTCGATGAAATGAGAAGCCAAAAAGGAAGCGACATATATCGGACAAAGGCAGGTTTTAATTATCCTTTAAGCAAGGATAAAAGCGGTAATTATAAGGTAAAAAGCGGTGAAATGATCAGAGTTTGCATGACATCTGATTTCTTTTTAGAAGAAGCGGATGCATGGCGAGATGAAGCATGGCAGATAATTAAAAGGCGTCCTGATGTTAAATTCTTTTTATTGACCAAAAGACCGCAGCGAGTTGCAGAGCATTTACCTGAAAACTGGGGATCAGGCTGGGAAAATGTCATGTTTAACGTAACATGCGAAAATCAGAAAAGGGCAGATGAGAGAATACCAATATTATTTGACCTCCCATTTAAGCATAAAGGAATAATGTGCGCTCCATATATAGGCCCGGTAAGTATCGAAAAATATTTACCAGCAGGCCAGATTGAACAGGTATTGTGTGATGGAGAAAATTATAATGGTTCAAGGCCATGTCATTATGAATGGGTAAAATCATTAAGTGATGAATGCAGAAAATATAATGTTACATTTACATTTTGCGGTACAGGCAGATGCTTTGTAAAAGACGGAAAAATGTATAAAATCGAAGGAAACGGTGTTCAAAGTGAACAGGCATATAAATCAGGATTAAGCCATCAAGGAAAGCCAATTGAATTTAAGCTTACAGATGAATGGGGATATCCATTAAATGAAAATATGCTATATAAACCGTTTTTCGGTCCTAAATGTATGAATTGCGGAATGAAACAAACCTGTAACGGTTGCAGTAAATGTGGAAAATGCGGAGCTGTATTTACGTAATGTATTTACATAATGTATTTACATAATGTATTTCATAATGTATTTATCTATTGCAAGATAATTAAACAAGAAATCAATTATCAAGCTCTAATTAGATTACAAATGCAATGAAAAAAAATCTCTGATTTTAAGTCAAAATCCCGGGCAAATACTTGCAAAATGAAATAGAAGATGGTATAATAAGTGACAGATAACTTTTCGCTAAATGCAGGTTTAACGAAATAATGGTAAGTAGTCGAGAGTGGTTTATGTTTTTAAAGGCAAAATCCCGTATATTCATCAATATGCCTATATAAAGGGTTTTCAAGGCATTTATGTATTTATACAATTGTGTATTATATCTACTTAAAGCCTTATATAAACATCCATGTATTATCTATATAAAGGAATTTATATATTGCTATATATGTAATTACAGGTCAGCTTTCAATTGAAATTGTTCCTGGCTTTGTATTTGTTCGTTTAAGAGTCTTTAAATCGTTCTACGCAAGTTTGTAAGCCTTTAACATAAAAAACTCTCTACGGGGCTATTTGCCCTATTACTGTTTGAATCAAATCGATTGTGAGCGTTTTTTCGCTTCTTAAACGTATATTTTATCGTTTAAGCCCACTAAAAATGCTCATAAATTATTTAAATTATAACAATACACTAAGAATTATAATTATAAGTAAATTCTACATAGATAAATACTTATGACATTTATGTAACTATAAATGCCAGCAAAAAAACTAATATAATAAGGACAAAAAAATGGCTGAAAATAATAATCCAACGTATACTGAAGTTAAAAATAAGGAATATGTCCTAAAACTTCGTGAAATGCTTGCAAGACTTCCAAGATTCATGAAAACCTATATCTATGGAATCGAGCAAAAGACACAGCCTCGTACAAGAATTGCATATTTAGGCGATAATGAGGTGTTTTTTAGATTTATAAAGCAGGTAAATCCTGTCTATAAAAACATGGAAATTGTTGATTTTCCGCTAAAAATGCTCGATCAGATCACTACTGAGGATATTGAGGAATATGAGCATTATCTTAAATACTATATTGATCCAGAAACACATTGTGAAATAATTAACAATGAGAGAGCAATAAAAAGGAAGATGTCTTCTCTCCGCTCCATGTACAATTTTTTCTACAAAAATCAATCAATCGATACCAATCCAGCCATGCAGATAGACATGCCAAAGCTTCATGATAAAGCCATAGTCCGCATGGATACTGAGGAAGTCTCAAGGCTATTAGATGTTGTAGAAACAGGTGAAACCTTATCAGATGCTCAGAAACGCTTCCATAATAAGAATAAACTGCGTGACCTTACCATGATATCCTTATTACTTGGTACCGGAATCCGTGTATCTGAATGTGTTGGTCTAGATATTGGAGATGTAGATTTTAAGAACTGCGGAATAAAAATAGTTCGAAAAGGTGGATATGAATCAATAGTTTACTTCTCAGATGAAATAAAAAAACAGCTTGAGATGTATTTGAAAGAAAGAAATGCAATATCTGGCATAGTAGAAGGACACGAAAATGCTCTCTTCCTCTCCGACCGTAAACGCCGTATGGGAGTACGCACAGTAGAAATAATGGTAAAGAAATATACAAGTACAGTAACAAGCACAAAGAAAATTACGCCTCATAAGCTTCGTAGTACCTACGGAACAAATCTATATAGAAAAACCGGTGACATTTATCTTGTAGCTGATGTATTAGGCCATAAAGATGTAAATACAACTAAAAAGCATTATGCTGCCATAGATGAAGATCGTCGCAGACAGGCAAGAAATATAGTATCTCTACATTCAGAATCTAGCTCCAATTATACTTCAGACTCTAATTATAATTCTAGTTCTGATACTAGCTCAGACTCCAATTCTAATTCTGACTTAAATTAGAAATTAGTTCGGTTATAGGTCAGACTCCAATTCTGATTCTAATTCTGACTTAAATTAGAAATTAGTTCGGTTATAGGTCAGACTCCAATTCGATTCTAATTCAGACTAAAATTAGAAATTAGTTCGGTTCTAGGTCAGACTCTAATTCTGATCCTCAAGAGGCAATACAAAAAAACGCATCGAGCAAAGGCCCGATGCGATTTCTATTTTAAAGGAGTTTTAATAGCCCCTTTTAGCTTTATTAAAATTACAATTGATAAAATATATGAATTTAGTAACCGTACTTAAGAACAAGTAAAGGCATGTTAATCGTAATTAAAGTACGAATATCCTTTAATATCTGATACTTAGCCGCCCTACCTTTTTCATTAAGAGCGCTAGTAAGCTTGCTTGATAGAGTCAAATAAAATGACCTCTCAAGTTTTTCATCCATATCAAAAGGTGTGACCTCAAGATTATCCCAGCTAATAGATATTCTAGAATAAGAAGGGCCGACATCAATTCGAGATGCAATGTCCTTAAATCTTACCTTTGCAACTACATCGAAAGGTATAGGATCATTTTCATTTTTTGTAAGAATAGAGCTTATAAAAAACTTCCATAACTGAATAACTTCTTCAAGCTTATATTTTTCTTTATAGCGCCAAAGAAAATTAAAAGGAACATTAATCTTTTCAGCTTCGTATCTACAACCTTCGCTTATAATTGCAATAAATATTCTATCATCCATAATATTCTATAAATAATTAAAAATTAAAATTAGTTCTTCTTAACAAGAAGTGACTTACCTGTCATCTCCTCAGGCTGCTTAATTCCCATAATCTCAAGAAGTGTAGGAACGATATCGCAAAGAGCGCCGCCCTCACGAAGAGTATAATCCTTGTCATAGTTATGAAGAATGAAAGGAACTGGGTTTGTTGTATGAGCTGTATGAGGCTGGCCTGTCTCAAAGTTGATCATCTGATCGCAGTTACCATGGTCTGCACAAATGAAAAGAACACCATTTACCTGATCTATCTTCTCAGCAGCCTGGCCAACGAAGGTATCAACAGCTTCAACAGCCTTGATAGCTGCAGGAATTGAACCAGTATGACCTACCATGTCTGGGTTAGCGAAGTTGATGATAATAACATCATACTTACCAGAAACAATAGCCTCGTTAAGGTTCTTGCTAACCTCAGGAGCGCTCATTTCAGGCTTAAGATCGTAAGTAGCAACAGCTGGAGAATTAACAAGGATTCTATCCTCATCCTTATTAGGCTCATCCTTACCGCCATTAAAGAAGAATGTTACATGAGCATACTTCTCTGTCTCAGCAAGACGAAGCTGCTTAAGACCATTAGCTGCTATAATCTCACCGAAGGTATTAACAATATCCTTCTTCTCGAAAGCAACGAGCTTATTATTAATAGCTTCCTCGTAGTTCTTGAAGCAAACAAATGTAAGAGGCATGAAACCATTAGCTCTCTTAAGTGAGCAGATGCTCTTAGTATTGTAAACATCACCGTTTGTAGCAGCAATTTCCTCATCTGTCATGCAGAAAGCTCTAGTAATCTGTCTAGCTCTGTCAGGACGGAAGTTGAAGAAAATAACTGAATCGTTAGGCTTAACAAGAGAAACTGGCTTTCCATCAGCATCAGTGATAACTGTAGGAATAACGAACTCGTCTGTCTTACCAGCATCATAAGAAGCCTGCATAGCCTCTACAGGATCTGTAGCCTTAACGCCTTCACCAGTAACAAGTGAATCATAAGCAAGCTGAACACGGTCCCAGTTATTATCTCTATCCATAGCGTAGTAACGGCCTGAAATAGAAGCAACCTTACCAACACCGATTTCCTTCATCTTGTCAACGAGCTGCTGTATATAGCCCTTACCGCTCATAGGAGGTGTATCACGGCCATCCATGAATGGATGAACGTATACTCTGTCAAAGTTCTCTCTCTTGCAAAGCTCAAGAAGACCAAAAAGATGAGTAATATGGCTATGAACACCACCATCTGAAAGAAGTCCCCATAAATGAAGATCTGAATTGTTCTTCTTGCAGTTCTCGATAGCCTTTAAAAGCACTTCGTTCTTGAAGAAGTCTCCATCCTCGATAAGCTTTGTAATAAGTGTAAGATCCTGGTAAATAACTCTTCCTGCACCCATATTCATATGACCTACCTCAGAGTTACCCATCTGACCCTCAGGAAGACCAACAGCAAGACCTGAAGCTTTACCTAAAACGTAAGGATCATTAGCCATAAGCTTGTCAATGTTAGGTGTTTTAGCAAGGTAAACAGCATTACCCTCGCTTGGTTCTGCAATACCAAAACCGTCAAGTATCATAAGAACAACTGGTTTCTTATCCATAATTCAAATCTCCTTTAAAATTATATAGTTGAAATATTATTTCCAAAAACTACTGATTCAAGCCAAGTAAAAGAATCAGTTCTATAAATACAAATCAGTTAGCATTCTCTAAGTACTTAATTAAACCATAAATTTAAAAATATTTCAATAGCAAAATCGCAAATTTTGTTAAAAAATTAACATTGAAATACAGCACTTTCTATGCAATTTGACTTAAAAATCAAACTACAGGCTTAAACTGGTTCAATTCTTCGTTATATTCATACTTGACCTTAGCGATAATATCGATGATCTCCTGCTTGTCAACGTCCTTGTCGGCGCAGAATTCATCAAGATTCGGATAAAAATCCCTGAGCTGCATGTTCACAATGCTAAGAAGCATGAATGGATCCTTTGGTAAATTCATAGTATACCTTCCTTCATAAAAATAAGAATAAACGTTTAAAATAATACCTTTATACCTTCATTCCTCTATTTCGTTAAAAAACAGTATAAAAAACGGAATGAAAAAAATTAGGTATGGTGATAAACACCATACCTAATTATACATAAAACTCCGTAAAATTCAAATCAAAAATTTTCTTTGTGTCTCCCTGTATCAGTTTTTATAGTGGTGTCTCCACTAAAAACCGCCCTGAAGCTGACTTTGATTTATCAAAGTAAATGCTCCAAGGCGATAAAAAAGCACCTGGCATTATCGCCAAGGTGCTTAAGCCCACTTATTATTGAAAGTCTTGATCTTCATCACATATATCGTAATACGAGTGCTACCAGTCAAAACGTATCTCCCTTAATAATTCACTTTCTTCCGGTAGCGTATCACTCATATCAATAATATCTCCGAGCCATTCTCCAACATCCCCCCGTCTGCCGCCGTATGCCATAAGTATAGGAAGCGGATCTGCATGATCTAATTCACTATTATCGCTTAGAAGTATCTTTGTATTTTCATGCGAATAGCAGACCTTCTTCGTGCGATTGATTATATACTTGAATGATCTGCCGTTTCTGAGAAATAATCCTCTGTACGGATCGTTAATATCTATCCCATAAACATTTGGACTAATTGGATTTTCTGATTTCAGTTCATTGAGATAAAAAGCGATCTCATCACGCACAGATTCTTCCGCATTTTTGAAAAGGCAGTTTACATTCCGATATGTTTCATAAACATTATCGAATAAACAGCCTGGAATTCCGCTTTCTGCCTGATGTTTCACTAAAATATCAAGCACCTCGTTTGACACTTCATCTAAAGCATTACATTCATCTCCGAGAAATACTATGCGGCACCCTTTCCAATCATCAGAGAGCAGTTCCCACAGGGCACGGAGCAAAGCATTATCTGCAATCATTGACTCATGAAGCTTGTTCCCAAGATCAAAATCATCAGGACATAAGTATTCTTTCTTATCGACATTCACCCAGCAGTAATACTGTCCCATAGCATTTCACCTCACAGTAAGAGTGTTGTAGTTTATCGTATCTTATCACATAAAAACGAAATAGTCAATCAGATAACAGCGCTATCAAGGCTGTATTTTCTGAACTTGCATTACTCGAAATAGCGAATGCAGTAATCAAGTGCCATTTCCACAAATTTCTCCTGCATTTCAGGATCACCCAGCATAGCGTGTCCGCTATGTTCAAAGTTCAGATAATCATAGGTTACATTGTACTTTTCAAAGACGTCAAACAGCTTGAATTTGATACCGACCGGAACGATCTTGTCTTTCGGACCATAGGCACACAAAGTAGGAACAGTGTTCTCGTTCACAAGCATCATAGGCGAAATTGCATCAATATAACTCCGATAGCTTCCGTCTGCAACCATTTTGGCAGTAATATTTTTCCCGCTACAGCCTGATGCGGACTTTGCGATCTCGTTCAAATCATCATCAGTCAATTCAGTTTCTGAAGAACTGTCACGTCCACTCCAATCTTCAGCATGGAAGCTCGCTGGTCCTGTCTGCTGAAATACAAGTTTGACAGGAATTGGGGAATCGTCAGCGTGACTGTAAGCATATAGCATTGCCAGACAACCTCCGGCAGATTGACCAGATGTAGCCATCTGCTTAATATCGAAGCCTCGTTGTAAGCACTCATTTTTGATAGACTCAACGCACATCAGTATTTGTTTATTCATAATATTGATATTGGCATTTTCGTCTTTACCCATCAGTGAATAATTTGCCGTTGCTGTGATAAAACCTTTCGATGCAAAATATTTACACCACGTATCCTCATCTGCCTTATCACCTGATGTAAAGCTGCCGCCGTGAATAAAGAGGATCAAAGATGTTTCTTTACCATTCATCAGTTGCTTGGGAATATACAGGTCGTAAACATTCTCTTTTCCTTCACCATAGCTAAGGTTAGTAACGATCTCTCCGATTTTATCGTTCCATTCCGATTTTAACGAAGCAGCATATCTGGCTAAAGGAACTGCGACACCGATCCTGAAAAAAGCCCCAAAAGCTACAATAAATGCTACTATGTAAATTAGTCCCCACATAAATTTCTTCATGATCCCTCCTAAAAGATACCCGTAATGAAAGCGTAGCCCAGCATATAGCCTAAAATTGCAGCGACAATGACTATCACAGCAAGAATCAATAACTTATTTTTAACCGTCATTTAATTAGTCCTCCACATTACTTTTGTCTTTTTTATAGATTACATGCAATCTTCTTTCTTTTACTTATAACGACCTCTCGTCTGCTTGACAAATTCGTTATCCTATGATACTATAATATCATAAATAGCCAGCAAAGTCAATAAAATAGGGAAAATGATACTATTTAGTGAAATAGTATCATCGGCAGAAAGGAAGAGTGGAAAATGTCGGAATATGTGACCTCGGCATATGGTGAAGCGCTATTCAAGCTGATGAAAAAGAAGAACATCGAAAAGATCACCGTGGACGAGCTGTGCGAGGAAGGCGGCATCGGCAGAGCGACCTATTTTCGCAATTTCAAATC
>JAEEGI010025083.1_pt1 | contig 11581 bp, 9 predicted proteins | sample 8958751 | NCBI WGS metagenome assembly JAEEGI01 (sample SAMN16246545, study PRJNA631951) | gut metagenome | biome: gut microbiome; feature: rumen; material: KS-attached | host: Bos | place: Iran: Karaj | collected 2018-10 | reverse complement strand
TTTTAAGGGGAATTGGGGATGGGGGATGTGGAATTGGGGTTTGGGGATTGGGTCAAATCCCCAAACCCCAATCCCCAATCCCCAATTAATAAACAATAAAAAAATTTAATAAACATTTAGTAAAAAATATTCATAAATTATTAAAGGAGTAATAATTATTTTATAAGGGAATAATCTTTAATTATTAAAAATAATAATCTTTCAAATAAAATATTAAAAAAAGTAAAAATATATGAAAAAGAAGAATTAGAAGAATAAAGAATAAAAATATAGATATTCAAAAAAATAAATTGTTTTAAGATATAAAAAGTATTTAGTATTTTTTTTATTAATTTTTCAAAAGAGTAAGAATATAAAGAAATATCATAAAGGGTGTAATAAAAGTGAAAAATTATTATTTACCTAAAATTAGAATAGATAAACCATTTATAAAAGATTACTTTTAAAAATTAAATCATAAATTTCTGAATTCAATTGAAGAAAAAATCAAATTAAAAATAGAATTTTTTTAGTTAGAAATAATTATATAAAAAAAATAATAATTGAAAATATAGAATATTCATTTTAAATTTTTATCTTCAAAATATATTTTAATATAAATTATTTAAAGAAAAGGTATATGGATATAAGTTTTTTTTCAAATAGAATTATGGATAACACAATATCAAAATTAAAACTAAATAAAAATAACTTAAATTTTCATTTACCTCAATTTTCTTCAATAATTAAAAAGAACAGAAAAAAATTTTCTTTTTCAACATCTCCAACTTATATACTTAATAAAAATAATTCTTCAACAATTTCTACAATAAATATAACGAATCGTTCTCAAAATGAAATTGGTTTGACTTTTAGAAAAAGAAAAAACTTTATTTTTAATTTTAATAGTTCAAAATCATATTCAGATTTAATCAATCAAAAAGATAATTCTTTTTCTTCTAAAAATTCTTTAGTTAAACTTGAAAATCAAAGAAATAAATCTGTTGAAAGTAATTATAATAGAATTGTTATAAATAAATTTAAAGAAAGAAAAAAACCTTTAATTCCAAATCAATTCAATTTAATTTATTGTGATAATCAAAAGCAATTTAATTTAATAGAGAAGTTAAAGAATGAAAAAAGAATTAAAGAAGGAAAAATTATATTTCAACATATTGATGATAAAGAATCAAAAGAAAAAATTAATTATATTAAAGATTCAATCAATAAAATTGGAGGAATATTAAATTATTCTTATCCTAAAATAGTTTTAAAAAGAATTAAACTTGATGAAAAATTTAAAAAAAAATTGTTAGAAATGCAAAATAAAAATAAAAGTAAAAAATATAATAAAGACATTATTGATGAAAATTTAATTTTTGAAAAATTAAAATAAGCAAATTTTAATGTAATATGTAAATAATTATATATACTTTTTTTTTTATTAAATTAAAATTAAAATTATTATTTTTTAATTTTATAAAATTGATTCAAAAATGAATAAAACTAAAGAAGTTCTTGAAAATGGATTTACATTGGATAATATTTTTCAAGAAAATATTGATTTAAATAATTTAATCTTATCAAATAAATCTCTTGGAACAAAATATGAAAAGATTCAATTATTTTTTCATCAAAATTTAAAAATAAGAAATATTTCAAAAAAGATATATTGGAATTTAGCAGATTTAAATACTCAAGTAAATTAATTATTTAATAAATTAATTTTTGATTTAGCCTTTTTTAATTAATATTAGAGATATATTACCTAAAATTACAATTTCAAATGAATTAATTAAATCATTTTCTAAATATATATTTAATAATGAACAAGACTTATTAATAGGAAAATTAAATAAAAATAATGAATTGAATAATATTTTCAATATTATAGAAACTTCAGATATATTATATGATGGAAATCTTCTTTTAAATCCAAAAATAATTAACAATGAAAGTAAAAAAGAAAAATTTAATCAATTAATTGAAGTTACTTATGAAGAATTAAAAAAAAATATTTCTTCAATAAATAATAATAATTACTTTCATTCAATATTTTATTTTACTCGAAATGATAATTTAAAAAATAAAAAGAATAAAAATTTAATATCTAAAATATATACTTTTTTCCCAAATGTAAACTTTGAATTAAAACAAATAAAAAATTTATCTTTTTCAAATACAAATTTAAATAAATTTTTAGTAAGCAGAAATATAAATAATTTAAATGAAAATTTTAATGAATTAGAATTAAAACATGGATTTTTAACAATGAGCCAAAATCATAGGTTAATAACTTTAAAAGATGATAGAACAAAAGGAATTAAAAGTTCTCAAAATTTAAAACAAATTATTTTTGGAATATGGTTAAATTTAAAAGATGAAAAACCAACTCTAAAGAAAAAAGATTTAGATTTTTTACTTGAAAAGAATAAAATTTTAATTTATAAAAAATGTTTAGAATTTATTTTATTAAGTGATAAAATTAAAACTATTTATTCTCCGAATGAAAATACTTTTTTGTTAGTTATTTTTTATTATGGAATTCAGTGTCATTATGAAGTTAGAGTAAATAAAAATAATAAGAATGTAAATAAAACTATTTTCAGTAATTTTGAAAATAAATGGTTAGTATCAAAAAAAAAATTTGAGATAGATATAAATAAATTATCAAATTTAAATTTTGAATTTGATTTAAAAGAAGAAATCGAAAATGAGAAAAATAATAATATTATAATAAATTTAGCTAGTGATTTTATTGGAAAAAAATTTGGAATTAATTATAAAAGTTTATATTCGAAAAGTTTAAATAAAGAAAATCCAAATGAAAATAAAAATACATATAACGTTAATAATTATAAAGATAATTTATGTGAAATTTTCAATGATAGTGTTAATCTCGAATTAGATGAAGATGAAGATTTATATAATTTATATAATTTTCCAAAACCAATAATTTCAAAAAATGAAGGAAATAATTTGAATAATAATAAAAATAATAACATTAATAATAATTACAATAAAGATAAAAATAAAAAATTAATTCAAAATAAAATTAGTGGAATAAGTCAGGAATCAACAAATATTTATTCTAATAAAATCTCAAATTCTATAAGTAAAAATCATGATATTAGTTTGAATGATAAAATAATAAATCCTTATTCTTCATTTATAATTAAACAAGGAGAAAAAATTAAAAAATTAAAAAATCAAGTAGATAGAATTGAATTACTTTTAAATGAAGTTATGAATGAATTAGATGATGAAAAAGAAGAAAAAATATATGAAAATCATAAATTAATTAATACAAAAAATAAAAATAAAGAAAAAAATTATTTGGTTGATCAATCAATTAAAGTTCCGTGTATTATTTACAAAGAATTATCAAATGATGATGATGATGAATAATAATATAATTTTTTTTTTTACTTTTTTTAACTTTATTTAATAAACTTAAAGGAAATTATAAAATTAAATAATTAAAAAATTAATAATTTATCAATATTTAAATACTAATTCATATATTTTACAAATAATTTTTGAATGACTTTATTTTTTAATTATTAGGTGCATCCACATAATTTAAACATTTCCTAATATTTTGAAATTCTATAAAATTTGATTGAGACATAGTTTCTTTAGGAAAAAATTTATTCTTAATTTCACTCATATTAAGATGTTTAATTTCAATACTTTGAAAAGGATCTATATTAAATTGAATATAATTTAAAGAAATTGGAACTGAAACATTAATTCTTATTTTTTCAAATTCATTTTTATTCCATTTTTCAATTATTTTATTAATAACATTATATTTTTGTATCATATATATCATCTCTTTAAATAATTTATATAAATTCATTTGAATTAATTTTTTAATTAAGATTATTAAAAATATAATTATTATTGTGATTCCTATCAAAAAGAATATTATTATTAAATAAATATATGTTTTTCTATTTTTTAACTCGAATATAAAAATGAAAATTGATATAACTAAAATAAATAATAATATAATAAATGCAGATAATATTATTTTTTTGTATTTATTATTTTTTTCTAACATTTCACAATAACTTTTTTCTTTAAAAAAATAATTCATTTCTTCTATAAAATTTTGAATTATATTCTTTTTATCAGAAGAAAGTTTTAAATTTTGTAAAACATCATTAATATCATAATGAAATTCATTTAATAAAGAGTTTTTGATTAAAAAATAAACATTAACACTTTCATCTTTTTCAATTTTTTTTGGATTTGAAAATTCAGAAAAAACAAATAAATTTACTAAATATGTTTTAATAGTATCATTATAACTTATTGCAAATTTGTTATCTCCTAAAATTTTACTTTTTATATCTTTATCATCGGCAAAAGTTTTTTCTCTAGAAAATTTAAGATTTGATAATCCATATTTTCTATTCATAGGAATTTCATAATGCCTATTAATAAAATCAAGATTTTTTCTATCATAAATCTGGTCAAAATTTATATTAGGAAAACTATCTTCTTCATCAATTGATTTTCTAGTTGAATTAAAGGAATAATCACTAACAGAAAGATTTAAAGAACTATTTAAAACATTTTCATTTAACAATAAATCAGCTTTCCCATAATTCATGATAATTAAAAAAAATATAAAAAAAATCATATAAAAATTTAATTAATCCATTTAAAAAAAAATATTATTTTTTCCTAATTAAAATTTGTTTTTCATTTTGACTTCTAAACTCTCCTCTCAAAACCAAATTACTAATAGCTATAGCAATTAAATTTCTCATAGTATATCTTAATCCCATTTCATCAATTAATTTAGAATATTGAATTCTTTGTCCAATTGCCACTCTTCTTTTAATAGCTTCTTCAATTTTAGCAACTTCATTTCCTTGTTCCTTACTTAAATTCCCTCCTAAATTTCTAGTTCCTCTTGCAGCATCCAAAGTACTCATTTGAAATAATCTATGTGCTTCTTCTACATGTTTCTTAGTTACAATTGGACTTAAACTCATTTTTGCTAATGCTTCACTTAATCTTATTATTGCTTCTAATTGACGAACTGTTATTGGTATGTCATTTCCTCTTTTACTCTGTTGATAATTTTTCCTATCATTTACATAGTAATTTGAAAGTAAATCTGATGATTCTTCTGTTAATTTTGGTGTACATTTCATTCTAGCATATGCTATATATTTTTTCAAATCTGATATTGGAATCTCTCCTTCCTCTCTACGCTCATTCACCTTACCTGCTGCACTGATATCCACGATATGACTAGCTAGCTCCTCATCACGCTTCTCATTATGTACATCTTTCACTAAAAAAATACAATCAAAACGAGAAAGAATTGTAGTTTGGAAGTCAATTTGTTCCTGAGTAGATTTAAAATCATCAATGTGACCATATATTGGATTTGCTGCAGCTAGTACAGCTGTACGTGAGTTTAATGTAGTAGTAATCCCAGCTTTAGCTACTGAGATAGTCTGTTGTTCCATAGCTTCATGAATAGCGACACGGTCTTGTGCACGCATCTTATCAAATTCATCAATGCATACTATACCTCCATCTGCGAGGACCATTGCTCCTCCTTCTAACTGGAATTCCCCAGATGAAGGGTCCTTTATGATACTTGCTGTTAGCCCTGCAGCTGAGGATCCTTTCCCAGAAGTATATATTGCAACAGGGGCTACCCTTTCAACAAACTTCAAAAACTGACTTTTCCCAGTTGAAGGATCTCCCAATAAAAGAATATTAATATCTCCTCTTAAATGAACTCCAGAATTTATTTTTTTCCTACATCCTCCAAATAATAAACAAGCAATAGCTTTTTTAATATCATCATTCCCATATATAGCAGGTGCAATAGATTTCCAAATTTTATCATAAATTTTACTATCTTTAGCAAATTGATTAAATTTAATTTCATCATCATGTGTGAAGTTAAAAGTTTGTCTTCCACTTTTTTTATTTTCACTGATAAATTGAATGACTCTAATATAAGAATTTCTATCACTTCCTTTATCATTTCTTTCATCAACACATTGAATTCCAACGACAGTGACTCTTGTACCAGGAATGACTTTATCGACCAGAGTTCTATCACAATATAATAAATAACTTCTAGGAATTTCCCCAATAGGAATTAATTCAGGAGGTTCTTGAATTTTTAAAGTTTGAACATCAATAAAAGAACTTTTTTCAGGAATTATTTCATATGAATCAAGAGGACATTTTTCTTTATGTTCACTTGGTAATTTAGTAGAATCACATTGACGTGGAATGATCATTTTTTCAAAACCAAATGGAACATTTATATATTTAAAATTACCACAATTTCTACATTTTAATGCACATTTACTCATTTTTATTTGACTTTTTGATGATGATGTTATTATTCCTGTTATTGTAACACATTGATGAACTGTACTTGAATTGATTTCTCTAATTGATTTTGGATTGGATTTATTATTCAGTAAAAATTGGAAATTTGGAATTGTATCATATTTAATTGGTTTAGGACTTAATTCGTATACAACATCACGGATTGATTTTTCAAACTATAAATTATATATTTTTTTTGGCGGAATTATATAATTTATTTTTTTCTTACTAGTGGAATTACCATTAATGGATTATTTATTAAGGCGTCTGCTAATGATTTATTTTCTGAATCTATGTCTTCAAATTCAAATTCTAAGTTATATTTTTCTTTTTGAAGATTTTCTGTTAGGAGTTCTCTATTTTTTTTTAAATTATTATTTTTTTATTTACCTATATTTGTATATGTTTCCACTTTTATATTCTTTTATAAATTTAGAAAAATTTTGACATATTTCATCATTTGTTTGTTGCTTTGTTTCTTGCTCCATTTTTAAGTTTTGATATGTTGATGATACTGTTGCTATTCGGTAATCGTCCATTTTTCTTTTTTGAGTTTTTTAATTTTATTTTTTTATTTTATTGGGGTTTTATTTAAATGGATAAAATTTAGAGAATTTTTATATTTTTTAATAGATATTTTATATATATATTAAGATTTTTATTAATGTTTAAATTTTTAATTTTATTAAAATATTTAATGGAAAATTTAATTTAATTTAAATGAATAAAATAAACTTAAACATTTAAATTTTATTTAAAAATGAATTCCCATTAGCTATTAATAATATTTATATATAAAGAACTTATACAATAAATTTTAATATCATAAGTTAATAAACTGACAGAATGCTCATATTTAAAAATTATAATAGTTATCTACATATTTTCATCTTTTTCTTTGTATAAAGAATAAGGATAATTATTTATAACAATATTATAATATTGAAATAGAATTTCAATATTTCCACTTAAACCTAAGAATTATTTTTAATATAAAAACAATTTGCATTTTTGCTTGAAAAATTATTTATACTATTTTTTTTTTTTATATATTTTATTAAACCTTTTTTACTTTGAGTTTTAGAATAAACAAGTTGACATCTTTTTTCACTATTAAAATGATTCCATTTTTTATTATTAAACTCAGAAAAAAAATATAATATATGAATTGGATTTGTAAAATTTATAAATCCAAAACCTAAATTTGAATTGTTTATTACATCTAAAGGAAGATATAATACATCAAATTTTCCTGAAAATTTATTATTAATTTCATTCAATAATAAATTTAAATTATATTTATTCGGAATATTTCTTATCATCACTGTTGTTCTTATATCTTTTAATGACAAAATATTATTTAAATTAATAATATTTTTTGGAGAATCTAACCATTCTTTTCTATTATAATTTGATATATAAAAGTTCCTTTGATATATATTATTATTAAAACTAGTATTTATATTATACTTATTTAAATTATTATTAATAAAAAAATTAGGAGAAAAATTCGAACATGAGCTCGAATTATTTACATAATTTAATTTAAAAGAAATAAAATTATTATTATTAGAATTCATCATTTTATTATTTTCATATTTAAAACAATTATTATTATACTTGTTAAAACTTGAATTAGAAAAAGAAAAAGTATTTATATTTAAATTTGATGATATTTTATTTGTATAAGATAAATTTGATTGTTCTAAATTGTAAGAATTATTTTTATTTTCAAATTCTGAAAAAGTAAATGAAGTTTCATTTTCTTTTTTATCATTTATATTACCAATTGTCATGCTTATTAAAGCTTTAGAAATTTCTTCGTTTATTTCATCAAAATCATTATCTTTATTTTCTGATTGAGGATTTATGTTAAAGGAGTTATTATCGTTTAATAACATTTTTTTTCTAATTTTTTAAATATTATTAATTAAGAAAATTAAAATTATTTATCATTGTCAATAATATATAATAGAAAATAAAAAGAAAAAGTATATTTTATTAAAAAGTTCTTGTTTAGAAAATAGTTGAATTTAATTTATTCCTTAATATTATTTTATTTTAAAAAGAAAAAAAAAGTGAACAATAAATTTTATAAATAAATTTATTATAGTCCTAATTATAAGCATTAATACATAAGATTGTATTAATTATATTATTAAGTGATATATAAAATAATTTACATTATTTCATCATTAATTATTACACAAATTAAACATAATGTTCAAACAACAATCTTGAACAAACTTCAATAATATAAAATAAAAATTTAACAAAAACAAAAAAAAGAAATAACAAAAATTCATTGATTCTTAATAATCGAAACTTCAAATGGTGCAGTATCTTTATCAAAATATAAAACTTTATTTTTAGAAAGTTCAATTTTAAGATTTTTTTTAACCTTTTTATTATTAAAGTTTTTTTGAATATTAACATTATTATATTTATAACTTAATAAATTAATATTAGAATCACCTTCACTTTTATTTCTATTCTTTTTTTCAATTAATTTCTTTTCATACTCTTCTTCAACAGACAATTTCCATTTATTTAAAATAAAAGAAATTAATGTTATAATTTTATGTTGATTACTCCATTTTTTAATAAATTCTTTAATTTTAATTAACTTTTCATACAATTTTAAATCTAAAATATCTTTTGAATTAATAGGTAATATTGTGAATATATTTAAAATATTAATTAATAAAGCTAATAAACCAAAAAGTTTGTTAATATTATATTTTGGATTTTTTAAAAAGATTCTTTCATTCCAAATCCAATTTAATAATGATAAGTGACATTCTTCTTCATAAAAATCTTTTAATTTATTTAACTTATCATTATTTAATAAAATTGAATTTGTGAAAGAAATTTTTTGTAATATATTTAAATTACTTTCTTGTTTAATTGTTTCAATTATAAAAGTTTCAAAATTTTCAATTGAATTTATTTTCAAACTTCCAAATAAATAATTTATATTTTGAAAATCAATTCCTTTTTCCAGTTGAATATATATTGGAAAATTAGGTTGTTCTTCTTCTAAGGAAATTATACTTTTTTCTTCTTCAGGTTTTTTATTTAAAGTTTTAAAGCTTTTCAGTTTTTCAATTTGTGTCATTTTTTTAATTTTATTTAAAAAAGATTTTTTTTGGGTAAAATTTGAAAATATTATTTTTAATATTATTTTATTTTAAATTTTTTTCAGATTTTTAAAAGCTTTCATAAACAATTATTTATAATTATTACATTTAAACACTTATAAAAAGAAAATAACCTTATATTTTCTAATAAATTTTAATGTTTTTTCTTTTTTGTTTATATTTCAAAAAAAAATAAATAAAATGTCTTTAGAAGAAATTACATCAGTTAAAATTTTAATGTTAGGAGAAAAAAATGTAGGAAAAACATGTTTAATAAGGCGTTATATAGAAAATGTATTTATACCAAGTTATCAGCCTACAATAGGAATTGATTTTTTCTCAAAAACATTAACAATAAATAATAAAGAAATAAATTTAAAAATATGGGATACAGCAGGAGAAGAAAGATTTAGAAATCTAACAAATCAATATTATAATAGAACAGATGGAATAATATTAGTTTTTGATTTAACAAATATAAATACAATGTATAACATTAAATATTGGATTGAACAAATAAATGAAAAAATTAATTGTAATGATATTAGTTTAATTCTTATTGGAAATAAAAGTGATTTAGAAAGACAAATTTCTTATGAAAATTGTGAAAAATTCAGTGAAGATTTAAATATTAAATATTTTGAATCTTCTGCTTTATCAGGTGATAATGTTAATGAGTTTTTTAATTATTTAGTTAATGAAATTATTAACAAAAAGAATATAATGGAGAAAGATGATAATCAAAAAGTAAGCATAATAATTAATAATAACAAAAAAAAAAAAAAAAGTTGGTGTTAATAGAGTATTTTTTAGATTTTTTATTTTTAATTTCATTTAAATTATTTTTTATTATTTTTTTATTATTTTTTTTAAATAAAAGAAAAAAAGTAAAAATGGAAGAGGGTTTAAAGGAATTTAAAAAGCATTTAAAGATGGAAAAATTTAAAAATAAATATAATAAATCTCTTCATCAAAGCGTAAATTTAAATAGTTTAATATCATCACATCCTAAAAAAAGCAAAAATAAATTCCAAAAAATAAAAGTTATAAATAAAAAAAATTCAAGAATTAAAAATCAACATAATCAATCATATGAAGGCAATTTAAGTTATGATTTATTATTAACAGATGATAGTTTTTGTAATAATACTTCAACAATAATTCCAAATTCAAATATTAACAAAAAATTAAATGATGATTTAAATACTAAAAATAACATATATTATATTTCCAAAAAATCTGAAGAATTCAAAAAAGAAAAATTAGAAAATAAATTTAATTTATTAGATAATTCTAATAAAAATTTCAAAAAAAATGTATCTAAACAAAAAAATAAAATAAAATTAAATAATTCAACAATTACAAATCCATTTTATCATACTCAAATAAAAGAAAAAACTAAATCTACAAAATTAGGAAATATAATAAATAATTTTGAAACAATATCATATAATACAAATAATGATTTATTTAATGATAAAAAAAATAAAATTAAAACTTCATCTTTACCACATTCCACATATAATTCAAAAAAAAATTCAAAAATAAGAACAAAAATAGTAGATACAAAAAATATATTATTAAATAATATTAATAATCAAATGAGTAATAATAGTACAAATTATTCAAAAAAAAATGAAGAAAATTCTTTTATTTCTAATAATTTTGAATTAAAAGAAGAAGATAATTTCTTTAAAGAAAAAACATTATTTAATAGTTTTTTAGATAATATTATTCAAAATATTGATTATGATAAATATAATGATTATAAACATTATAAACAATTAAAAAATGATTTTTTCTTACTTTATACTGATAATTATATACAAAATATACAAGAAGATTTAATTAAATTAGAATTTGAATTAATTATTGAAAAAATGTTTGAATTAATTGTTTCTTATCATTCTCAATTAAGATTAATTAAAAGTTCTAATATTTTCAATAAAAAAATTTATAATGAATGTGAAAATGAATATTATATGTTAGAAAAAAAATTAATGAAATTATTGTTATTAAAAGAAAAAAGATTAAATACTGAAAAGAACTTTAATATAATTTCAAATAATTTTTTTAAAGAAAAA
>JAEEGI010025082.1_pt1 | contig 11581 bp, 11 predicted proteins | sample 8958751 | NCBI WGS metagenome assembly JAEEGI01 (sample SAMN16246545, study PRJNA631951) | gut metagenome | biome: gut microbiome; feature: rumen; material: KS-attached | host: Bos | place: Iran: Karaj | collected 2018-10 | reverse complement strand
TGTGCCCTTTTTCTTTTCGGCTGATTGTCTTATATTTCCTCTATAAATCCAATTATCGTACAGCCCAGACGTTCCCGGCGAGAGATGAGCCTACGCCATACTCAATGAAGACCTTCCCCGCGATGTTTTTCGCAGGAGGCTATGAGATAATATTACAATTTCCTCTTCGGGCTCTTATGGCCACACACTGGCGTCCTAAGCCGCATATAGCGTGAGTCAGTTTACAAAGCGGGGTATAACCACCATAAATATAGTGACCTTACAGTATGCGGTATATATTGGACCGACCGATTACTCGGAAGGGACAATATCTGGCGTAAAGTCCCTGTACGGGACATTATCATGAAGTATATGCCATGCTGCGGTAAGTATCTTGCGGGCAATGGCGACTTGCACCTTCATCCTGTTCTTATGCCGGACGGTGCATTGTATGTAACTGAACCGATTGTAGTAGCACCCCTGGGTCCGACTGGCCGCCCATGAGCATTCAACAAGAGTTTTCCTCAGATATTTGTTGCCGTGAGTTACTTTCCGAGACTTTATCTTTCCGGCACTCTCTTCATTACGCGGCTTAAGGCCGGCCCAGGAAACGAGGTGTGACGCTGTTTGAAAGGCCTCCATATTGGTGCCTACTTCTGCAATTATAGCAGTAGCGGAACGAGCTTGTACGCCAGGAATGGTTTGCAAGTTCTTGTATTGTTCCGGGAAGTACTGTCTGCAGATCTCATCCATCCTGGCCTGACACTCGTCCTTATGCCGCCGCGCAAGCTCAACCTCCTCGCGAAGTTGTCTTATGGTGTCAATGTCGGCGACTGTGATAACCCCGGAAAGAGCGTTGAAAATGACGTCTTTCCCCACTCGATTAACTGTCCGGCCATGCACACTCTTAATAAGCTCTTCAGCGGCCGTAACGCCTTCGCTGATTAGGCGGACTATACCCTGATAGGCCTTCCCTTGGGTGGTGGACACATAGTTGCTGATACGTATATTGCATCGCTGAAGCGCCGCGTCCAGCTTGGTGAGCTTGTATGCAATGTCTTTTGACAAATCGAAGATACGACGGTCGTATTGTCGCAATTGCTGAATAAGCTCATCAGGGACATAACTCCCTTTGATGAGTTCTTTCTGAAGGCATGTGGCTATCCACTCCGCATCCTTAACGTCACTTTTCTTCCCGGGCAGCTGTTTGATGAAAAAGGGGTTCACAAGCCGGAGTGAAAAGTAGGGTTCAAGAACCCGCCACACCGGCATCCAATAGATACTGGTGCTTTCCATGGCAGCCTCTTCCACGCCATACTCCACCATCACTCCGGCCATCTGCTCCAGTTCGGGGGTCAGAACACCGTACTTTGATCGAAAAACAACACCGTCATCGTCCACAATACAAAGAAATACAGTATCTTTGTGGACATCAAGACCGCTAACACGTCTCATAGGGCACAAAAATATTGAGGCATAGACCTCGTTACACATAGAAATCATTGTGGCGTATCTATCCGTGAGGAATAAAACGGCCACTCGCCCACAAAAATAACGTGTTACGGTCTTGATTTATATCTGCACTGGTGTAAAAACCGTGATTTTTATGTAAGTTTACAACATGCATTAAAGCAGACCACAAACACTAATAGCCATATGCCCAGATTCTTGATTACGACCAAGTCGCGGACGCAGTTCAATGGCATCCGCATCGAACCCGGCATGTCCGTGGAGGTCGTCACCACCAGCTTTGCCAATCCGCTCCTGGTCAACGGTGGCCAGCCCGTTGTCGATGCCTTCATGCGGATTTATGGGATTGACATTAAGAAGGCGGGGGTGTGCAGCACGGTGTATTTGGATGTAAAACAAGTGTTTTAACACTCATTATTAACTATTTACCCTAATTAAAACTCAAGATGATTATCATTCTACCGAGTTTGTGCCATTGTTCCAATTGCGGTCGTGTCTTCATTGGACTGAAGGCTTCAGGCGGTTTTCTCAATCAGGAATCCAAGATGACTTTATGTCGTCGGTGCCGGGAGGAAGCAAAAGAAGAGAGCAAGGACGCAAATAAGTATTAATCTTCACTCTTGGAGAACCGTTCACAATGCTGAATCGATAATAAATGGGATTCTGACAACTGAAGAAAAACGAGTAGCAGTAGATTATTTGATGCAAACCATGCCGAAGATGCAGAGGCTGGGCATCAGCATGCACTTGAGTTGTTAAGAGAGCATAGATAGAAGAGGAAGAAAGATAGATGTGTTTTTCTTTGTGCCGTGACTAGTGTCCGGTTCCTTTTAGGAAATGGAAAGAAAGGACGGGAAAATTAGTGTTGTTGAGATTCTTGACCAGGCCATTGGTATTCTTTCCATGGATGGCAAGGTCAAGGAACGGTATGTTTCTGAGATTCAGGGATTGGAACGTCGGAAGTCAATTGCAGACGCAAATACATATCGGATTGGAATAATAGGTGTCACAAGCAGTGGGAAATCTACGCTTATTAATTCTTTTCTTGGCGAGAGTGTATTACCCTCAGGGGTAAGACCTTCTTCTAGCCAACTTGTCCGTTGCCATCATTCGACTAAAAAGCAGGCGGTCGTTTATTTTGAAAATGGTTCATCTAAAGTACTGCAGGGAGATAGTTTCACTCAGGAGAAGATTTCTGAATATGCAGATGAGAATGTTAATTCTTGTAATAAGGAAGGCGTAAAGGAAATCGAGTTATTGTCTCCGGGTTTTCCTTTTGATGATGATGTACTTCTCATAGACAGTCCAGGGCTAGATGCTTTCGGCTATGATGGCCATGAGAGGCTTACGATGACAAGTTTGCTTCCGACTGTGGATATGTGTATGCTAATTACCACATGCAAGTCCAATTCGGATGAGAAGCTTAGGGAAATACTTGACACCATCGCAGACTCGGGATCGTCTGGAATGCCGGTCGTCATTGTGCAGAACATGATGGATTCCATCCGGGCAAGCGTCGATGGGAAAAAGAGCAAGAGAGAGGTTGCAAAAGATCATGTCCGTCGCCTTGAAAGGATTATTAGTGAATCTTTATTGAAGGACTCATCAGTCAGCATCATCCAGTTCTCGGCCATTCGAGCGTTGACGGGGAGGATGGAAAACAATAATAGGAAGTTAATCACATCAAATTACTTTAAGTTGCTTAATGCGGTCAACGATAAGCTGTCCTTTATTAAACCAACCATTGATAATGGCAGAATCACACGCGTTAGAAAAGAATTACTGAGAATAGAGGCGGAAGCCAGGCGTGATTCTGGCTCGAATACGCCTGTTTTTGATGAGCCATTTCCCTACGAGTCGGTAATGGGAGAATTGGATTATTTTTTAGATTTAGGACAGGAAGCTTCCGAAAAGGTAATTGATTCCTTGCGCGGGATCTATAATGACATTAAGGAGACCAGTTCCTTTACTGATGCCACTCTGAAAGCATTCATTAAGTATGAGAATGAGGCCGAGTCCACGTTGCTCGGAACGATTAAGGCCACTAATGAGCTTTTCCAGGAAAAGTGCTCATTGTTAAATCTAGATGTGAGGGATTTATATGCCCCTAGTGTTTTGAGCAAATCTAAATCGCCGACTCTTCATCGGACGAAGAATGTGGAAAGAGTTAAAAAGAAAGGATTATGGTCTGGAATCCTTCGCCTCGTTGGCAATTCTTCCGGGTATGATTTTAAGACCACCTATGTAACTGACCATAATAAGACAAAGTGTGAACTGTTGTCTTATTACGAGGAATGTATCGCCGTTCTTAAAGGAGTCATTTCTGGTTGGAAATCTCGTAATGCGGTCATTCGAAAAATAATAGAAGAATAGGGTACTCGGCAGAGGAGCGCTTTTGATGAACGGCGAAGTTGTATTCTTGCCGCACGGGCGTATATTGATGTGGCTGACAGACTGTCCGAGTTGATATCCCAGTTACCTGACGTCAAGACCGTAGATGGGGGTGTCATGGGAACGCAGATCATGAAACCGGACGAAGAACAGTTTCAGATAGAGATGAAAGAATCCGATCTGTATTGGTTTTCGTTAGCTAGCAAAATGAAAAAGGATATTCAAGCGGCAATCCTGAAAGATTTTCTTGACGCTGATGAGCGGATACTTGTCATCGGCGGGGATATTATTTCTGAAGTGTTCTTTCTAACCCAAATGCTCAATGTCGACACTGAAGAGAATGTGATTCGGGGAGGGAAAAACGAGATATCACACAATATTCTTCTCTATCATGGAGACCGTGTTCAAGAAAGCGTAGATACGAAGGACTATTCTTCGGTTTTCATTCTGATTAATGGTACACAAATCGGATCAGCAGAGGGACCACTTTTTTCGATTGGAGAGTGTTTGAAAGAGCAGAAGGATGTCAAATTGTTTTGGGTGGTTCAAGATTTCCAGGAAGTAATCGATGCTAAAGATGTGGATGGGTTGTTGTGCGAATTGAGGCGTTTTGCCGAGGAAAGCTTTTCGGATATGACCATTACCATTCTCTTGGCGCATGAAAACCCGCTTTATAATTTGGCTATCGCCGCCATTCAGGAAAAGAAGCAATTACTCCAAGTTGATCAGGTCGTTATCAAGGACTATCTAGGAAGTTATTTCAGTTATCTGGAGGAGAGTCAGTCAAAGGACGTTATTCACGATATTTTTAAGGCCTATAACCAAAGATCTTATGGAAGATAAGAGTATCATAGTGCGGGTTGACGAGTCGACGAAAGGTATAGTTCAGGAATTGTCGGGTGCAGTCTCTGATCGCATCCATTCAGATGTATCCAGGATTGATTCCAATCTACAGGGCATTCGGGATTCATTGACGAAGCTTGAATCAATCAAATCGATAATCAGAAAACTCGACGATATCAGTGATGTTTTGGAATCTGATTCAGGCGATGCATCCAAGACGGTGTTTCTTGATGCGCTGACCTCCCTTCGTGAATTGATTACGAAAGAGTCAGAGCGTTATACCGGTCTTTTGTCCTCGGAGTCTGAGATGGTGAAATCGGTCCAGGAGCAGTCTGCCCGTATCGCCGAAAAGGCGGAAACGATAGAGTCCCGTGTCAGCGAGCCAATCATGCGTATCGAGTCGATGTTGTCAGCGGTTAAGGCGAGCACTGACGAGCTGGTCGCCCCGACGGACGACCCCGACAAGAAATCTGCTGTCGTCTCGGACATCACGTCCGCGAAGGCTGCCATCCTGGATCTCATATCCGGCACCGCTCTTTCTAACAAGTCGTCCATTGAAGCTTTGCCGGAAGCTGTTTCCTTCCTTCGTGGTCTCCTTGAGAAAGAGTCCGAGAAGACCGATGTGATCGGTTCGCGTGTCGGGGAGCCGATAGCCCGGATCGAGTCTCAGTTGTCATCGGAGTTTGAGATGGTGAAATCAGTCCAAGAGCGGTCCTTGCGGATTGAGAACTCTTTGGCGACTATCAAAACTCAATTGAATAGTATCCTTGAGAAACTTGCTGAGTTGAAAACGACAGTTGATTCTATACATGATCGAACCAATGAGATTGTAGAATTTGAACAGGAGATACTCCCTAAGATTAATCGTCAATTGGGTCGTCTGTCGGCCCAGCAGGAGGAAAGCAAAAAAATACAACTTAGTATTCTCTATAGGACCATTCCTTTCTGGAAGTCAAAAGAACGTAAGGCAATTAAGGCTTTATTATAAAACAGTTTTGTCATGGACTTATTAAAACTACTCGATGAGCGTCTCGTTTCTGTGCTGGATCGGTATTCTTTGCCCGGTCAGCATGTAGGCACCGATTTGTTGGAACTGATCAAGAATTCAGATGCCAAGGAATTGATTGTTCCTGTACTTGGAATGCAGGGTATGGGGAAAAGTACATTGATTAATGCCATCCTTAAAGAAGATATTTTACCGAATGAGGCAGATGAAACGACTTGTGTACCAGTGGAGGTAAAATATGGAGAAACAGAGGAGGCGAAGGTCTTTTTCCTAGGGTCTGATTCCCCGGTGATTGTGCATACAAAAGCAGAATTATATGAGTTTGCGGACAATAACGTTAATCCCGGGAATTCCAAGAAAGTTGAGCGTATAGTCCTTTATCGAAAGAACGATTTGTTGAAAAGCGGTATTACGATAGTAGATCTTCCGGGGGTTGGTAGTCTGACAAAGGTGAATGAAGAAACGACAAAACGCTATGTCCAGAATCTGAGCACGGCCTTGTTCGTAATACCGACTGTACCCACAATAAGAAAGACCGAAGCTATATTTATAAAAAGCGTATGGGCGCAGTTTCCAGTCGCCACATTTGTTCAGAATAGATGGGTCGGAGAAACGCAACAGGTTGTTGACGAAAGTGTTCCTTACAATACGATGCGTTTGGAACAGATTGCGGAGCAGCTTCACAATCCTTTTGACAAGCACATCATCGTTGTCAATTTTTACGACGCAATCAGCGGCTATCTGAATAAGAATGACGAGAAAGTCAAGCAGTCCAATATTGAAGAACTGATCAAGAGGCTAGAGGACATTTCTGCCACATGGGAGGATACTTTCAAGGAATCATTAGAGGATAGATTCAGGAATACGTTGGAATACGGGAAACAGCGCATTGAGGAGAAGATTGCATCTATTGACAAAACGCAGGAACAACTCTTTGAAGAAAGGAAACGCTTACAGGAGCAATACGAGAAAGAAACTGATGAAGTCAAGCGGCTCTTGAAGGAGGCCAAAAATGAACTATATGATGAAGAGGACAGTGTTGATGCATTTATCACGGAAATAACGGAAGATTATACTGGTCAATTGCGGGCTCGGATTCATCAGATTATTGACAAGGGTATAACTGATGGTGAAAGACTGACGAAGGCATTCAATGATTATCAAAGGGAGCAAGCAGACCTCGTCTATGAGGCTATTGTTGATAAAACTAGCGAGTTAAAAGTGTCAATTGAGAAAAAACTTGAACGCTTCGGCCGGACAGTCTCCCAGGATCTTACTTTTGCTCCATCATTCATTGATTTTAGAAAGGAGTCCGCGTTTAAATTTGAAAAAGGTCTGGAAGTTATTATGGATGCTGGTGGGGGAGTAGGAGGGGTTTACGCCGGATTGGCGGTCTCCGCAAAAATGGCTGCCGCTGGAGGAGCCTTGGCTGGTCCCGTTGGTGCGGTGGCTGGTTTTTTGGCTGGTGCCGTAGTTTCATTGGCGGTAGGAGCCGTAGCGCACAAGACGAAGAAAGTAATCACTCAAAAGAGAGGCAAAGAAACAAAGACGGAAATCGAGATGGCGATCATGGGCTCGAGGTCAGAGATAAAGAAGGCTTTAAAAGATACATTTAATGACTTTTTTACGAAGGTAAGGGCCTCTTTCGATGATATTCTCAGCACGCGAAAAGAACAATATCAAAAGAAGGTTGAAGACTTGGCTAATCCCGTGAAGGATTTGGATAAGAAGGAAGCTCTCGAGGAGTTGAAGTTTATTGCTTCAGTTTTGGATAAAACAAGGTAGATTTATAGTGTTATGTTTGATGATGTACTGAGAAAACTGGAGGCTATTGAGCCATTGATTGATGCTGTTAACAAGGAAGAGATTACCGCTCTTTCCCATTTTTTGTATGAGCGGATAGTTCATCCTGATTCTTATGTGGTTTTCTTGGGAGAAACCAGTAGCGGAAAGTCCTCAATCATCAATGGTTTTGTCAAGCAGGATATTTTACCTGTAAAAGCGATACCGACCACGGCTGCTATCACTGAAATTGACGTGGTGGATTCTTCGCAAGACGAGTCCTATATGGCCATCTTCAAGGATGCTCGCGTGAAGTTGTTGAACAAGGAAGAGTTCCTCCGACTATGCGAATCGCCGACTCCTGATCTGGAACGGCTGCGCCTGACGATTCCGTCTGACGAGAATGCTCTTCCAGGGTTGAAATTGTTTGATACTCCAGGATTTGATTCAATTGTTCAGGAGCATGAAGAGGTACTCAAGGAGTTTATCCCGAACGCTGATTCCATTGTCTATGTCGTCAACTACAGAACTGGCATTTTGCGTCAAAGTGGAATTGAGGATAATGATTTCGTATTCTTGGGCATGTTAAAAGAACTGATACGGAAGGATGTAGAAATCATTCTTCTGATCAATCGTTGCCCGCAAGGAACTGTGATTTCGGATCGCCGAGTTAAGGAAATCTGCGGATATGCTCATGATTTGTTGGGTACCGAACCGGAGGTTTTACTTTTTGAAGACGTGAGCCCTTCCGGTCCAAATCAGCATGCACTTCCGTTTAATGAAGAGTTGAGTGTTTATTTGAAGCGCTATTTGCACTCCGAATCTAGACTGTGTCACCTTGAAGAAGCTTTTGACAGTTATGTCAAGGAATTGTATCTGAATTGTGATAAGATTCTTCGTGCCAGATACGCGTCAGCGCTATTGTCAGATGAAGATAATAATGCTATCATTGAAGCCGAGAAGGAGCACGCGGCCAGAATCCGAGAATCCATAAATACCCTCATTGAGCCGACATTCCAGGATCTCATCGCCACTATTCCCGGGAAAATAGATCAGGCAAAGGCGGAGATTAATAAAGATATTGAGCGATCTTTGTCAGAAACCGATCGAGGAGATATGGATGAAATGATTGCTTTTACGAATGCCCATCTATTGCCTTTTACTATTGGAGCGGTCTCGAAGAACATCGTAATTGACTATATTGAGGTGGTTCTTACCGATCTGAATAATCGGTTGGAAGACTTGATTCAAAAAGAGATTCTGGAGTTTAATAATCAAGTCTCAGTCAGACTGAATTCCAATTTAGAAGTCGCTTCCATGAATCTCGCTAATAAATTGTTACAGGAGACGGGGAAGAATGCATTGGGAAAGTACTTTATCCAATATGGTGGGATGGGTGGAGCAAATGCCGGGGTCGCCAATGCAGCGTCACATTTGCTGAAAGAGGCTGGCGATCTCTTCGGTAAAACTTTCTCTAGGGAAACGCATAACGCATTGAAACATGCTCTCAAAAAGATTGGAGCGACTTCCATGAAAGCGGTTGGCGCGGCCATAGCTGTTGTTGTTGAACTGGTTGGTGTAGCTTATCAGTATGCTGTATGGAAAATCAAGTTGGCCAAAAAGATTCGTAAGGGAGTTGATGCCTGGGGAGAGAACACAATTCAGAGTGTACAAAAGGATCTCCTTAAACTCAAGGAGGCAAACATTGATACCATAAGTGCTGTTGCCTCCGATATAGAAACCTCTTTTGAAGAGGATGTCATCCATGATGCTGATTTGTTTGAAAAGCAAGTTAGATTATCGGAGAGTATCGGTTCTTTATTCAATTAATAAATAGTTAGTATTATGAAAGGTTTTGAAATGATTGATGATCAGTCGGGCAATGTCAAACAGCCCGACTTGATTACTAAACCAGGATCTGTACCTTCATCTACACCAGGAAAAACCGTTGGTGATGTTCTGGGGGACAATTTCGACAGCATTATGAAACTAGCTACGGATATCACTGAGATTCGGAAAATACAAGTGATGTCCCACGCCGAAGTGGAAAAGATGGAAGCAGCAAGGAAGTCTTTGCTTTCAGAAGCGGAGGCTTATGCCATTAAGAAGCATGCTGATACGAACGACATCGTTCAGCGAATGAACATCATACGAGGAATGATGGCTGACTTTTATGCACAAAGTAATCAGCAAATCACCGGTGAGGATTTCCGTATTATCATTACGGAAATAGTCAACCAAATGGGACGTGTTGAGCATGGAGGCAAATGATATAGTCAGTATTCTGATTGCCGCATACAAGGATAAAGTTCAGCGGGAAGTCTTAGAAGAAACGCGAGCCAGCCTCTATGCTTTGTTGAGTGCCGATGCAGATGCTCGTCGAGTAAAAGTTGGGGTGGATATCCAAAGGATGAGTAAACTTAAGATTTCTCTGAAAAGATTTGAAATCAAGTATGCTCAGATTCAAGATGGATGTGGTAAGATTCCTGCAATTGATGATTATATCGCCGATGTTCAGGCTGAAATTAAGACGATATCCATGAGGAAGAATCATAATAGGTAGTTTTCATCTTCTTATCCTCTCCTTCCCAAACCCCCTCAAATCCTTACGTTGTGACCAATTCAAATCTACATGAAGACAATCACAACTTACAACCTGGGCCCGGCGTGGGCCATGATCAAGGTGGAACTGCGGACGTTCGACGGGGAGTGCATGGAGGACCTGCGTGTGGTGTCGATGGACACGAACAAGGCGATCCGTTCGGATGATGTGCCGAGGGGCATCTTCTATCCGGGGGCTTACGAGAAGGACCACAAGCAGCCGCTGCTGGTGCTGCTCAATGAGCGGAGGCGGGATCGGTGGCTGACGAATGTCCTGCCGCACGAGCTGTGCCACATGGTCGGTTTCCTGTGCAAGCGCTTCAACACCGAACTGCGAAGCGAAAACGCGGCCTACACGATGGGTTTCGTGATGGAGGACTACTGCGAGAAGCTGACGGAATACATGAAAACCATCCCGATGGACCCGGCACCCAGCCATGTGGAACTGGCAGGGGAGAAGGTGGACTTCCAGACTGCCGACTGATCCTTCCTCAATACACCCTCCTCACCCACATCTCCAAAAACCTGTCCTCCAGTGAGTAGGTTTTGGTCCGGCCCTCCTGCTCGTAGGTCAGGATCTGGCTGTCCAGCAGGGTGGAGATGGCGTACTGGACCGAGCTGGGCGACTTCAATGCATTCTTCTTGATAAAGGCGACGGAGGTGACTCCCGTCGCCTTTCCTGCTTTGGCGATGGCCACTAAGGTCTCTTTCTGACCGTAGTTGAGCTGGCTCAGCTGGCCGGCGAAGGCGTGGGACTTTTCTTCCAAGAGGGCGTCCAGGACAAACAGTATGTCGTTCTCGTCCACCGTCTTTTCCGGGGCGACGGTGGCGAAGACGTGATGCAGGAGGTTATGGACATAATAGGTGTGGCCTTCGAAGAGGTCGTAGGCCAGCTGCGCGGCGCCGGAGAGGATCTCACGCCCGGCCTCGCGGAACTTGGCACAGATGAATGCCACGTACTTCTCCCGGGCGATTCTGTCCAGATAAAGCTGTTCCGTGCTGTTGTAAAACGGCTTTGCGGCGGAGTGGAACATGTTCTCCAGGATGTGGCGGTTGCTGCCGGCGAAGATGAAGCGGCAGTTGTTCATCGTCTGGACGTGGGAGCGCAGGAGCGCTTCCACGTTCTTTTCCGGGTAGCGGTCGATCTGCTGGAATTCGTCGATGGCGAAGATGCAGGGAAGGTCGGCCTTTTCCAGATAGGCGAAGATCTCCCCGAGCGTGAGTTCGGGGGCTTGGATGTCGCCGAGTTTGACGTCGAAGGAGGGGACTCCCGAGACCGGGTCGTAGGTGAAACTGCCTGTCAATGAACGCAGTACGGACAGGAATCGGTTCAAGGTGGCCCTCCCCTTGGGGACGAGCACAGAATAGATTTCCTTGCTCAGGAAGAGGACGAACTCGTGCAGGCTGGTCGTGGGATAGATGTCCACGTAGAAGGTATGATAATGCCCCTTGATCTCCGGACGCTCGTAGAAGTGGCGGATCAACTGGGTTTTGCCCATCCTCCGGGGG